>Ga0315289_10003342_pt1 | contig 24360 bp, 16 predicted proteins | sample YL17G11_40_MG_FD_203452 | JGI IMG/M metagenome (GOLD analysis project Ga0315289, IMG submission 203452) | Sediment microbial communities from Yellowstone Lake, YNP, Wyoming, USA - YL17G11_40 | ecosystem: Environmental > Aquatic > Freshwater > Lake > Sediment | place: USA: Wyoming | collected...
TGGTCGGCAGCCGCATAGGCTGCCGCCCGCCGGCCGGGAGGCTTGGCAGCCCAGGACAGGCCGCGCTCCAGGTCCCAGGCGGCGGGGGTGGTTGCCGAGCCCGGCAAGGCCTGGCCGGGGCGGCCAGGTCTTGCCGCCGTTCAGAGAGCCCGCACTACCCTACCTTCTCATCTATTCGTCTTCACTGTCACTCTCACCCGTCCCTTCCGGCACCCACGCTAGGGCGGCCGCATCCCCAAAGGCGATCACGGGCATGGGCCAGGGCAGGCCGGCCGTGCCGTCTGCGCCCACGTCGCCAATGATGAGGAGGCCCGTGCCGCTCCCGTCGCCCTGGCGGCCGGGCAGTCCAGCGGCCAGCCCTCCCAGGCTCGGGTCGACCGGTTCATCGCTGGCCACCTGCTCCGCCAGGGCCGCCTCCACCCGGCGGCGCCACGCGCGCGCGTCGCCCAGCTGCAGGGCCGGCGGGTCTAGGCGGCGGGCTGGCTGGTGGCCGCCAGTCGTCGCCGCCGTCGCCGCGGACGCAGGCTGCCCCCAAACCGTCCAGCTCGAGCCCATGGCGAAGCCACCCCCCAACCCCAGCTCGGCCAGGCGGGCGGCGATGGTGGACAGCAGGGCCTGTTCCAGGAGGTGGCGCACGCCCGCCGCGACGGAGCCGACCACCGCCTCCCAGGCCGGGCTGGCCGGGGTGGGGGTCGGCGGCGGCGCCCTCAGGCGCACAGCCGACACACCTCCACCACCACCACCACCACTCACCGCCAGCGGTGGCCCCAGGGCGGCGACCGACAGGCGGGGCAGTCCTCCCCCGCCGCCGCCCCCCAGCCGTTTCTGGCCTGTCACGCCCAGCCAGGCCGAGAGGGGTGGGGTTAGTCCGGCTTCCAGAGCGGCCGCAACGGCTTCAATCGCGTCCGCGTTGGCCGCCGCCGCGGCAGCAGCAGCCTGGCCCAGGGTCGTCTCCACAGCGGGCGGCGACTGGGGCAGGCCGGCAAAAGCCGCTTCGGCCCCGACCAGGAGGGCCACGGCCGCGTCCGTCCCGTCGCCCACGGTCTCGACCAGGCGGGCCGCCGCGGAAATAGCGCCGGTCAGGGCCGTCGCAGTCAGGGCGAGGATGACCTGGACGGGGCGCGGGGCGCCGGCCCAGGGCGGTGGGCGGCCACGTGCCCCTCCTTTCCGGGGGGGTGGCTGCCGCACCCAGGGCGGCACTGTCCCACCGGCCGCCGCGGCGACCTCGCTCCGCAGGAGTGCCTCCATCTCCCTCACCTCGGGCGGGTCATCCTCTTTGTCTCGGCCACCTCCGCTCGGTGGCTGCTGAGGGGGCGGGCCGTCTTCATCGCTGGACGCGCCGCCGTCCTCACCCTCCACCAAAATGAGGCGCCCACCCGTGCCAAAGGCCGCCACCGCCCCCCTCTCCAGGCGGGCCCGCCATTCCGCCCGGTAGGTGGACCGGTCGGCCAGCCGCCGCCGGGCCACGGCGGCCCGTGCGCCCGCCCACGCCCGGGTCAGCTCGCCCGGGTCCAGGAACAGCGGGGTGAAGCGGCAGGGGCCGGCAGGGGTGTCAAGGCGCAGCGAGAGGCAGGGTAACGCGTAGGCTGGGGCGGCGCCCGCGGCGGCGGCGGCCGCGGCCGCGCCTGTGAAGGGAGGTGGTGGGGGTGGCGGTGGCCGGGCTGGTGGCGGGCCCTCCATGGAGGAGGGCGTGTCGCTGATGCCGCCATCCCCCCCCTGGGGACGCCCCCAGCGCCGCAGCAAGGCGAGCGGGCCGCAGCGGGCGCGCCCGCGCCCGCCGCCGCCCGGCAGGGCCGGCAGGCGGGGGTTCAGGGTCGCCCACACCTGGTCAGCATCGCCTGCCGCGTCCAAGGCGACAGCCAGTGGGACGGCCACGACGGTAGGAGGAGGGGGAGGCGGCGGTGAGGAGGCCACAGCCCCTGCCCACCCCACCCCTCCCCTCCCCGCCACCAGCCCGCGCGCGGCGGCCGCCATCCGTTCCGACGCCGCCCGCCGTTCCACACCGTCCCAGGCCGCGGCCGTGGCTCGGCCCCGCCAGTGGCGGGACTGTAAGGCGTCCGTGGGGGGGCGGGGTAGGGTGGTCGTGTCCGCGACCAGGGCGCTCCTGGTGGTGGTGGGCGACGGGGCGGATGCAGGGGGAGGGGGCGGTTTTGGTTGGGCCGGGGCGCCGCCCCCGCCGACCATCGCCTGGGCCAGGCCGCGCATGCCCGCCGTCTCAGCCGCTTCTTGGCTGACGTAAAAGGCGAGGCGGCCGGTGGCAGCACACCGCCCGCCGGGCCCCAGCTGGTGGCGCCCCGCCCGCAGGGCGTGCAGGAGGGCGACCGCGCCGCCCACGTCGCCTGGGGTCGGCAGGAAGGAGGAGGAAGGGGAGGAGGAAGCACCATCGATACCCTCATCAGCCGCCAGGACGTAGACGGAGCCGACCGCGATCATGGGCACGGCCGTGCCTGGCGGGGGCGCGGCTAGGGGGTGGGGCCGGGTTGGCGACGGCGCGGGCGGCAGCTCGAACCAGGATGCGCCTGTTTCATCAGACAGGAGCGGCGAGGGTGCGGGCGCCACGCCTGTCCGGCCGCTCTCTGACCAGGCCAGCAGGCCGGCCTGGAGGCGGAAGCGGGCGGGGCGACGGGCGGGCATATTTGATGTGCCAATGTGAGACAGCGGAGAGTTTTTCTCTTTTCTCCGACCTGCGCACGCTTGCACTCTTTTCGGCCGGCGCCCCTGACACCCGTAGCCTCTCTCCTCTCCATCTCTCTCTCTCTCTCTCTCTCTGTCCACCGCGTGTGCGCCCGGCCGGCCTCTAGAGTGTTTGACCATTATGCAAGTTACAACACTCCTCCTCGTATCACCCAAGGGCCTTGAACCCGCCGCCGAGCGCGCCACCCCGGTCCAGGGCCGGGCGCAGGGCGGCCAGGCTGATCAGGACGGCTTCCTCTGTGCGGATGGTGCGTGACCCTTGGCCGGGGCACGTGTTAACCCAGTGCGTGAACAATGCTTCGGCGTCCCGGTCAGCAGCCTCCAGCCCTGACGGCCCGCCTACGCCCACCAGCGCGTGGCGGTAAGCTGGAGCGGCAGCAGCAGCAGTGCCGTTGCCACCCTTCCCACCACCACCACCAAACGCGGCAGCCGCGTCCACGCCCCGCTCCGACGTGCCGATGCGCAAGTCGTAGCTCCCACCCCACGGCCCGTCATTGATGGCGGCCGCCAGGGTGGGCGCCAGCCGGGTGATGTAACCCCAGTAGAGGCCGGCAGACAAGGCGGGGGCTCGCGGGGGAGCCAGGGAGCCGGCGATGCCACCCTTGGGGGCGGCAGGCGCCAGGGCGGCGTCCACAGGAGGCGGCGCGGGCGTGCGGGTGCTGCCCAGGTGGACGGTCACGCGGGCGCCTTCACGCAGAGCCTCTGGCAGGATGGCGGGCTGAGAATGATGAGAGAGATGTGAGAGAAAAAAAAAAAGGGAAAGGTTTTGATAGGTATATGAGAACGCCCCCCCCTACGTGCTGACGGGGACGGCGACCGGGATGGCGGAGACGTTCGGGTCGGCCTGCCACGGCGCGGGGCGGGCCTGCTCCCGCAACGCCGCCCGCAAGACGCTCGACTGCCAGAGCGTGCTGACCGCGCTCAAGACTGGCGCCTCTCCCGTCTCTCGTCCAAGCACCCCTAAAGAAAACTCACCACATCCAGCCCGACGTCTACCACGCTGCCCAACCCCCGGGCGGACGCTAGGACACACCCCTCCCGCCACGCCACCCACTCGCCCGCCCGGGCATGGTGGGGCGCGTCCAGGGGTGGCAGCGCGCCCGCCGCCCGCAGGTCCGAGTGGACCGGGATCAGGCGACGGCGCAGGTATTGCGGGGTCTCCTGGTACTGGAGGATGCGGGCCAGGAGGGCGGCGCCGGGGCCGGGCGCGCCGGGCGGGCTGTGTGATGGAAAAAGGGAGGCGTGAGAGAAGAGGAGGTTGGGTGTGGGTGCTGCTCTCTCTCTCTCTCTCATCGGCCCCAACCCCCCTCTCCATCCAAAACTTTTTTGTTCGTACCCTCGCCGCTCGCCGTCGTCCAGGACAATGACCTCGTCCACGCAAAACACAGCGGCTGCCCTGGCCAGAGCGCCCGCCAGGGCGGTCGCCCGGTCGGCGCCCTGGGCATTGTCGATGGCGGAGCCGGGCAGGATGAGGGACAAGGTGGGTGGAGGGCTGGAATGGGGAGGGAAAGGAAAACGTGTGAAACAGGAGCGACGTGCGGCTAGATGAGGTTGCCACCTCTGCGGGGCGCCTCCTGCTGTGAGCTCACCTAGCCGCGCCACACGACCCTATATCATCGCATACGCGCGCCCGCTTAGGCGGCACCTTCAGCACCGGATTGGGCGCCCCCTCCTCCCCTCTCTCACTATCAGGCCGCGCCCGCTTGGCCGCATCGGCGGCCGCCGCTGCTTCGGCCGCTTTGACAGCCGCCCGCTCCTCCTGGCGCTTCGGATTGTGGCGCGGCTTGCGTGGCTTGGGGCCGCCAGAGTAGGGGTCGGGGGCGAGGATGGCGGCCGCAGGCGGCGCCTGGTCTGCTTGGGCCATGCTGCTTTTGACTCGAAAAAAATGAACTGTGAACAATTTTACTAGGCCCCGCCCACCCCGCCGCCCCCTCCACACCTTGCCGCCAGGGCCGCCAACTCCTCGCCCGCCGGCGCGCCCAGGGTGCGGAAGACGGACGCTAGGTAGCTCGCGTCCGCCGCCAGCTGGGCGGCGCCGGAGGGTGACAGGGTGGCCGGATCCAGCCGCCCCAGCTCGGCCAGGAGTGCGCCCGCCGCGTCCGCGGCCGCCTCGTCCAACCACACGCCCGCATCGTCGTCGCCGGCGGGGGCGTCCGGGGAGGTGGTCGTCCCGCCCACCCCTGCCGCCGCCTCCAGGGCCGCCACCAGGCTGGCTGGCAGGGCCAGGACTGCCTCGCCCGCGCCCGTCGCCCAGGCCTGGGGGTAAGCCGAAAAGGTGAGGCCCGTGTCTGCCGCCGCGTCGCCCCCGCCCCCGCCACCCCCACCGTCCGCCGTCCAGACGGGCAGGCCCGCCACGCCGGCGACGGCCGAGATGGCGTCGACCAGGAGCACACGCCGCACAGCCCCCCGGGCCGCGGCCACCAGGGCCGCCGCCGCCGCGCTCGCGGCGGGCAGGGGCGCCCAGGCCCCTTCCACCGTGCCCTCCAGGTCTGCCCGCCCGTCCGGGGTGGCCAGCAGGGCCCGCACGCGGGCGGCGTGGGAGGCGTGCGGCACGGTGCCGGGCAGAGGGGCCGGGGCACGGGCGGCGGCGAGTAGCCGGGTGAGGGTGATGGCCGCGTCAGCCTTCAGGTCCGCGCCCACTCCCGCCACGGACGCCGCCACCCCCGCCGCCGCGGTCGCGAGCGGCAGCAGCTGGGCCGCCAGGGCGGCCGCGCCGCCGCCGCCGCCGCCGCCCTCGCCCGCCAGGGCGGCCCCCGCAGCCACAAGGCCGTCTGCGGCCAGGGTCAGCGAGCGGGCCAGGGACGCGTCAGCAGCCCGCGCCAGCGCCGGCACCCCCGACCCGCCGGTCAGGTCAGCGCACCGGGCCCGGCCCGCGGTCACGGCCGCCCGGGCGGCGGCCGCGAGGGCGGCCAGCGCGGCCGCCGCGTCGGTTGCGCCCGCCACCGAGCTCAGGCGGGGTGGGGGCCCTGGCGGGGCGCGCGAGGCCAGGTCGGCCACCAGGGCCGCCGCCTCCAAGTCCCCGTACCGGGCCAGCTCGGCTTCCACGGGCGCCAGGGCGGCGGCCAGGGCGGCCGCCGCGTCGGCGGGGGGCGCTCCCGCGAGCAGGCCGGCTACCCCATCGGCCGCGCCCCGGCTGGCCGCCGCCACGGCCGCCAACGGTTCCAAAGCCCGCGCGCCCTGGGGTGCCATGGCCGCCGCCAGGCGGGCCCGAAAAGCCCGGTCCACGTGGCGGGAGGCCGCGGACGCCAGGGAGCACACCAGGGCGGGCGCGGGTCCAGGGAGGGCGGCGCCCGCCCACCGCGCGTCGGCGGTCAGCGCGGCCAGGGCCTTGGCGTGGTACGCTGGCAGCCAAGTCGGGAAAGCCGCGGGCGGGCCTGGGAAAGTGTCCCAGGCACAGACGACGTCCCCCAGGCGGGCCCGGACAAAGGCGCGGGCCAGGGCGTCGGCCGCGCCCCCGGTGCCCGACCCACCCCCTCCTCCATCCACGGCCGCCAAGCAGTCGGCCAGCTCGGCCGCCGGCCCGCCCGCCCGGGACGCCAGGGCCGCCGCCAGGGCGGGCTCCACCAGCTCGGCGAGGCGGGCTTCCAGGGCGGCCACTCGGGCCGCCCCGCCCGCGAATTCGGGCAGGCCCCCCACTGCCGCCAGCCCGGCCTTGATGCCGCGCAGGGCAGCCGCCAGGGGCGCCGCGTCGCGCGAGGCGACCAGGGCGTCCGCCCGGGCGAGCAGGGCGGCCAGGGCGGCCGCGTCTTCCAGGACGATGGCGGCCGCGGTGGCCCTGCTGGCAAGCCGGTCCAGGGAGGCCAGGGGTGCCACGTCCGCGTCCGCGGCCGCCGCGGCCGCCCGGGCGGTGGCCAAGGCCCGGGCCGCGGCTGAGGTCAGCGCGTCTGCATCGTTCGCCAGCGCGGCCGCGTCCGCCGCCGCGATGGGGACGGCCTCCATGGCGACTGCCGCCTCACCCTCTAGGGCGATAGTGGATGCCTCGATAGAGACGGCCAGGCGGGCGTCCGCGTCGGCCAGGAAGCTGTGGGGTGAGGGGGAGGGGCGGGAAGATGAGAGGGGACGAGACCCCATTCGATCGGCGCGAGCAGCGCGAGCTCGAGTGCTCTGTTTTCTTCGTTCTCTCTCTTACTCACCGGTCAAGCGCCTCACCCGCCGGCCGCCGGGCACACAGGTCGCGCAGCCAGGTTGCCGGCTCAAAGGGGTCGCCGATGAAGGCGGCCTCGTCCAGGGTGGCCATATGGGTCGAGGGCGAGAAGAGAAAGGAAGGGGAAATCGAAGTATGTGTGTGGGCCTGTCGCTGTTCTCAATCATGCAACCCGCAGGCATGCATTTCACACACAGGCAGGTCCTCTCCCTCCCGTCTCTCTCTCTAACTCTCTCTCTCTAAATCATTTCGACATCTACGCCAGCTATGGACAGAGGGGCGGTCGCAGCAGCAGCGGCAGCAGCGGCGCCTGCCTCCTCGCCCTCCTCGCCTTCCACCTTACCTTCATCCACCTCACCAGCAGATGCACCACCCCCACCTCCACCGTGCTCCGCCCGCACCCGTACCCAGCTCAGGGCTTCTGCCAACACCCGGCGCCAGGCGGTGAAGGCGGTGGCGCGCTTGCGGGCGGCAGCGCGGGCGATGGCTATCGCGGCGGCTTGGGAGGCGGCCCCCCGGACGGCCGCTGCATGTGCGGCCAGGACGACCACGCCCCTGGTTTGGGGGACCCACCGCCCGCCGGCCACCTGCTCGAAGCCCACCAGGGCCGGAGCGGCGTCCACGCCCAGGCTCTTGGCCGCGGCTGCCACGCCTACGCCCTGGAGGTGGACGGTGCCCGGCGGCAGGACGGACAGCGGCGGGGCTTCGACCGAACCGTACTCGGGGTGGCGCCCGGGGACGGCCCCGTCCAAGGGCAGCGGCTGGCCGGCGCCGCCGCCGCCGCCGCCGCCACCACCCTCCTCAATACCCTGCACCTGCCAGGGCCCGTAGTATGCGCCCTTGAAGCGAGACTCCTCAATGCGCGCGGCGGGCGCTTGCACAGCCCCGGGCCGCAGGACAAACCCGCGCCGGCGCCACTTGGTTTCCGTGTGGCAGGCCTCCAGGTCGGCGACCGCCCAGAAGGTTTCACCCTTGTGCGTACCCGCCGGGGTGGCGCCGGGGCGGGGGGCGGTGGTCTTAGGCATGAACCGGGCGAGCGTGTAGTGAGCGGAGGCTTTGAAGCCGGAGATGGTGGCGGGGACGGCCGCAGCGGCGGCCGCGGCCGCTGCCACGACAGCTGCTTCCTCGGCCGCCTCAGCCGCTTCCGCGACGCCAGCGCCTCGGGGCGCGGCGTGCGGCCGCGGCGCAGGAGGCACACCCACACAACGCACCGCCGGCTCCGCCATGCGGCGCAGGGTCGCCACGGTGGACGCCCACCAGGCGGCTGCGCCGCGGGGCGAGGCTGGGGCGGCCGGGTCCGGCCGGCAGCCGGCCACCCCACTGCCCGGGCCGCGGCCGTACCGGGCTGCCACGCACCGCCCGCCACCTCGCCACAGAGCCATGATGCGTGGGTAGTGCAGGGTGCCGGCGGAGGCGGAGGAGCCGCCACCCCCACTGAAGCGGGCGGCCGTGGGCGCCAGCTCCGGCGCGTCGGCCCGCCCCGTGGCAGGGTCGACGCACACCCACCGCCCGGACCCGGCCGCCCCTTCGGTGCGGCAAAAGGCTTCCACCCACACGCCGGCGACGCCATATGAGGGCGGCGGGCGAGAGGCGCCCGAGGCGGACCGGGCCCAGGCACTGCCGCCGCGGGGCGGGGCGGGTGGTTGTTGAGGTCGTGGTGGTGGTGGCCCACCACCCGAGGTCGCCGCCGCCGCCGCGGCCGCGGCCGTCGCCTCCATGGCCATGGCCAGCTCGGCTTCCAGCTGAGCATCCCCACGGAGCTGGCGTGGAGGGGGGAAAGGGGGCGGAGGAGGGGTTGGAGGCGGCTCCTCGGCCTCGCACTCAGCGGGGGGGGGGGGTGCTGGCGGCGCCTCGGCCTCGGCCGCCGCCATTTTGGCCTTGCCTTTGCCTTTGCCTTTGCCTTTCCGAGCCCGCTTGGGCGCCGGCACCGCTTCTCCACCACCACCCGCGTCCACGACCTTGCCTGACCCACCAGCATTGCCCATGGCAGGGCCGGGCTGCCGCGACGGGCGCCGCTTCGGAGCGGGCGCAGCTTTCTTGCAACCCCCAACCCCAGGAGCCGAGGCCGCCCGCCGGGTGGCGGCCGCCGCTTTCCGCGCCGCCGCCACGGGCGGCACCTCCTCCATCAGGGCCCACACCGTGCGGGCTTGGACTCCCAGGGCGCGTAAGGCCGCTACCGTGAGAGCTGGTGCTTCCTCCGGGGCGGGCGCCCGGGCGGCTGCCGCGGAGAGCAAGCCGGCAGCGGCGGCGGCCGCCCCGCCCAGCGCGCCCGCAGCCGCGGCCACGCCCCGCCCCGCGGTGCATGGGTCCAAGGCTGGGGGCCGGTCCGGTTGCAGCGCAGCCACAGATCGAGGCACCAGCTTCATAGCTCCTGCCCAGGATGAGGTAAAAATGGCCAGGTCGGCCACGGACGGGCCGGCGAGCCCGCCGTCGTCAGCCGCCACCCCACCCGCGACACAAAACCCGGCCTCCGGCACCAGGCTGAGCGCGGCCGCCCGCACTTCGGGCTCGTCCGCCGCCGCGTCCAGGGCTAGGCCCCGGGCGAGAGCGCACAGGGCGGACGCCCGGCCTAGCGCAGCCGCGTCTGCCCGGGCCACGGCCGCCGCCGCCCGGGCCGCCGCCCGGGCGGCGGGCGTGGCAGAGCGGCCACCATCCTCGTCTGCTCCTTCTTCCTCACCCACAAACAGACTCGCCGTCGCGGCCGCCTCCTCCCAGTCCTCCTCATCCGAGGAGACCATGATCGGTGAGGGAGACCCAAGAGCTGGCGATGATGGTACATTGTCTGCAGCAGCGGCCGCATCTGACGCGACGGCCGTCGTGTTGCGCTCGTCGTCCAGCGCCACGGCCGCGGGCGCGCCGCACACTTCTTGGAGCGGCGCGTCAGCGTGGGCGGGCGCTAGCCCACGCACGCCGCCGCCGCCCAGGCGCCGCATGGCTGACTCGGTCAGGCCCGTGACTGGGCCGCCGCCACCTTTGCGCCGCCGGCCGGCCAGCAAGGCATCCACGGCGGCCGTGGAGGCGCCGGCCAGCGTCGACGGGCGGGGTGCAGTGGAGGGACCGGCGCCGGCGCCGGCTTCGGCCGGAGGAGGCACCCGGCGGGGGGCCATGGTTCTTCGGGCTTTTGAGTGTGCAGGGTTCTATGGCCGTCTCCGGCGCTCGATGCCCGCCCCAGCAGCAGGAGGAGCGGCAGTGTACTCTCCTCTCCGCGCGCCGCCGCGGGCGAAAGAGAAACGAGAGACAGAGGAAAGATGAATGCACAGGCGAGCGACACACCGCCTAGCCAGTCTCACGTTTTTTTAACATGCCGCCCGCCCGGCTGGTCGAGAAGCCCCCGGCCGCCAGGCCCAGCCTACCGGGAAGGGGAGGCAACAGCGCATGCCCTATGCGTGTCGCTCTCCCTCCCCTCTCGACCCGTTCTCACGCCACCCAAAAAGGCGATGACACCCGCTCGCCGCCCGACCCAGGCCGCGCCGCACCGCTCGCCGCTCCCGTGGCCCTGTTCCTCCTGGACGCGCTGGCCGCGCCGCCGCCCGCGGCCGCCCTGGCCATTCCCACGAGCCTGCCGTCCATGCTTGACTTCCTGCTCCACAACCCACTCCTCGCCGCCCTGGTCGCGGGCGCCGCCGTCTGGGGCGTGCCCCGCCTGGTGCGGGCCCTGACCACCGCCATCATCTTGCCGCTCGCCCTCCTCGCCCTGGCCGCGACGGCGGCCACAGAGCCGGAGGCAGCGCTGAGGGCGGCCTCCACCATCTCCTCCTTCATCTTAACCCACCCCGTGCTGGTCTCCAGCCTCGCCCTGGGCGGGGCGGCCCTGGCCTTGTCGCCCTACCTGCTCCTGGCGGGCGTGGCAGCCCTGCTGGCCTTTGGCCTGCCCCGCCTGCCGGCGCCCTTGAGGCCGGCGCTGCCGGCGCCGCTGGTTGAGGTGGAGAGAGGGGTTGATAGGTTGAGGGCGACCGTGAGAACAGCATTAGCCCCCGCCCTCGCCGAGGGCGGGCGTGCGGTGGTGCGGGTCAAGGCCGCGGCCAAGGCCACGGCCGCGCCCGGGCAGGCGGTCGCGGACGGAGCTGGACGGGCCGGGGCGGCCCTGGCCGGCGCGGCTGCCAGAGTGGAGGCCACCGCCACCCAGGCGACTGCCTGCCGGGCGAAGCCGACACCCGACGCCCGGGCGGCGTGCGTGCGGCGACAGAATGAGGGTTGAAATCTATGTAGAACGCTGGGGATGAGGGTTTGAAAACAAAAAGCACAGTGTCTTTTCGTCATCTCTTCCTTCCTCACCCACCTACTTTAAATCATGCTCCGCGCTTCGATGGGCCTGCTGGTCCTGTCGGCCTGTCAGGTAAGAGAGCGCGTGGAGTGTGGAGGTGGCCCGCGTGTGTGTGGAAGGAAGGGCGATGCCCGCGCGCTCTCATCTTCCCGCCCCGATGCGCGCGCGCGCCAATGGAGTTTTTTTTTGGTGCCGCCCGGGGGCCACGCCCTGCCATTTCGCATCCCCGCTCTCCTGTCGCCCGATACGGCACGCGCCCTTGAGAACTGGATCGGGGTGAAGTGTAAAAGTTGCGGGGAGGCTGGTGGGCGCGGCGGGTGTGCAAGGTGGTGGGGGGCTCCGGGCTGGCTGTCTTTTTCCTCGCGCACAAACTCAAAAACAACGTCTCCTCTCCCCAGGCCACCATCGTCGGCGCCGCCCCGCCCGCCGCCGCGCCCGCGGCCGGTCCCGCCGACGCCGTCCCCTTAAAATTCAACTGTTCCCGGGGGTGCGTCCTGCCCAAGGACTCGTCCTCCGTCGTCTGCGGCGCGGACGGGCTGACGTACCAAGGTAAAATGGAGACACAACACACGGCCCTATGTCCCCCCCCCCCCCCCGCGAGCACACACTCCACTCTCTCTCACGCTTCCTCTCTCTCTCCACGCCCACGACAGCTGCTTGCCTGGCCGTCTGCTCCGGCACGACCGTCTCCATGGCCGGCGCCTGCCCTCCCCCGACGGGCGCCCGCCCCGTCCGCGGCGGCGGCGGCGGCGGCGGCCGCGGCGGCGACCCGCTCGCCTCCCACCCGCTCGCCGGCCTGTTTGCCTGGTCCTCCGACTTCACGGCGGCGCCCGCCGCGCCCGGGGCGGCCCGGGAAGGCAAGCCGGCCGCGGCGGCCGGCCTCATCGCCCCTCCCCTGGCCGTCAACGCGTCCGACATCAAGCGCTTTGCGTCCAAGGGGCTGGCCTTGGTGGGCGCGGCCCGGGTCGGGACCTTCACGCCGGCCCTGCACCCGCCCCTCAACGTGACGCTGGCTGCTCGTGCTGGCGCCGCTGCCGCTGACTCCTCCCCGGGCCCCGGCGGCCTGCCCGTCACCAACATGCCCGCCCCCCTGGTCGGCGCCCGGGACGTCGTCTACACGGTCGACACCCGCCTGCTGTACGCCTCGCGCGCGGAGGTCAGCCTGCCGCTCCAGCCCCGGCGGGCCGTGGCCACGGGCGGCGGCTCGGGCGACCTGGCCGGCCCCGGCCTGGTGTCCACCGAGTCCACGCCGGGCTTCCCGGGCGAGGAGCCGGCCCCGCCTGAGGGTGGCGGTGGCGGCGCGGAGGGGCCCTCGTCAGCCGACCCCCAGGCGAAAGGCTGGATCGTGCTCAACCAGTGGAATGTTATCGCCTCGAAACAGGCCTTCCCCAACCGGGCCGCCACCTGGCTGACCTCCGCCGCGTCCGGCTGCTCCGGCTCCTTCATCGGGCCCTACGTCGTCGCCAGCGCCGCCCACTGCGTCTACGACCGGGCCGCCCGCAAGTTCATGCCCCGCTACGACGCGCGCCCGGCCGCCTACCGGACCGGCGGGTCGTCCGGCAGCGTGGCCACGCCCTATGGCGCCACCTCCGCCCGCTACTACGCCGTCATGGCGGGCTGGCAGACGGCGACCTCCGACGCGGCGGCCGACCCCTTTGACGTGGCCTCCATCACCATGGCCGACCCCAAGGGCCAGGCCGTCGGCTTCCTGGGCCTGGCCGTTGACGTGGCCAACGGCGTCGCGGGCGACGCCCTGCGCACCGCCGGCTACCCCCAGTCCCCGCCCTCCAACCCGGGCACGTTCGTGGCCTGGAAGCAGCCCTGCTACCCGGCCAACTCCCAGAATGGCGGGGACGCCCAGATCGCGACCTATTCGCCCGCGGGCGGGGGGGCCTGCCCCGCGGCCGAGCAGGGCCAGTCCGGGTCGGCCCTCTGGGACCAGGACGCCAAGCTGCGGGCCGTCCTGTCCCGGGGCGCCCCCCAGATGAACATCTGGTGCGAGCTTAACCAGGCCAACTACGATTTCTTCCAGCGCTACAAGGGCGCAACGCCAACCAACCAGCCGGCTGCGCCGCCGCCGGGGCGGTGAAAGGTTGTTTTCAACCTTCCCAATTCATCCAAGTTTTTTATTTTTGTACCTCTCCCATTCATGCATTGTTTTTTGTGACCCCCTTGGTGTGTGGCGGTGAATTGGGGAATTGGGGAGGGAGATAGGGAGAGAGAGAGAGAGGTTTGGGAAGCGTTCAAATACTGCCCCTGTGGTTCGGTGGAGAGTGAGCTGCCAAAAAAAACAAGCAGCTCAACCGCACACTTTTCTCTCTGTTTTCGCTCTACCTCCATCATGAAGTCCGCCTCCTACATCCTGGCCGCCATCCTGGCCGCCGCCGCCTGCGCCGGCGCGACCGCGCTGGTGAGCGAGTGAGAGAGAGAGAAGGGAGAGAGAATGGCGTTTGGCGGCCCCATGGCGGAGCGTGGCGCGCCGCACTCAGTGAGCCTGTTGCCGCGCAGCCTTGGCCACGGCTCCGGAGCCGAGCTGCCCGGTTTTCATCGCCCATAGGCGGCGGATAGGTGCACACTCTCTGTCGAATGCGAGTAAAGAGCTGCAATCATGGATTGCAAACCGCTCAACGGAGGCCGCATTGCGAGAGCGTGCGCGCTCTCCGCCGCGCTGGACAGTTCCAAGGCTGACCTCCTCCACCTCGATCCACTTCAACAGGCCGAGTCCACCCAGCCCGCCCACAACAGGACCGCCTCCAACGCCAAGCTGGACCTGCTACTGACCAAGCTCCAGGTGAGTGATAGAGGGGGCACGGAGGTGGGGGCGGCCGTGCGTGTCTGTCTGTCTCTCGCGCGGCCTTCCATGCGTGGCCACCACACCATCACTGCTCTCTCTCTCGCGCCCTCGCACTCCCTGTTAACACCGTGCACCCCCCCTCAATCAGGAGGTCAAGAACTCGCCCAAGAACGCGATTGCCGACATTACCAACGCCAAGGTAGATAGAGGGAAATAGTGTGCATGTCAGAGAGTTGGTGTGTGGAAAGAGAGAGACACGAACCACAACCTAGCCACTCACTTCATCCTCCTCCTCACCAGACCGAGCTCACAAACCACCTGGCGTGGGTGGCCCAGGAGAAGATGATGGCGTTCAAGAACGCGACCGCCGATGAGGTATGCGAGAGAGCGCGAGCGGGAGAGAGAGCGTGCGACACCGCCCCACAACCTTCTCACCCCCATCTCTCCCCCCCCATTAGGCCGAAAAGGTCATGCACTCCCTGGACAAGCCGGAATGAATGAACACACGGCTCAACACCCCATTATTAATGAAAATAAGAGAGAGAGGACAGAGCGGGGGCACACACGTGTCTGGGCGTGTGTGTGACTCTGGGCGTTTGTGTGACACTGTAGTGCCGGCCGTGGCGTGTGGATTAAAAACAAACAAAAAAGCCCTCCTCCACAGGCGAAGTCTGGCGGGTCGGTCGGGACGCGGCGGCTCTTTCCCTCGCCCCGCGCGTCCGGACACCCACACCCGAGCCGAAAAATGGTGTCCACTTCGCCCCAGGTGGACGCACCAGTTCCGTCTGGTGACGCTGCGGCTAAAAGCGGAGGCGTGGCGCCCGCGTCGGAGGCGCCACCGCCTGCTGCTCACAGCAATGGGCATTCCGCCGGCGCCAGCCCGCCCGCTGCCGACGCGCCGCCCGTCGCCGCCGCCGCGGGCGGCCGAGACGAGATTTACTCGTACGAGGCACCCCACACCGTGTATGCGCTGGCCTGGAGTGTAAGTTTAAGACTGACAGAGAGAGAGGGGCAAGGGCGAAGGGGAAATCGCTCTTAACTCCTCAACGCTCGCCCTCCCTCTCATCTCAACCCACACCCACATCTCAACTCAACCCACAGCACCGTCCCGACGACGCCTTCCGCCTGGCCGTCGGCTCCTTTGTGGAGGACTACCCCAACCGGGTCGACGTTCTGCGCCTTGTAGAAGAGGAGGGCGACGCGGCGGCGGCAGAACCAGACCCGGACGCCCGCACCCGGCCAGGCGGGACGGGGACGGCTGGCCCCCCACCTGCCGCGCACCGCCTGCGCCCCGACCCCGCCCTCGGCTTTGCCCACCCCTACCCGCCCTCGCGCATCTCCTTCTGCCCGGACCGGTCCACGGGCGCGCCCGACCTGATCGCGACGTCCGGCGACTTCCTGCGCATCTGGCAGGTCGGAGCTGGCAGCAGCAGTGGCGGTGGTGGAGAGGGGTCCGACTCGCGCCCCGCGTCCACCCGCCTCGCCCGCCTGCTGACCAACGCGGCGCACTCTGCCTACTGCGCGCCCCTGACCGCCCTGGACTGGAATGCGGCGGACACGCGCCGCCTGGGCACCGCGTCCATCGACACCACCTGCACCGTCTGGGATGTGGAGGTCGGCGTCGCGGACGCCCAGCTGGTCGCCCACGACGGCCCCGTCCACGACCTGGCCTGGGGTGGGGTGGGCGTCTTTGCCTCCGCCTCCGCGGACGGGAGCGTGCGCGTCTTCGACCTGCGCGACCGGGAGCATTCCACGATCATCTATGAGGCGCCTGGCCCGGGACGGACCGCCCTGCTGCGCCTGGCCTGGAACCGGGCGGATCCGCGCTACCTGGCCACCCTGGCGGCCGGGTCGGGCGCGGTCGCACTGCTCGACATCCGCCTGCCCACCCTGCCCGTCGCGACGCTCGCCCGCCACACCGCGCCCGCGACCGCCCTGGCCTGGGCCCCGCACTCGGCCGCCCACATGTGCACAGCGGGCGATGACGGCCAAGCCCTGATCTGGGATTTAGGGGGGCTGGGCGGGGGCAGCGGCGGCGGCGGCGGCGGCGGCGGCGGGCCGGGGGGCAGCGGTGGCGGCAGCGGCGGCAACGGTGGTGGAGGGGAGCCCACCCCGCCGGGCGCCGGCTTGGACCCCGTCCTCGCCTACTCCGCGGGCGCCCCTGTGGCGGGCCTGGCCTGGTCCGCCGCCGCGCCGGACTGGGTGGCCGTCGCCTTTGGGCGGACGGCGCAGGTGTTGAGGGTTTGATTTTTTTTTGTGATGATGTGATGTGCACAAGTAACCACCCCCCTCACTCTCCCTCTCTCTGCCCGCACGGACGCACAAGCCAACGCCAGGACGCCTCTTTTTTCCACCTTTTTACTGTTGCTTGCACTCGGCCGGCTTTTCGCCCGTGTCGGCGGGCGGGCCAGCCGGGCGGCGGGCGCCGCCACCACCGCCGCCACGGCTGGCCTTGGCACCACCGCCGCGCGCGCCAACCCGGCCGCCACCCCCGCGTTTCGCGGCCGGACCGTCGTCGTCCTCACTGTCCTCGTCACTGTCGTCGTCATCGTCGTCATCGTCGTCATCGTCATCGTCATCGTTGCTGTCGTCCTCATCATCATCCTCATCATCTTCTTCTTCTTCATCCTCCTCCTCTTCCTCCGCCATCTCGCCCGTAAAGTAGGAGACCGCCCGGGGAATGAGCTCGTCCCTAACCGCTTCGCCCAGCTCGTAGTCCTCCTCCAACGCTTCCTGTAGTGCCTCCATCTCGTCCTCCTCCAGGTCGTCCCCGTCCTCCGGCACGGCGGGCGGGGAGAAGAAGTCGAAAAAGGAGGGCACTTTCTCCTTCTTGGTCTGGACTGCGCCACTGCGCCCCTTTGCGCCCGGCTTGGCCTTCTTCTTCATCACCTTGTGCGTCGGGTCTTTGCCCGGCTTCCAGGCGATGACGCACCCTTCGCACCGTTCCAGCATGCCGTCATCTTCGGGCGACATGTGGTAGGTTTTGGTCAGGGTCGTCCCGTCGAAGGACGGGTGGCCGGCCTCAAACGTAAAGGTGAGCTTGAAGCCGGCCACCTCGCCCTCCTCCTTGCCCTCCTCGGGCTCCGCCCGCAGCTCCGCGGCGGATACGTCGACAAGGTGTTCCAGGACGGCCTCGTCCTTCTCGGAAACGTGGGCGGCGATCATGTCGTGCGCCTGCATGGCGCCCAACCAGAAGCGGGGCACGCCCGCGGGGACGGGTCCCTCGCCCTCACCCTCACCAGCGCCCGGGGGCGTGGCGGCCAGGACGTCCGCCGGCGCATCCGCCCGGCCCGCAACCACGTCGGAGCGGGCCGTGTACAGGGGCGCGTACAGGGCCTCATACTTGCGCTCCAGTTCGTCGGCCTCCTTGCGGTAGGCCTCCTCCAGCTCGTCATACTGGTCCTGCAGCGCCTTGAGGTGGGCCACCCGGGCCCGGACGGGGCGGGGCAGGTCGTCTAGGAAGCCCGAGGGCCGGCCGACCAGGCCACCCAGGCGGGCCTGCATGAGCTCCACCAGGCCGGCGGTCAGGGCCGGGTTGGAGGTCGCGGCGGCGGCGGCGCGGGCTGTGCAGAAGTGGGGAGAGAGAGCCATGGGAGAGGAGGAGGTCGGTGAAAAAAAAATGATGGGAAGGAAGAGAGAGAGTCGCCGCGTGCGGGCCCACCCGATGTCTCTGGTCAGGGCACGGTCATTCTACATCCATCGACATGCCCTCCTGGTGGGGACAGGGTGTGTGCATGCACGTGCGCCCGCCCCGCCTCTCTCCTTGCCGTCCGCGCGCGTTTGGGGCACCGCCCATGCAAACAAATACGCACCGCGTGGGTTGGCGTCAACGTGTTCGATGCCGTCAGACATGGTAAGCGTGGGCGTGGGGCGTGTATGGGGTGACTGCGGGGGGTGGGTGGGTGTGCCGTGCGACGGAGTCAGGTAGATGGCGGGGCGGGACAGGGCAGAGGAAAGAGACGCGTATCCGGCGGCGTGGGGATGGAGCGCGCGCGCTCTCTCTCTCTTTGCCCCGCGCGTGCACCCGCGCGAGCACCAAGGACGATACCCATCTCCTGGGGGGATGGGTAGCCAGGTGAACCGGCTGCTCATCGGGTCTACTCACCTGGCGTATTCGGCGGTGGATGTGAGGAGGAAGCCGCGGCGAAGAGTCGATCGAGTGAGGCGCAAGTTGTCTTCGGCGGGCAGCGGCGGCTCTTCTTCTCTCCAACCTGCTCCTCTCTGATATCACCATTCCGCGCACGACCCACGTGAAGAATCGAGCCTTTCATTGAAGCCGTCGCCCTCTCGACAACACAGAATCACCACCACCACCACCCACCCGCACGCACACACACCACCGGAAGAAGAAAAACTCCGCACGCTGCCCCACGACCCCCACCCCACCCCCACCCCCACCATCCCCAAATTTCTCGCATGCTCTCTCACGTCACACTCACTCGCACTCGCCAAAAATGATAAAAAAGAAACGTATAAAGAAGGCCGACTCTCACCCCCCACGCGCAATCACGCTGGCCTTTTTTGTTTCATCCATACCGGAAAATGGCGCTCGCCCAGGTCAGGCCCGCCCCAAAGCCGGCGATCGCGACGACCTCGCCCGGCTTCACTCGCCCATCCCGGACGGCCTCATCCAGGGCCAGCGGGATGGACGCCGCGGACGTGTTGCCGTACTCGGCCAGGTTGGAGACGACCCGGTCGGGCGGGACTCCTAGGCGGGCGGCGGCCGAGTCGAGGATGCGCTGGTTGGCCTGGTGCAGGACGAGCCAGTCGATGGCCTCCGGGCCTGGCAAGCCCGCATCCTTAAGCGCCGCCTCCACCACCATCGGCACGGCCCGCACCGCAAACTTGAAGACTTCCTGCCCGTTCATGGCGATGTTGGCGTACTCGCCGGCCGCGCCCGCGGCGCCGGCGTCGGGCGCGAGCGCCTTGCCGCCTGGGCTTGCAAACTTGGCGTTCAGGTGCTTGGCGCCCACGCCGTCGGACGCCATGGCAAAGCCGAGGAGCCCACAGGGCGCGGACGTAGATGGCGATGATGATGGCGACGATGATCCATCATCTCCTCCCGCCGCCGACAACACCACCGCCCCCGCCCCGTCACCAAACAGGATGCAGGTGCCCCGGTCCCGCCAGTCAACATAGCGGGAGAGCGCGTCCGCGCCCACCACGACGACGTGGCGGGCCCCGCCCGCACGCACGTACTGGGCGGCCGTGATGAGGGCCAGCACGAAACCGGAGCAGGCGGCTGTCAGGTCGAAGGCGACGGCGGAGGTGGCGCCGATGGAGGCCGCCAGAGCGGGGGCCGACCCAAACAGGTCGTCCGGCGAGGAGGTGGCCAGGAGGACCAGGCCCACGTCCGCCGGGGCGATGCCCGCGGCTGTGAGGGCGGCGACGGCGGCGGCGGTGGCGTGGTCGACCAGGGACTCGCCCTCGGAGAGGACGTGGCGGCGGCTGGGTTGTGAGGAGAGAGAGAGAGAGGACAGGGTCGGGCGCGAGTGAGAGAAGACAGAGCGAGGCGAGAGCGGGGGGGGTGCCGCGAGTGGCTCTCGCGCGCCGGCCCGGGCGCCCGGCTAGGTCCGGCAGGGTATGGTTAGGGGAGGGGCGCCTCCAGCCGCTCGCACTCCCGCAGCCTAGCTGACCCAATTCCCTGGGCCCTGGAGGGGGCAAAGGGGAGGGAGCGGCGGGGCGGGCGGTCCGCAGGCGCGCGGGCGCGGCTCGACAGATCGACGCCGCGCGTCCTTCTTCTCCGTCGTCGACCGCAAAAAAAAGTCGGCGCCGGCGCGGACGCTCTCTCTGCTCTCTCTCTCTCTCTCAAACACAAGACGCACTGAATGCCCGTCCGGGCAAAGATCCAATCGTCCGTCGTGTCGACACCCATGGCGGCAAAGTCGTCGTTGTGGATTGAGGCGGATGGGGTGGAGGAGCCCGTGCCGGCCAGCCGAACGGGCGTGAGCAGGCGAGGGGCAGCGGACGAGGAGGAGCCCGCGGCGGCGCCCGCGCCTGCTGCAGCCGCGCTCGCCACGGACCGCCGGGCAGGGGGGCTAGCCCTGGAGCATGTGGGAGCGGTCGCACCCCCAATCACCCCACCCGGGCTGCCCCGGCGGGCCAGGCTCGCGGGTGGTGCAGAGATCGGTGCGGCGCCGGCCACAGCCCCGGCCCGGCCCAGCCTGGCGGGGAGCGGGGTCCGCATTGTGGGGTGGTGGGGTGCGTGGTTCTTGTCAGGGTCACACGGCTGGCCCAGGCACCGGCCTATTGGGTGCGTGAGCGCGCGCGTGCGTGGAAGCCCCGGGCGCGGCGCTGAGAGAGAGAGAGGCGGGGGGGGGCCCGGCCAGGAGAGTGACGGCCTGAGTTGGCTTTTCTTTCCTCTTTCACAAACTAAAACGCCGGCTTCGCCCGACTCGCGCTCGCCTGTTTTGACAGTCGCTGTGTGTGCGCGTGTGCGCGCGCGCTCCTGCGTTGCTTGTGACCAGCCCCAGCTAATAAGCACGCACAGCATTCCTCCGCAAGTGGGGGAAAAGTGGGAGGCTTTGACAGATGCACCCAAGCTTGTCAGCCGCGCCGGCGGTCGCGGGCGCGTCACCCCTCCGCTCAGCCCCTCCGATGCCGCGAATGCCCTGCCCGAGGCGAGGCCAAGGCGGCCAGGCGCATGCGCTGGGCATGATTCGACGCACCCAAACCCACGCCTCCCAGCCTGCAAAGGGCTTTGCCCGGTCGCCGCCACCACCGACACCGACCACGACCGCCGCCCTCACCCCGCTAGAAATCTGGGCGGCAGCGGCGGGCGTGGTCTTCCCCAAGGTCCGGGTCGCCGACTTTGGAGGTACGGCCAAGATCGATAGAGAGAGAGAGAGAGAGAGTAAGAGAGAGAGAGAGAGATATGCAGCTTGGGTGCCCGCCCTTACTCCATCCCGTCCTCGTCCTCCATCCCCTCCATCGCCCATTCCATTCCCAGCCCTGCGTGGCCTGGCCGCCACCGCCCCGATTGCGGATGGGGAGACCATTGTAACCCTACCCGTCTCTGCTGCCTTGCTCGTCCGCCCCAAATCCCGGTGCCCGCTGCCGGCGGCCTGGTGCGGCGCCGAGCACTGGCGGTCGTCGCCCTGGTTTGTGAAAATGGGCTTGCTCATCCTGGAGGCGGCCGCGCGGCCGCCGCTGGCGGCCGGCGGGGATGCGACGCCCGTGGATGGAGCTGCCGCCTATGTGGCGGGCCTACCAGCCGTGGACGACGGGCTGGACACGCCGGCGTTGGGGTGGAGTGAGGCGGAGGTGGAGGCCCTGGCGTGCCCGCCCCTGGCCGCCGATGTGAGTCTTGTTGTGATGGGGGAGGGAGGTGGAGATGGTATAAATGCGCATGGTGTGCGCACGCACACAGACGACGGCTCGGGTGGCGCGTGCACACACGCACAAAAAAAACACGGAGGACTAACAACACGCGCACTCACAAAACCCCGCTCCACCCTCTCCCTCTCTCTCATCATCCATCAAGATTGCCGCCCAGCGCAAGGCGTGGGCGGCCGCCTTTGACGCCTACGCGGCCACCCACCCAGCCTCGCCCCTGCTCACCCCGGGCGCCGTCCCGGCCTGGGACGCGGATGGCATCGCCCCCCGGGCTCGCTTCCTGTGGGCCCTGGCCTGCGTCCGGTCCCGCGCCTTTTCGGGGCCGTACGCTGGCCCGCCCCTCCGCACCCGGGTCTCCCTGGCCGCCGCCCTGAGCGTCGCCGGGGCGGCGTCCATCGGGCTTGGTCACGCCCCGCCAGACAGGGTGCTGACGGGGGCCATCGCGGCGGCCCTGTTCAACCTGCTGTACGACGTGCTGCTGTCCGCCAAGGTCAAATGGCATGCCATGGCCCCGCTCGTCGACATGGCCAACCACGACGGGCGGGCCACCTCCACTATGGAGTACGGCTACTTCAACGACGCCTTCGAGGTGGCGGTCCAGGGGCGGGCCCACGCGCCCGGGGAGCAGGTCTTCATCTCGTACGGGCCCCAGGGCTCGGACGGCCTGCTCCAGTACTATGGCTTTGTCCCTTCAGACAACCCGCACGATGCCGGGCGGGTGGATGTGCAGGTTGGAGGGGGGCCGCGCCTGCGCGCTGTGTTTACTGCGGCCGGCCCGGAGGTCGCCACCGTGGACGCCGCCGCCGCTGCAGGCTTGGGCGGTGGAGCCAAGGCCGGCCCCACCACGCCGGCCCTGCACCGGGCGCTGGGCGCTGCGGCCGCGGCCGAGGCGGCGCGGGTGGGCGGGTGGGCGCCGGCCGTGGGTGGGCCAGCGCTGGAGCCGGGCCGGGCTGGGCTGGCGGCGGTGTTCAGGGCTGAGAGGGCGAGGACACTGAAGGCAGCGTCGGACGCCTGTGAGCGGGCGGCCCGGCGGCTCGAGGCGGGCGGGCGGTGAGAGGTAGGAGAAGGTCTTTTCATTGTTTCGAAACGAAAACAAGCGCGCCCCGCGTTACTCTCACTCACGCACACATACGCGCACACACACACACACACACACACACACGCGCGCGCCTCACAACACAAATGGCCTCTTTGTCCTCCCTGACACGCCCTGGCGGCGTCTCGGTCTCGACAAGCCCCGGGAAACTGGCGCCCCGCGCCGTTTTCAATGTGGCTGTCTCTGCAGGTGGCGGCGACGATGCTGCCGCGGCCGTCGCAGCGGCTGTCGCGGCTTCCGCGGTCGACGCCGCCGCGGGGGGTGCAGCTGTGGGGTCGGCTGAAAGCCTGGCCGCGGTCGCCCGCTTTTGGAAAGGTCAGAGAAAGAGGGGAGCGGAGAGGCATGAGAGAGCCCCCCCCCACACACACACACACATTGGACGGACACGCGCCAACACCTCATCACATACCTTCAGCCTTCGACATCGAGGCCTTCCGGACCGCCCTGGACGAGCGGGCAGCGGCCGCAGCTGCTTCCGCGGAAGCGTCCCGGGCCTCTCGCCGCGACCTGGCCGACCAGACCCGGTCGTTCCGCAAGGGCGCGCCCCCAGCCGTCCTTGTGGCGACCGCTCCGCTCCTGAAACGTTACCAGGCGGAGGTGGATGCCCTGTCTACCCGAGCCAAAGCCGCGGACGCGGCGTACGCCAAATCCTTCCGGCCCCTGTTTGACGCGCCCGACCCGGCACCCGCACTGGAGGCGGGCGTGGAGGCGGCCAGCGCGGCCGTTGACGCCGCGGCGGAACTGGCAGAGATCCGGGCGGAAACGGCGGGCCTGTCCAACCAAGCCCCGACCATCCGGAGGTGGCAGGACCGTGCCCGGGCGGCCGAGGACGAGGTGGCCAAGCTGAGGGCGGCTTTAGAGGGCGCTTCTGACGACGGCGGGGCGGCCGACGCGGCCGCCGCCACGCTGGCTGCCTTGGCAGCCGACCTGGCCGCCGCGCGCGCGGCAGCGGCCGCCCTGCGTCGCACCAATGACGCCGCTCAGGCGGATTTGCTGGCCGCCGGTGAACGGTGGGACGCCGAGCGCGCTGCCTTGCAAGCCGACGCGGACGCGGCCCGGGACGAGGCGGCCGCTGCAGGCGCGTCCGCAGGCGCTGTTCTTGCTGCTGCCTCGCCCTCGCCGGCCCAGCCGTGCGCGGCTTGCGCCGCCGCACGCCAGGAGGCCTCAGCTCAGCGTGTGGCGGCCGCCCGACTGCGAGCCGCCGCCGAGTCGGCCGACACATCCGCTGCGGCTGCTATCGAAGCCGCGTCCGCGGGCGCGGCGGCCGCCCTGGCCCGCGCGCAGTCGGCGGAGGCGGAACTGGCTGGCCGGGTGACCGTCGCCGCGGCGGCCGCCCTGGCGGCCGAACTGGAGGCGCTCCGGGCAGTGGTGGCCCTGCCGCCGCCGTCGTCGTCTGATGAGGGTGCGGCTGCTGCGGCGGGCGGTGACGCCCGCCCCTCCACCGGCGGTGGTGGCGAGGCCCCCTCTGCCCAGGCGGCCCCACCAGCAGTCGTGGCCGCCCTGCGCCGCGCGGAGGCTGCCCTCGCAGCTTCCCGGGCCGCTGCCGCGGCGGACGTCACCCGCACTGCCGAAGCGTCCGCCCGGGCGGAAGCGGCAGAGGCGGAGGCCGTAGCCTTGCGATCCCTGACCGGCCGCCTGGAAGCCGACCTGACGGCGGCCCTGGCAGGCAAGCTCGCGCCGGCTGCGACAGGCACGTCTTCGGCTTCCTCCTCTTCCCAGGACCGGTCGGTGGCCGAGGTAGTCGCTGCCCAGCGCGACCGGGCGGTCGCCCGGGCGGTGGCTGCTGAGAAAGCGGCAGCGGAAGCCGAGGCGGCCGCCCGGGCGGCACATGCTGAAGCTGCGGCCGCCAGGGGTGGGACTGGGAGTGGTGGTGGCGGTGCGGCCGCCACGGCCCGTCGCTTGACGGCTGGCCGCCCCGGCCAGGCCTTGCCGGGCTCGGCAACCACCCCCGCCGCCTGGGACCTGGAGCGCGGCCTGTCCTGGGCTGCCAAGCCTCCCGGCCGGCGGGCGGCAGCCTATGCGGCTGCCGACCA
>Ga0315289_10003343_pt1 | contig 24358 bp, 41 predicted proteins | sample YL17G11_40_MG_FD_203452 | JGI IMG/M metagenome (GOLD analysis project Ga0315289, IMG submission 203452) | Sediment microbial communities from Yellowstone Lake, YNP, Wyoming, USA - YL17G11_40 | ecosystem: Environmental > Aquatic > Freshwater > Lake > Sediment | place: USA: Wyoming | collected...
AATAATGCTTGAATTTAAAATCAGACAGATGCATAGCCTCTATATTAGAGATTATAGAATAAAAGGATAGTGGTTATTTACATCCACAGGATTTCTTTTTGGATTTTCGTTTGCCTTTGGATTTGGTGGGTTTCTTTTTTCGGAGGCCGATATATTTGTTTCGTAATGTACCTCCACGTCCAAGCGGTCCCTCTTTGGAGGGATTCGTAGCCATATCATAAATCGTATTACCTTCCATATCCATTGAATCTAATCTTTTTTCCATTAAATCGGCTCTGGCCTTTCTTTTTTCATCATTTGAATATGTTTTACCAAACATTGCCATCTCATATCACCTATACTAATATTAACTTAATAGTATAAAAAAGTATGGTTGATTACTTACAACCGCAATTTTTCTTTTTTGACTTTCGTTTGGTTGCTTTAGCTTTCTTACCTTTCTTTTTACGGAGTCGTGTTTGCTGCTCTAAGTCAACCATATTTGATTTGATTTGATCCCATGCTTCCGGGTTCTTAGTATCATCTACGAATTCTGTCATTCTTAATCACCTGTAATATAATATTACTTTATAGTATAAAAAAGTATGGATTAATTGACAAAGCAATTAATATCAGCGTCATTGCATAACCGGCGGTGATTGGAATAATAAGAGGTACACGATAATCGGGTGTATATTTGGATTTTAAACTCAAAATGATGAGTGTGCATGTACATGCTATCATAAATGAAAAGATGAATGTCATAATAAATACTGGAGAGATATAAAACGAGGTTATCAGGATAATATCAATTGCAATCATGTCTGCCCCACCCAATATTGCTTTAGCATTATTATAATGACAATCCGGGCATTCTGTAATATCAGATTTTTTTGTAAAATTATAATCACATTTTGAACAGATTTTGGGGTTATATAAAGGATCTTTTATATTTGCAAGTATTATTGTAATAATAATCACAATAAGAATCGATGCAATAGATAAAATTAAAGATGGTATTATGATTTCATTAAAGAAAAGTTTGAGAATAAATGCAAGTATTGCAAGTGGTATTCCAAGGTATGCAGCATATCTCCAGATTTTTGGATCTACCATGCGTGTTTTATAATCACTGATACATGCTGGTATTAATGATGCGAAAACGCATACTATTGATAAATATGTTAAAGCATCTGCAATCATAAAAAATTTAAGTTGTGGGTTCGGTAGTGACGGGTTCGGTCAGATCTCCGTAATTTGAAGTCTCTTCTGAACTTTCTGTAAAGTATTCGTCAAGCCGTTTATCAATAAATACGGGAATATATTCATCGAGTGTAGTAAGTTTTTCATTTGCGCGATTGATAGCTGTCGCAAGTTCAATGTAACGATTCTCTTCGAGATTGGTAAGTCTTACAACATCTCCGGTAAGTTTTGAAATTTCGGCATCCATAGATTGTATAAGTTTTAGAAGACCTTTAAAATTGTTTATTTCTGTTGCTACTTTTTCAAATGCCTGATCAACTTTTTCAAGATACGATTCTATAGCCATTATGCGCGCATTAAAATCTGGCACTGGATTCAATACAGGATTATCAGTAGGTTTATCCATTGAGGCCGGAATTTTCTCGCTTTTTAATCTGGTCTCATTTTTAATATCCTGTTGAGATTTGATTCCCATATTACATCACCTTTGGTGTAATAATTTGTTTCTCCAGAGTTGCTAGTCGGTCAAGCTTTTTATTAATATATGAATCGTATGTATCAACTTTCATCATATCATTTTTAAGTCTATCTCTGGTTCTTTCAAGAACCGGAATAACTTTAAATTGCTCTCTTTTTCGTTTTTCTATTACAGGTACATTAGTTTCCATTTTAATCATCACCTGTTATATATTATTATAACAGATATAAATAGTTACCTGTTATTATAAAAAAGTTATTTGCATTTACATTTTTTTCGGTTTGTTTTAGATGTGATTGATTTATGTACGCGTCGTCTTGCCAAACGTCGTTTTCTCCTTAATTCACTGACCCAAATATCCCATACTGCGGTTGTTCTTCCATCAAGACGTATCGGAATATGCATTTCGACATGACCCCTGTTATGAAGGTGTTGCATGGCCTCTTCCGGAGGAGCGTCGCGCGGCTCTATTATTACATGAAATCCATTTGCATATAATTGCCCTGCTCTTGTATCAGCCTGTGTTTTTGATGTCACAACCATATCAAGATCATATACTATACCTTCAAATGTTCTACGATCATTTTCTGGATCGCCAAATGGATCGCCACGTCGTAATATACCCATTAGTTACACCTGCATCTTTTCGTAATTGATTTTTTATTATTTTTCTTTCTGTTATGTGGACCGGTCCAGTCTGTTATTCGTCTTTGTTCAGTAAGAATTTCTTTTACATATTCTTCTATTACATCCCTGAATATTTTTGGAGTCATATAAGAATCGGAAATAAAAATTTTTGGTTTCATATAGGTGCCTTCTACGCATAATGTAACTTCTGCACGTACTCGTTTATATCCCATGTCATTTGTTTTAATAGTAATGAAAGTTACAGTGGAGGGATCCATAGGAGGAATTAAATGTTCTTTTAGTCGCCCATTTAAGTAGTACCAGTATGCTGTGCTATCCATATTATTTCCTCTTGCATTTACATACTTTTTTTACAACTTTTTTTGGCCGGTGTGATTTTATTGGTTTTCTTTTTGGTTTTCTGAATGTTTTAAAAGGCTCTTTAATTTTATAATATCTCCATGTTCCGATTAATTCATCTTCTCGCAACCCGGTTTCTGTTGGGATACGAATTTTTTTATTTATTAATTCATTTGCAAGTGCACGCGCCTGTCGGCGCATATCTTCATCATTATTTACACCGTTAACATCTGTAAAATATTCTGGGGCGATTAATGTTGTTTGTGCTAATAATTCAGAACCATAATACACTAAAAAATATGATGTTATTAAATTATCTTCTCCTTTCTCTATAATCTCTTTTACATATATTATTGGCTTACCATGGTATAATTTTGGTTTTTTCGTGTCTTGTATAAATTTTCCTTGTAAAGTATTATACCAATAGTATTCGCGTATGGCTTTTTTTGCATCATGTTTCATGTAAAAACTATTGTACACATCATCTGTTATATTTCCATTAGCATCAATAATATAGCCATCTGATGTGGTAGTTATAAATTCTTTGTCAGGAGTTTTATATACTTTCATTCTTGCATCTCCTTTTCAAATATATTTCGATCAAATCATTATTTAATGGTAGAGTTTCTATATCATTATATACCATATGCCCGTTATAATCTTTTATAGTTACCGCGCGTAAATCCGGCACTCCTATGGTATTAACAATTTTTTCAATAGAACGCACATCTGGTTTAGTATGAGATGAAACAGATTGTTCCCCGTCATTATACCAATAATATTTTTTTATCATTATACACCTTATAAGTAATAGAAGGTGATAGTATAAAAAACTTATTGATTATATATCATCTGATTTATATTTTTATGTTTTGGTTTTCTTATGATAACCTGTTTTGATCCTTGAGAGAGATCAATCTGGCATATTTTTACTGCATCCGGTTGAAGATGCCATAAACTTGTTTTATTTGATTTTCCTGATTTTACAAACCAGTTTGAACAATTTAATCGTCTCATGTCACTATTTGAAATTTCCGGGAAATTAGTACGGACATCATTCCAAGACCATTTTCCACTACCATAAGTTTTATATATTTTTTTGAGGATGCCGATCCAATAAGGACGCGAACAACCCATTAACAATCCCATATATCCTGCCATAAGTGTGTCACCATCCTATATATTAATATATAATACTATTTAAATATTGCTATGTTTTATGTATAACAGTTATAAAATCGGAAAAGAATATGATTTAGAGATATATTGAATTTTATATGTTTTTTGTTTTTTTCTTAAACGCGGATTTTAACGCATTTTTGAATCCTGAACCCATGCCTTTTCCTCTGGTATAAGCATCATTTAATTGTTTTATTTCATTCGGGGTTATAAGGTTTGGGCGGAATGTCTGGCCACCGACATTAAAACTTACTTTATTGCTTGACCCATTAAAGATATCTGCAATTTGTTGTCGCATTTCTTCTTTCTTATCCAGATTAAAATCTTCTTCTTTTGGTTTATATTGTTTAATTGCCAGTGATAAGAATAATCCAAGAAGATCTGGATCCAATTGTGCCCACGACGGATTTTGTTCCCCGATAAGTTTGATAATCTCCCTCACATCTTCATCGGATAGTTTAAGATCTTTTTTAGATCGTTCAATTGCCTTTAATCTTTTTGTCTCTGCTTCTCGTTCTTTGGCAGCCGACCAGTTTTTCCTCATTGTATCTATAACTTTCATAATATCCTCCATCAATTATATCACTTCAGCTTTGATAACACTTTGGGTTTCCCCCGCAATCTGACCACCAATCATTTGAGGTAGTAACAGGAGTTATTCGTACAGTGGGGACTGTGGTTCTGATTATGGGTGTTTGGTCACGATCAACCGAATTACTACACGACATTTTATTTGTTTTATAAATATTATATTCACAAATATTGTTGAGAGACGCATAATTATCAATAATAATCCCATAGCCTAAATTATCATATACATTATTTTCATTAATGGTATTTAAATCAGATTGTGCGTCTGCCCGTATACCGTCAATATTATTGTATAATGTATTTTTAATGATAGTATTTGAAGATGAACTAATCATCATAATACCATTTTTATCTGCATTTCTTATGGTATTATAAGTAATGGTATTTAATCCGGATCGGTATATCCAGATTCCATGTACTGTCTGGTAAATGGTATTTTTTGTAATAATGTTTCCTGTACTTCCCGGAGTAATAACAATTCCGCCTTCCATAAATTCTTTATTTCCTGAATTAGTAATAGTTAACCCTGATATAACATTATTACTTGACTGGATGGTTATATCAGATCCTGATCCACCGGCATTTATTACAGGATTGTTAATGCCTATAATTCTTACAGGTTTTGAAAGAATAATTTTTTCTTTATATAATCCGGAATATATGAATAGTGTTGAATATTCTGGCAAAATTTTAATAGAATCACTTATAGAAGACCCTCCTTCGATTATCATGGTTTTGGAATTGGATATATTAAAATTGAATTTGTACATGTTACGTTTTATCAGATTATCATCTGCATTTAAACTCCAGTCACCACTAATAAAATCTACACAATCTGAATATTTTGGAATGTCATAACTGATATGAAAGATATTATCAATACCTGTATACATATATATTGTATTATATTGAATATTAAACATTGTTACATTATTATTCTGGACAGCCTGACGTTGTACATAATAATTGGATGGTGGTGGATACACCGATAACAATATTTCAGATGGAAAATTCGAAACACTCCGTCCTCCCGAATATGTCATTTTTATAATCCTGTAATTATAATTTGTGGTTATAACATCAAAGGTTATATTTGTACTATCAATTTTTGGCGGTTCTATAATTATTACAGGAGCTACTTGTGGCGGATTCATCATCATAACCCCGGCTATTAAAATAAAAATTGCTCCTATTCCCACGCCAAGAGTTATCATAAATGTCATAAAAGGCACTTTAAATCCTAAAATATTAATGGTGGGTTTTTCACCACGTCGTGAATGTACTTTATCTGCATCTTCAATTGGCATTTATTAACCTCGCTTTATTTAAATTAGCATTGTATATAAAAAAAGGTAGTGGTCGATAACTCATAATAACACCCATAAATTTTGTAATACTATTGCTAATGTTAATCCAGATGGTATAGCGAATACTATATAAATAAATATCATATTATATCGCGTATAATATATATTCTGGATGATATCATACATAATTTTAATGATGCAGATGATTGCATTTGCAGCAATTAATTTTAAAAATCCTAATAAAAACGGGTCTTTTATAAAGTATGCCATTACCGGGTTATATTCAACTCCTCCTAAAGATATGATTTTGAATGTTGTAAAATAATCCAATATAAATATACTTAGTAATATAATAATGCATATAATAGTGCCAATATTAAAAAAATTATGTTTATCAGTAAATAATTCCATTAATCATCCATATAATTTTCAAATAATGTTATGATATCACTTCTTACGAGATCTCCGTCAAACAAGCATGGTTTATCATAATATACATCGTTAATAACTAGTACCGGGGCACCAATAATATAGAGATGATCTTTGAATTTATCAAATAAGGCATCCAGATTTTTGAATTTTATTTCTGAGTAAGCAATTCCCATAATATTTAAACATGTTCGCATGTCATCACATCTTTCACAATTATAGAGTGTATATAAATAAATCATTTTGTCATCTCTCCTTTTTTAGAGTATACTGAATTTAACATTTTCTGTCCTGCATTTACTGTCCAGATTTTATAATATAATTTGGTTATTTCATAATCTTTTTGAGTATCATTGGTATCTGAAAATCCCATAAAATATTCGGCAGATATATTATCATCCTGTGTCGTTTTAATCATCATAATTTCACCCACATTTGTTATATCCACACGCATGGCATACTTTGCATCCGGATTCACGTACAAGTGTTTTTCCATGGCAATCCGGGCATTCTTCAAATAATTTTGTCTGATGTGGTGCATGGGTCTCTTCTTCATCTTCGTCCGGTATTGATTCTGTAATTAATTTACCAACAATATCTGAACAACTTTTGCCTTCAGACCGTGGATTTTTGAGTGCTGCCGGGCACTTGACTTTATATAATTGTTTTATAATATTTCGTATATCTCCACCATTTCTCAAGGCAAGACTGATTGCTCTTCCAAGTGCCTGATTTCCGGCTTCACATCCTCCAGAACCCCCGGATTGGATAAATACTTCGTAGGGTTTTCCATTTCTCTCATTAATGGTAACATATAATTTACCACATCCACTTTGTACTTTATATGTACCACCATATAGCAGGCGCGGGCGTTTATATGATGCTCTGACTGCCTCATCGACAGCGAGAAGTACTGCGTTTTGGCGGGCTTCCTCTATCTGGCAATCTACTCTCGTGCGTATGTTTTCGTTGGGAACAAAAAATATTTGTTTCTCCCTCTGAAGAGTTTCTTCTGTTTGGTCATCCAGTCTTGTACGTAATTCCTGAATTATTTCAGGTTCTTTATGCATGGTTTCTGGCTTTACTTCATGTGATACAATGGGTTTTTTAAGATTTAATACTTCCATTTCTCTGGATCCACTACGATAAATTGTAAGACCTTTACAATGCATTTCCCATGCCATGAATATTGCTTCACCAATATCATTTTTTGTAGCATTATTTGGGAGATTTATTGTCTTTGAAATAGACATGTCAACTCCGTTTGTCTGGAATACTGCTTGCATTTTAATATGGTGTTTCCAGTGAATATCCATAGCATTTTTAAATAATGTTTTAAATGATGCCGGAAGCCAGTCCATATCTTGAATTGTACCTTTTTCGTGACAATGTTGAATTACTGCGTTATATTGTTTCTCAAATGAAATCAGATCAATTTTTATATTTTCTTTATCATAATAACACATTGGTACAAGTATTTCTCTCAATTTGGCATCAAAAATTGGGTGAACTATATAATGTTCCCCAATAGAATCTTTTCTGGTTAATACCCAGTTAAAAACCGGTTCAATACCAGAAGATACATCTGCGATAATAGAAATGGTCCCGGTTGGAGCTATAGTTGTTAGTGAGGTGTTTTTGAAATTATGTTTATCAGATTCGTTTTTGGCAATAGTTTTAAGATAGATCTCTATTGCTTTGGCAACTGTTAAGGCTTCTTCTGATTCATATGGTATGCCAAGTTTTAATAACAAATCATGGAATCCCATTCCCCCAAGACCGATTTTTCTTGTAAATCTGGTTGCTTTATCGATTTCAGGAAGCGGATATTGATTACCATCAATGACCCGGTTAAGTAATATAACTGAATTTCGTATTATAGCTTCATATTTTGGCCAATCGATATTATCTCCCCATTGTTTACCAGAGTTTTTATAAAGGTGAGACCATGTGATGGAGCCTAAGTTACAGCTTTCGAAGCTTCGGAGCAAGGCTTCTGAGCATGGATTTACATTCAATTCTCCGAGTTCTGGTGTAGGATTATGTCGTTCAATTTCGTCGCTGAAAAGAAGTCCCGGCTCCCCGTTTTTATAAATACCATCTACTATCATATTGAATATTTCCAGTTCTTCTGGTGAATCATGTTTGACATTTTTCATAAATTCGTCTGTTAATTTTACTGATATATTAAAATTCGAGAGATCGCCTTCAGTGGTTTTACAAGTAATAAAATTTTTAATTTCCGGGTGGGTCACTTCCAGACATCCCATAAGTGCGCCGCGCCGTTTTCCGCCTTGTTTGATTGTTTCGGTCATAACATTGAAATTTCGCATAAAACTAATAACGCCTGAGCTTACGCCATTGGTGCTTTTAACTTTACTGCCAGCCGGACGAAGGTTTGAAAAATTTAATCCGACACCACCACCATGTTTAAAAATGAGCGCAGCATTTTTAACCTGATCGAAAATACCATCTTTCCCATTTGAAATGCAGTCTGAAATGGGCAGGAAAAAACAAGCCGAGAGCATTGGGGTCTCCGTTCCTGCATTCATAAGTGTAGGAGAATTTGGCAGAAAATCTTTGCTGTACATCATATCATGAAAAATAGCAACTTCTTCTTCTGTGGTTCCTAAATAATTTGATACTCTTTTGCATATGTTATTCCAGATATCACCCTGTTTTTCGTCATTATTAGCACAATAACGTTCTTTGATAAGTTTCTCTACAAATTCCTCGTTAGCCATAGACAATCACGCTGATTATTATGTTGGATTTCTACGTTTAAAAGGGTGGTGGTTGAATCATTTACGTGTATATCGTGCAGCCCATAAAAGAACTCCACTGACTGATAATGCACACATAACAATAGAGAATCCGACAAGCCCGATAACTCCGAGTTTTAACAGTCCCGTAAGTAGTAATAGTAATAAATAACAGGTTGTTACGACAACCAAAATAGATATGATTAAAATAATGATTAACCCTATAATTCGTGTTATAGGCATGTTTCTATATTTTGTTATAAATTTTTTAAAATTATTAATAAAAGTAGTAATTTTTGATGGTTTTTTCGGCTTTTGTACAGTTCCTTTTTGTTCGCGTTTCGGTAATTTAAAATGTATTTTTCTCTCTCCTGTAAGTACTTCTCCTATATAATCAGCTTTTTCAAAAACTTTTTCTTCAAGTGTTTCTTCATCCAAATCTTCATCATCAATATTAATCATATTAACCACCAATCAGGATTTTTAAGTTCCATACAGTGAAGGTTGCCTCGATTATAGCTGCAATAACCAATCCCGGTATAATTATTACTATGTATGGATAGATTAAATAGTTTTTCAATATATATCTTACTTTCGGATTTTTGTGCCGGGTTAATAATGTATAAGCATTTAATCCGGTTTCGTGTAATTCCTGTATAATAATAAATGAACATGCCCCGACAAATAATAATAATGGGAATTCAATATAACCATGAGGAAAAATCATAGCAAACATAACCGTAAAATTATAATTTAAATCTGATATCATATTACCGATTAAATAACCATTATACATTATGCATAATGCTGGGATTAATCTGAATCCAATTACACCTAATGATATAATAAGAAATGTCGCTATCAGATTTTTTATAAAAATTGTCTGAAAAATCTGGAAATTTGTCATTGTGTGTATGAGACTGTTACTCCAGTTAACGGTAGATGGTTGGGTTATATTGATCCCGTATAATAAAAATGATATCCAGATCCCACATAGTAATAAACAAAATGCAAGTAATAAATAAATGGGAAGTTGGGGATGACTAAGAATCTTCATAATTGTTATGCATGGATTTTTCAAAATCATCTTCAGATTCTAATATAGAGTGCCCGCAATCTCCAAAAAACTTTCCTCTGCAATAACCATATGCGCTTCCAACCAGAATCGGGGGTTGATCAATAGAGTTTACACGTGCAGATTTGGTTTTTGCATTGCGATTATAATATAAATCTTTTAATATATCATTACCACATAATAATGCATCGGTGATAGTTAGTTGTCCACGAAGCTGTATTTCGTACTCATTATCAATTATTCCATTTTTACAATGATTGCAAAGTGGCATTATTTAATTCTCATGTTAATAGCGGTATACTTAATTTGCTCTTCAGTGAAATATCTTGAGACGCCGAACATGCATCCAAACATAGTTATTGCCAGAAGGGATCCAAGTAAGGATTTCGCAATTAAATCAAATGCCGGATCAAACAATGCATATGTAAATACAAATGCCGTGCCTATAAATGCGAAAGCTCCAATGCCCATAACCCATATTCCACGTACCAGACCAATAACAGGTATATTCATTTCAATCGTTTCAGTTTCTTCCATAAAATATCACATATATAGTGCGTTAATAGGATATTTAAGGATGGTGATCAATCCAGTAAGATTTTGTAGCCTGCATAATATACAAATATAAAAATAAATATATTATTATATATAGTATATAAATGTTGAATTATCAGGTATTGTATAATAAAAGCATGTATAGCTCCTGATATCATAATCCATACAAATAGTTCAAAGAGTTTTGTTATGGCAAGTTGTTGAATTTTCCACATAATGCGAGCTAAAAAATTTTTCATACTTTTAACTCCTTATATGAAAAATAAGCTACAATAATAAAAAAAACCAGTCCTGTTGTTATGGCATATAAACTGTATCTTTGAGTAGCAATCCAGTATTCAACCAGAAATCTTATAAGTGCCATTGCTCCGATCCATATAAAAATTTTTATGAAAGCATTAAATATTTTCACGATCTATTAAACACTCCTTGTATTTGCTCAATATATTTTCCAGTACCTTGCCATAAGTTATTTTCTGTTTCTGGTATTATAGTATATGCATACGTATAATTGCCGTTTTCTTTGATAAGAGTTACGATGGTTATATGATTAACGTTCATTAAATTTGTTGATGGTACATAGGTAATATTTACCGGGAATTTTGTTGTTGAATATTCATAAACAGATAAATATGGCATAGCTGAATTTTGTGAGTCAAAAGGTACTTTAATATGACTCACAAAATTCAATGTATCATTGTGTGGATTTGTAAAAGATATGTGAAATAATTTTTCGCTTGGAATATATGAAATATTCAGTCCATCATCATAAAGAGATTTCGTGGTCTCATTAGATGCATTAAAGTATGGTACAACCATTGTTAATATTAACATACTACTTAGTATGATTAATCCGATTACCAGAACATAAAATTGTTTTTGTCCATATGTCGGATCCAACATTTTGTCGAATTTCGCAAAACGGGAATCGTCTTTTCTTGCGTCATAATCATTTTTTGATTTAACCATGTATCTCCTTTATATTAGTGTTTTTACTATTTCAGATCCAGTATATTTATCTTTTAATACTCCTGCAAATGCCATTGCTACAACGTCTTCTTTAAACCATGTACCAGCTTTAATGAATGCTAATTTATCTCCATTGGAAATATTTGGGGTTAACTGGGGATACACATAATAATCTACAGTATCGGCTCCATTATGTTGTTCCACGATAATTTTTGTGGTATATGTAATAGTATTAAGATATTGATCCCGGTCATATAATAGTCTCATTACCATTTCCAAATTCTCTTTCTGGAGTTTTATAATGGTATATAAGGTTAACAGGAATTCTCTATCGTACATTGTATCGATATTGTTTATATATGATAAGTAACTTGGTTTACTTTTAGAATATTCTTCAAGTAATTTAACAATGTTTTCGTCAATCATAATAATACCGTGTTATTTATTTAATTTCCGTTGTTTATATATTTTGCCATTAAAGTTATTATCGGCCATTAAACACGATCTCGATCACTTTCGGTTCTATGGAATTTTGTAAAACTTTGTGTTATGTATTGTTTATAATTGTTATTGGTTTTAAATAATAATTATTAAAATTAATAATACTTGGTAATTAATTAGTAAATTATATACTTATTATGTATAGCATTATATGGTTTATAACCATTATTGATAGGTGATAAAAGTGGGTATAAAATTATGCTTGATTCTGTAATTGGATTCAGGATTTGATGGGATTATTTGGAGTTAATATGGGATTTGTGGATGTTTTTGAAGTTTATTATTTATTAATTGTATATGATTACCGACACCTCCTATTAATTGTATATGATTACCGACACCTCCTATTAAAGGCAATGATCAAAAATTCTAAACCCGATATCGCCTTTATTTTTATTAAAAAATAGATAAATAACATTAATGTGGTATCAGTCGGTAAATATAAATACCATTGATGTTAATAATATAGTATGAAGAAGCCAAATTACTTTACTGGAGAGAAAGCTCTTACCAGAGACGAATTTAAGAAGTTGTTAGAAGCTACTGAAAATCAAGAGCAGAAAATACTTTTGCTCATAGGTGCGATGCTTGGGATTCGAAGATTTGATATGAGCAGGATTATGGTTAGAAATATAAAATTTGATGAGCATAGCCTTACATATCTTGAGAAGAAAAAGTTTGATGCACCTCATACTGTCTATATGCCTCCTCAACTTGAACATGAAATTTTGATTTTTATTAATGAAAGAAAACTTGGATTAAATGATCATCTATTCTCTGTAAAAGATAGACAGTTATGCAATTGGTTTTATTATTTATTAAATAAATGCGGTATTGAAAAACGCGGGATACATTCTTTGCGTGGGACATGTGTTAAATTCTGTCAAGCTGATGGTTGGTCTATCGAAAGTACAGCAAGTTTGATTAATGATCGTGTCTCTACGGTGCAGGAACATTATTCTACTCCAAGTAAGAGTGAAATGAAGGAATTAATGCTTAAAAGAGGGGTGATTTGAAATTTCATCTGGAGTATATGTGAGGACTGATGAACATCGTGCGGCACTGAAAGAGGCTCAGAATAGGCCGGGAGCTAGAGAGAAAATGAGTGCGGCACTGAAAGAGGCTTGGGATAAGCCGGGAGCTAGAGAGAGGCAAAGTGCGGCAAAGAAAAAGTTTTATGAAGATCCGGAAGCGAGAGAGAGGCAAAGTGTGGCAATGAAAGAGGCTCAGAATAGGCCGGGAGCTAGAGAGAGGCAAAGTGTGGCTCAGAAAGAGGCTCAGAATAGGCCGGGAGCTAGAGAGAGGCAAAGTGCGGCACTGAAAGAGGCTTGGGATAAGCCGGGAGCTAGAGAGAAAATGAGTGTGGCTCAGAAAGAGGCTCAGAATAGGCCGGGAGCTAGAGAGAGGCAAAGTGCGGCACTGAAAGAGGCTTGGGATAAGCCGGGAGCTAGAGAGAAAATGAGTGCGGCACTGAAAGAGGCTTGGGATAAGCCGGGAGCTAGAGAGAGGCAAAGTGTGGCAATGAAAGAGGCTCATGTCGGCGGATTTTGTATTCAGAATATAACCTATGACGAGCGGAAAAAATATTGCGAACTTTGGAATCCCAATTTATGGCGAAGGATCGATGCATGTCAGGGTAATAGAAGTATCATATCCGGTAAAACAAAAGAAGAGAATGGTGGCCGGGCATTATCCCGGCATCATGTATATTGGCAGGAGAAAGCCTGTTGTGTATGGGACGAGGATGCTCATGGATATTATGCAATGATCGATATTGGAACAAAATCCAAACCCGAAATGTACAAACATTATATTAATGGCAGCCCGAATAAATTTGTCCTTTTAACTCACGAGGAGCATGGTATGATCCGTGGAAATAAAAAACTCGGTACAACCAAATTAACGTGGATCAAAACGCTTGAGGATCTGATTGAGACTAAACTGGATGGTAAATGTTTTTATACGGAAGAGGAATACGCAGAATTGTCTCTTGGTGGTAGGTTTACCGGAGAGGGACGGAAAGTGGGGCATGGCAAACTTACCGGCGAGCAGATCGCCATTGTCAAAAAAGCAACCGGGTTTGAGCCTGATATTAATTTTTCCTGAACCAGATACTATACAAATCCTGTCCCAGATGATAAATAGCCACCGGTAAAAAAAGGTTTACTAGTACAAAATGGCCTATCAGGATGGCACTTTTCTTGGATTTCTCTAACATGGAATATATAATTTATCGTCTAAATATTTATAAATGATGGTATTAAGGCTTCATATATTCAATCGCCAGTTCTATCTCTTCCTGATTACTGTTCTGGGCTAGTAATTCATTGATTATCGGTTTGATTTTTGGTAGCATTTCCGGAGTAAAACCTGCTTTATACAAAGATTTGATGGTTTGAGTTAATATATGATGGTTTTTGGAGATGTACCTTGTTTGGTCCGTGGTGTGCCTGATTGTTGGTTGTTCTTCTGGATGGTGCGCATAATAATCTGATACAAACCGTGGTTTTCTGATACTATTTGAGAATAGTGTTTTATATTTATTATAAATTTCATTAGATTTATAATCAGAGTGCCTGTGTTGTTCTAAAAATTCTATTTCCTCTTTTGTGAGAGTTTTAGTATAATTAGTGGCAACCGGGGTGAAAGTTTTATTATCTGTAGTAATTGGTGTAATCTGTGAATAAAATTCATTATATTTTTCGCTGCTTATAAATTTGATAATCTCTTTAAGTTCTTCTTCAGACGGTTTACTAAAATGTAATAAGGCTTTCTTTTTGATGTCTTGTAAAGTAGCGTCAGGACACTTGGATAAATACTCTTTCACCATGCAAATTCTTGGATCTTCCAGATTATCATTTATTGGTTTATGTACATGGGTTATCACTGGTTTATCATCATCTATAGAGACAAAACCTGAGAACGATTCGGTCATAATTCCTCAAGTGCAACATTATAAGTATGTATTGCGTCGTCACCTTTGAGATGCATAATATTATGTTTCCACGTGTAATCGTTACCATTAATTTCGAGCATTACATAGCCAATGGATGGGTTGAATGAGAGTCCGATCATCTTAACAAATTCATCTCGTCCCTTCCAGCAAGGGCAGATTAATCCAAGAGATCGCCCGAACTGAACGGCAACATAATAGTGAGCATGATTTCTTGCAATTATGTGGAATTTTTCGAAATCCATTTGATTTAGTTCATTAAGAACCATTTCCTTCGCAATTGGAGAGGTTCTATATTGCCACGTTGATCCACTTACTCCCACTTTATGACTAAAGTGCATTCTTATATTATCAGCTTTAAGAGCCAGATCATAACCAAATGCTCCACCCAGACTTTCTATTACAAGTTTATCGACACTGATGTTCTCATTAGTATGATAAAGACTTCCCTGAGTACCATATAATTTTTTATAGTGAATCTCTTTAATCAGTGAACGTGCGACAGTTAGTTGCGTGTCCATATTTGTAGTCCAATTTCCAATACCGTTGGTTTTTCTGTTATAGCCGTCAACTATATCTCCGTTTACTACGAGTGCATCAACTTTACCTTCGGTATCTATCATCTCATACCATTTATTAAGTATTTTTCTCTGGACCGGGCTTGCATTTACTGTCATGCAATTTTCAGTTTCAGTTTTTAGAGTTTGCACTTCTTCTGGCATTAAAGCCACATTTGAACCCACGTGCATATCACCTATAATTAAAATCTTTTTCATCAATATAAACCTCCTTAAATAAATTATATGTGTTATTAACACAATAATATGGTATATAGTTGTTTATAATAGTATATAAGAATAGTGACTGTTTGCTGTATTTTTGCTTGGATTTCCAAACAAACCATAAATAAGCCTTATAAACCGTATGATGCTATACGCAAAAAGGCGATTTTGAGTTTTTTGAGCACCTGAAATATCAACTATCTGGAATTTCCTAATAGTTCGAACAAAGATTTTCTTTGATCAAAAAACATCCGTAACCATAATTCAACACAGATGATTCTCCATAATTCGGGAGAGTATGCCGATTTTCCGTCAATAAAATTTTGATAATCCTGCAATACTCTTTCAGAATTCCAATATGGCCTGTTTTTGAAGCTTGTTGAATATAAAATATTCATAATATAATCTTTTAATTCATATTTCATCCATGATTCTTCGGGTGTTATGAATCCCATTTTATCTGTTCGCGTGCGAATTTCTTCAGGAACTATATCTTTTATGGCATTTCTTAAAGCAAATTTGGTCTCACCAATACGGATTTTTTGATCATATGGAAGAGATGCAATATAATTTACAAATTCTACATCGAGATATGGCACGCGCCCCTCTATGGAGAATGCCATGGAGTTCCTGTCTTCGTAATGAAGAAGTGCTGGTAAATTATTGATAAATAGTTCATTCCATAATAATTTATCAAATGTATTCCCATACCGGTCAGTTTTTATATAATGCGTTAATAATTGTCTACGATTATTACGTGCTAATAGTTGTTGTAAAGCATAATAATAAAATGTATAATGATCTGTTATCGTTCCATATAATTCTCCAAAAGCCATAATCCATTCTTTTTGTTTTATTAATTCTTTAATATAATTATATTGGTATGCCAAATAACCTGCTAAAAGCTCATCTGCACCCTGACCGTCAAGTAATACTTTACACTTGCCATGTGCTAATCTCATAACACAATATTGTGCGTAGATTGATAAGGATCCGAAAGGTTCATCCTGAGTATATATCAGGTGATTAAGATCTTTTAATAATTCATTCGGGTCTGGTTCAACAAAAAATGGTTCGATACTGGTATCTTTAATAGCAATTTTAATATATTTGCTTTCATCAAATCTTTCATCGGTAAAACATGCCGAAAATGTATTTTGCATTTCGCGTTTTTCATTAATAATTCGTACAATGGCAGAAGAATCGATACCTCCTGATAAACATGTACCTACAGGGACATCACTTATTAAATGGTTATGTATAGATTTTTTAAGTAAATGCAATGTATTATGAGCAACATTATCATCACTTATGATTGATGTTGCATTAGAATTTATATCAAGATAACAATATTTAAAATGTTTTATATTATTATTATTTATGACAAAAGCATGAGCTGGTAATATCTGGTAAATCCCATTAAACATTGTTTTATTACTATAATCTAAAATACCAGATGACAAGAAAAGGTTAACTGCTGAATTATTTGGGGTAGTTCCAATTTTCGGATTGACTAATAATGCTTTGATTTCTGATGCGAAATTAAGAGATTTGTTATTAAGAGTATAATAAAATGGTTTGATGCCAAACCTGTCGCGCGCACAAAAAAATACTTGTTTCCTGTTATCCCAAAGTGCGAATGCCCACATGCCATTGAATTGTGTCAGGCAATTAATACCCCATTCTTCATAAGAATGAAGGATAACTTCAGTATCTGATTTTGTTTTAAATATGTGACCGTATTCAATTAATAATGATTTTAAATATAAATAATTATATAATTCACCATTGTATACAATTGTAATAGTACGATCTTCATTAAACATTGGCTGGTCGGCATCTCGTGATAGATCTATGATAGACAGGCGGCGATGTGCCAGACCGACGATATTGTTAAAATACGTCCCACTGGCGTCCGGACCACGGTGTGCTAATATTGCAGACATTTTATTAATTAATTCTTTATCCGGCCGGCCTTTAAAACAATATTGTCCTGTAATTCCGCACATGATTAAACCCAATTTGTTGTCGGAAATCTTAAATCTCTTTTTAATGCCCACTTTTTATAAAATTTTCCTGTATCGATCAGGTTTTGTAAAATGTTCTCCATCTCTTTGGCTTTATAGTTCCAGTCTTGTTTTGTAAAATCTATAGTATATGTTGGTCTCTCGTCCATAATAGTTTTAAGGTGTCGCATAAATTCATTTTTATTATTATAAATATACGTGTTAGGACAATTAAATTCTGCGACATTCGGGATATTTGTAGTAAGAATTGATTTACCGCAGGCTGTATATTCAAAAAATTTGTTTGGTAAAGCAATATTTTTCCATTTTGTCGGCGCTAACGGTATGGTGCACACATCCATACAATTAATATATTCTGGCAGATAATTATATGGTACAAGACCGGTAAAAATTACATTATTTTCAAGATGACATTTTTTAATTTTTTCTTTTAATTCTTGCTGATAATCGGTAAATAAAGATCCTCCCACAAATAATACTTTAATATCTTTGGTATATGATAATAATGGTTCGAGTAAATCCTCCAGATTATACCATCTCTCCATGCTTCCGGCGAATCCTATAACAAAATCTGAATCAGATATACCTAAACTATGCCGTAATGTCTGGTTCGGAAATGGTTTAAATAATGCAGTATCTACACCATTGGTAATCAAGTGTGATTTATATCCCAATGCCTGTATTTGTTTAACCAGATTTGGGGATACAGTTGTAATATCTGTACTATGTTTCAGATTATATTTTGTTATATATAAAACAGTATCATGAATTAATGTTCGTAAAAAATTATTTTTAAAATATGCTGAAGCGGAGTCCGGGAACCAGTCTTTGAGATCGAATAAAACGGGGATATGATTACATTTTCCTGCATAAATTGCTGCCGTTCCTGCAAGTACATGCGCTGCTACAATAATATCTATATCATTCTCTTTTACTATTTTATCAAACTGGTAAAAGTGATATGGTGCATTTAATGTATAATGTAAAATCAAATTTTTTAATGAAAACATTGTTGTCTCTTCTACAATTAATTCTGTACTTCTTGGAATACTGTTACTTACATGAAAATGTGCTACATGGACTTCGTGGCGTTTGGCTAGTCTTTCAAAAATATAATGGTGTCTTGAGGGCACCGGGTGATGAATATAATCCTGTGATGAAATTAATAAAATCCTCATAGAATAATTTCCTCATCATCATCTCTCTTCATTTTTTTGGTTAGAATAAAGTACGTGATGATTGCTCCGAATACACAAATTCCTATACAAACTAATAACACTCCGAGGAATTTCGATGTTGTATTGTCAACCGGTACTGGTGTTGGTACTGGAGTAGGAATTGGAATATTATTAATGAGTGTTCCATTAAGTTTTGGTGTCGGTGTTGGTGTGGGAGTTTGAATTATTGTTGCATTCTGGGTTATGTTTTTAATCTGGGTTGGTGTTGGAACGAATGTCGGTCTGGTTGTATTTCGTACTACCTGAGTTTGCGTGGGTTTTGCACTTAATGGTATTGTAATGTCATATCGTTTTGTAGATCCGCTATCAAAGACCATGGTTTTTATAGATTTCGCAGAACCAATATAAAATGAAATAACATCATCCGGGTATTCTGCATTAATTATTAATTTTGGAGAAGATTTATATCGATCTCCATAAACCCCATTTTCTGTCATTGTAAAACGACCAACAATTTTTCCATGTTGATCCATTGCAATAATATCAGTTCCTGCTGCGACCGGGCTGCCTCCTGTATATGTTGCATTTCCATAAAATTCTTCGGGGGCGGGCATTATATGTTGATAGGTCTCTACAGGTGTTATATTTACTGTAGTGTTATTAGCTCCAAAAACTGGTCCTACCAATAAACATATCAGTAATACTATTGATGGTATAAACTTCATGATTTAATTCTCCTTTTGTAATGTAAATAAGCTCCGGGAAATCGCATTGGATCAAAATTAAAAATAGCAAAAATCAAAAGGATTATATTAGCTATAATAGCTGAAGCTGCAATAACTTCTATTTCCGGAGAGCGTGTTACAATAATAATCGCAGCAGCAGCAGCAGCAGCAGCAACAAGAGCAGCAGCAGCATCCGCTTCGTCACTTTTCCAGTCTTCTTCTGTTAAATTCACGATTTTATCCTCCTTTTATAATGTAAATAAGCTCCGGGAAATCGTATTGATTTGATATTAGTAACAATAACAATAGCGCCAATAACCGCGACAAGAGCTCCGATAGCAAGAGTGGTATTAACATCAAGAGTGACACGAGTAGCAAGAATACCGGCAGCAAAAGCGAAAGCGATAGCCGCAGCAATAGCAGCAGCATCCGCTTCGTCACTTTTCCAGTCTTCTTCTGTTAAATTCACGATTTTATCCTCCTTTTATAATGTAAATAATCTCTGGGAAATCGCATCAATTCGCTATCAAGAGCAAGAGCAGCAGCAAGAGCAACACCAGCAGTAACAGCAACAATACCAATAGCAAAAGCAACAGCGAAAACACTAAAAGCAGCAGCAACAACAAAAATAACAACAGCAACAACAGCAGCAATGTCTTTTGCTTCTTTACTATTCCAATCCTTTTTATTTAATTGCATAATCTCACCAGATTCCAGATTATCAGACATAGTAATTATTTGGAGTTAAGGGTATTTAAAAATAGCGATTAAAAAATAGAGTTGTCGAGTGGATTTACTCAACAATCGCGTCAACAGCACCTTTTACAATAGATTTATAACTATTACAATCAGTGTTGTACTTTGCCTTGACATCTTTCATAAATTCATCGGTTCCTTCCTCAAGCATGGCAATACGGTTATATGTTGCTTTTGCCGTATCCAGAGTCCAAAGATCCCGTGTCATCTTATCAGTAACAACGATATCTTCAACTCTTACTGTGGTGAAAATTTTTCCGTCCTCACGTTTATACATGCTTGGTTTTCCTACAACAGTAACAAATACTGGAATATCTTTAATGGCTGCCATTTGCTGTTGTGCTGCCGGGTTAAAATGACTTGCAGTAATTCTAAAATCACCAGTGTTATCATTAATTTTCCCTGTATATAAAACGTTTTTGTCCGTTTTCTTTTCTTTGGCAGTCATGATACCTGATATAAGAATTCGGTTAGCAAGTGCTCCGGTTGGGCTGATAATGAATGTCGGAGATTTTTCATCGCTTTCATCAAACTTAATATCAAATTTTGTTCTATTGAATTCCTGTGCAAAGATTCTTTTTGCACTTTCGCGTTTAAAATCCTGTTTTGTTTCCATGATTACACCTTCAATAATGCTTTCCAAGTTTTGTTTTTTGTTTTGGATGTGTGGTCTCTACCAGATCCCGATGCAGTAGCACGTTCATAAATATCATCTACTACTTCACGCATAGTTTTGCCCTGTCCAAAAAATTCGCTTCGTGAGTACATTGCCTGTACTTTGTCGAGACCTTTAGATTTCATTTCCTGAAGCCGTGACATGGTTACACCCCCAATGAGGTTTGTGCATGTTCTGGTTTAATACCTGTGATTTCTTTATATTTGTCATAATTAAGCGGGTCACAATCCTGTACAAATACACGATCCGGATATTTTGTACCCACGATTGTGTAATATCTTCCAAGAATTTTTGCCCTGATCCGTAATAAAACTTCATCCGGACCAAGCGGGTTATTCTGAGAAATTTCAATGGCTTTGTCCAGAGTAATTTCTGAAAGTTTCTCTACTGTTGGTAAGGTCATGATAACATTATATGCTGTATAACCATCATCAATAATACCTTTTATTCGCATATCCCATTTGAAGTCATCCTGAATTTCATGGATAGTGCAATAATTTTGCCGGGAAATAACTCTTCCACAACCATCAACTTTACATCTCCTGATAAGACCTGAACCCATTTTTATGCTTACGAGGCTCCCGATAATCTCAGTTTGTTTTGATGGGACGTGGATATCATCAGGTATTTCGATTGCTGAAGAGATGACCAGTGAATATAATTCATTATATTTCTGGCTCTGGGCATAATTGAATACATATGCCTTATCTTTTTCAAGTTGTGGAGCTCCTGAAGATTTCCATGTGATAAATTTAACAATACCTGATTCATCTCCAAGTAGACCTACCTGATCTATCTTGTCATTTTTTGAGTCAAAGAACTGGATAATTTTACCACGTACATTAAATAATCCTGTACTCAGGTCTTTAACTTCAGTAATAACAGATTCGGTATCTCCTTTACTTGGAATTTCCTCGATGGTAGAATTTTTTGCAGTACTTAATACCGGGGAATTATTATAAGTATTAACAACTACATTTGAAATTCTATACCATTTACCAATTTTTACTTCTGGCAGCATTGGCTCGCCCTCTTTGCGTGCCCAGAGTGTTGCTGCGATAGCCCCGGTTTCGTCAGCAATGATTGCTTTCATGAAGATTTTGTTTGTTTCGGGTTTTGCTGCCGAAATAATTTTTCCCTCAATGGATACCCATTCATTGGGTGTTTTGAGGGAGTTGATTTCACGGAGAGCATTTGAACGCGCGGCGGAACTGTAAATAATTACATTATGCTCTTTGGCATATTTTCCGACGATCGTTCGATCCGCTTCCGATTGTGCCATTCCATACTTATTCACAAGATCAGATAATTCATCATGAATTTTTTTCTTGCTTAATTTAATATCTTTTTGTTTGAACAAATCCAAAATTCGATTTGTCGCGTCTGTAACATCAATCATACGACATTGTACCTCCTTAAAATGTGCACATATTACATCATTGGATTATAATGTAATATTGCGTAATAATATTAGACGTACTAGGTTAAAAGCGTTGTGATTATTCAATAAAATTTTCCATATGCGAAATCAGGTATACAAATCCCCATAGAATTAAAAGTGATATTAATACTATTCCTACGTATCCTACCATAATGATATTAGCTATAAATGCTGCATACTTGTTAAGAGGTGTAATACCACCCCATATTAGATCTTGTATTGGTTGCATATAATAATATTATACTTATATATTTATAAGTGTTCCGTCAGGAGAATATTTTATATTGTGCTGCGAGCAGGATAATAAGTAATGCGACTACTCCCGTCGCAATTGCAATGAGAATTTCTAATAGTGTTGGCATTCGCATAATTATTAATTTATATCTCCAGTATAAAAAAGTTCCTATTTTAAATGATTATCTTCTTTATAACTCTGGTATGCAATTCCAAACAGGAATAAAGAGATATTCATTTCCTGATGATTTCTTGAATGTGTCAGGATATAATCAAAAATTTTTGGAAGGGTAGTTTTTTGTTCAATCATTTTTTTCGACTCTTCAACTAATTTTGATACATTTGGAGTTATTTCTTTAGCCAGAAAAATTTTGTCCTCAAGCATGTTTTTCCCTCTCATATAATCTTCCAATCTCAAATAGAGCTAAATTTATCTCTTCGTGTGTTAATAATGAAGAATGTGAAATTTCATCTAATGTGTCAATGATTGAATGGGTTTTGTGAATAGATTCCAATCCTTTCTTAATTACGGTTTGTGTTAAATTAGTTAGTCCATATACGATATAATTTGTCATTAAATTCCTCCTGTTTTTGAAAATGTTTCTATACTATTTAAAATCCATTGCTGGATTTTCATATGTTCATTTGGGTTATCCGGATATTTAACTTTATTCACTCCGTCTGCCATTGTTAGCATATCTTTTGAATCTCGTATATAATAAATATGTGGTGTGAGTGCAATATGAGTGTAACTTCCTATCGGATATTCCAATTCATCTGCAATAACTTTCTGGAGATGGGTTAATGCATACATGTTCAATCCACTTGCGGTTAGCATATCATTACTTCTGAATACTGTTCTCATGTCAAGTTTTCCTGCGCGATAAATTAATTGCATAAGCTGGAGACAGGGTACACTTTCATCAGTATACTGATGTTTGGATGGATCAAATACTATTGCTACCGCTCTCCTGCTATTAGGAGATTCTTTTAATTTATTTATAATATAATGTACCTGATTATGAACTTTTTTTATACCGTGAATACAATATTCATCCCATTTAAATAATTGATCATGGTAAGTATAGTCAAATTTATTGGATGAGCCTTCGATAAGCTGGCGCGCATATTCTTTTGCTGCTTTTTCTTGTTGTGGGGCATATTTTGAAATGCGGTCCGGTCTGAATGGTGTATCGATATATGCAGTAATACAATCTGTCTCGACAGAATGTTCATTATCTTCTGTACATTGGTAATAACCTTTTTCAAGTATATATTTAATTATTCTTTCATGTGCTGTAGCGAGAGTTGGGGCTTCTATAAGCTTCATCATAAGAATATATTTGATTTTAGAGATTATAAGGTTAGTGATTGGTTGTGCGGGAGACGTATGTTAATATATTAAGAAGTGAACTACCCCACCCTTACGGATGGGGTAGTTCACGTCATTTAAATCAAAAATTTTTAGTTCTAATTTCTCATTAATCCAGATTTCATATTTATCGCATACAATATCGCGTTGAGATTCGTTGTGCATAGTATATGGATTCCCCCATTTTGTTTTTCGATCT
>Ga0315289_10003344_pt1 | contig 24355 bp, 19 predicted proteins | sample YL17G11_40_MG_FD_203452 | JGI IMG/M metagenome (GOLD analysis project Ga0315289, IMG submission 203452) | Sediment microbial communities from Yellowstone Lake, YNP, Wyoming, USA - YL17G11_40 | ecosystem: Environmental > Aquatic > Freshwater > Lake > Sediment | place: USA: Wyoming | collected...
ACCCGCGCGGAGTCAGAAGGAAGATGAGCCACTACCGCCTGCGACAGCGAGCCGACCATTCACCCTGGGCCCCACGCCCCGTCGTGCGGCCCAAGATACCTAACTGAACAGTATTGGACCTACGCGACTGAGTTCGCCATGCCACCTACAGAGAAGAAGCGCGCCCGGAGACTGGTTGCGTTCTACCCAGGCCTCAGCACCCTCAGGTCCCACGCCCTCAGCCTCAGGCTCACCTCCCGCTGCGTTCCGGCCTTCGTGATCTCGCACGGCTCGCAGAGGCCCACGTCTCTCAGCCCTCCCGGAGCGTATCCCTTCGGCAGCCGCAGCGTGACCTCGCACGGGAAGGGCGAGTCGTTCACCAGTGCGATGCGGTCCCCGAACTGGCGCACCCAGAGGGTGTCGAGGTTGTCCTCCGCGGTGGCGCCGACGCTGACCTCGCCGGGGAAGGGCGCCGGCTCGGCCATGGGCAGGCTGCGGAAGGCGCGGCAGAACTCGCGCAGGTCCTGCTCGTGGCCCATCGTCGCCCGGAACCAGTTGTAGAAGGTGAAGTGGCCGGGGTTCTGGGTGCGGATCGCGTGGGTCATCGGCTCGTAGTAGGCGCGCCCGAGGGGCGAGGCTGGCCCGACGCGGAACCCGCACGGGTGGTCCGGCAGCTCCCAGTAGATGTAGTACAGCTCCACCCCGCTCGGCTCGCGTGACACGAAGAACCGCGAAAGCTCGGGTCGGAAGAAGAAGAGCTTGTTCCACGGCGCGGGCCAGTAGCGGTCCGCGTCGATCCCCATGACCCGGCTGAGGATGATGCCCCGGTCGCCGGTGAAGAGCGCCGGATCGTAGCCGTGGTACTGGTGGAGCGCCAGGAGGTCGATCGGGCTCTTCTCCCAATCGCGCTTCTCGCCGGGGTCGTTGCTGGGGATCTTGGTGAACACGATCAGGTCCTTCTGCGGATCGACCTCCTTGATGACCTGCGCGCACCGCACCCAGTGGTCGTGGAGGCGCCGGCAGCGCCACTCGATCCACTGGTCCCACGCGTTCTGCGTCAGCCACTCGTACTGGCTCTCTGCGTTGCCCGGCGTGCCGCCGACGGTCAGGCCGGTGTCCTTCTGGAACTCCGTCACATCGAACTCGCTGTAGCCGGACTCCTCCGGCGGATGCGCGCGGTCGGTCCCGCAGTAGAGGTTGCCGAACTTGCCGTTCGCGCGGAAGCCGATCGCCGGCACGCAGGAAAGCCCCTTCGTCCTCTCCGCCATCTCGCGCAGCATGTCGTACATGAGCTGCTGCACGGTGGGGTGAAGCGGGTCGGGCACCTTGCCGAAGAAGTCCATGGTCTCGCCCTTGCGAGTGAGCTGGTAGATGTCCGGCGTCTTCTCATACTGCTCGGCGCCCTTACCGCTGAAGTAGAAGCAGAGGGAGTCGATCCGTGGCACGACCTCGATGCCGTAGCGCTGCGCGACGGGCAGCACCTCCTTGAACACGTCCGCCGTGCCCGATTGCGGGAAGAGCTTCGAGTCGAATTGCGCGGTGCGGCCGAAGTCGTAGGGGTGGAACTCCAGCCGGTTGAAGCCCATGAACCGGAGGTAGTCCATGAGGCAGGCGACCGAGGCATAGCGGGTCGCCTCGCCAGCGGCGCACGAACCATACTCCTCCCACAGCGGCGAGCACCACGGGTAGAAGAGGCTAACCGTCCGCTGCTTGCCCTCGGGCAGGTCCGGTTCGACGGGCAGGTCGGCGAGGTCGCGGGTGATCTCGTACACCGACATGCGCGCCACCGCCGCGCCGCTGGTCGCGCCGGGCGTCTTCTCGCGCGAGGAGGAGGTGATCGTCACCTCGACGGCCGCCGTCTTCGGGAAGAAGAGGGTGACCTGCTGGAACGGCCGGTGGTCGCTCCCGTACTCGCGGCCGGTGTAGGTGACGTTCAGGTTGGTCAGGTCGCGCCCGCCGACCCCGCTCTCGGCGAGCATCGGGCTCGGCTCGCCATCAACGGCGTCGATGGCGGTCTCGAGGTACCGCTCCCGGTCGTTGATCGACTCCACGACGAGAAGATGCGCCGTCTGCCTCGGCCTCGTCGTCAGCCGGTACGCGAACCCCGGCAGCACCTTCTGCTTCGACCCGTAGACATCCCCCGTCTCGGTGACCGTCTCCGGCGGCCCCGTCAGCCGGTACTGCCGCCCATCGGCCAGCGTGAGCAGCCTGGACTTGCCCCACTCGCGGAAGTCGTGATCGGTCTTGGTGCAGTCGACCGACTCGATCAGCTCACAGGGGATCACGTCCACGATCCGTCCGCTCTTCACGAGGTCCGCGCACAGCTTGCGGCCCGCCTCGTCATACGGCCGCACGGCGCCGTCGAACCAGAAGGCCTGACCCGCTCGCGCTTCGAGGTACGGCTTCCCGTTCAGCAGTACGGCGCCGTCCTTTGAGACCTCCCACTTCGGCGACCGAGACACTCGCGGCGCCTCCTTCAGTTGCACGGTCTTCTGCCAGGGCTTGCGGTCCTTCACCCACGCCCCGAGCACGTTGACGGAGAGGGTCTTGGGCCCGGGCGCGCTCCGGTACCAGCTTGGCAGCACGAACGCGCAATCGCGGCGGGCGTTCGCCCCCTGGGCAACAGCCTTGGCCGCGGCCGGTGAGGCGGACACCAGCGGGACGCCATCGAGGGCGAGGCTGACAGCCACGCTCGGCCCGGCCTCCGCCGCGTCGAACGAGAACGTCACTCTGAACGGCTGCCCGGGAGCGATGGCATCGGGCGCGGTCAACCCGGTCGCGGTCAGGACCGGGATCGGGCGACCCCGCATGATGAGGCGCACTTGCCCTGCGTCAAGCGGCGCATCGGCAATGCGCAGGTCATCGAGGAGGGCGTTGGCCGGCGCCTGCCCCTGCCAGTCGGCGCCGACGTGGAACCTCGTGCCGGCCTTGGCCTCCCACGAGTACTGTCGCTGCGCGACCAGCCGCCCATCCGCGAACAGCCACACCCCGCGCTCGCAGTCCCAGGCCGCCGCGATGTGGTGCCACTCGCCGGCTCGCCAGCCCGATACGGTGTGCTCCTCGTCCACCAGGTCCTTCGAGCGCAGGTCTACGCGGAGGCTCGGGCCGAGGACCCACTTCCAGAGGTAGAGGTTGTTCTTCGGGGGGTCGTTGAAGTCGATGTCATCGGCGAGGAAGCCGTGGTTCTGTCCGTCGTCGCCATTCCAGCGCGGGCAAACCCACAGGCAGACGGTGCCACGCGTCTTGCTCAGGTTGCCCTCGGCCGGGTAGGCCAGAACGCACGAGCCGTCGGCGACGTAGGCTTGCCCGTTCCCATGCGGCTCGAACTCCGGGGCCTGCCCGGCGAGGATGGGGTCACCCCGCCCCACCTGCGGCTTCACCGTGCCATCGAAGTCGGCGCTGAAGATGAGCTTCGGCTGGGCGGACAGGGGAGACGCAACAACCGCGAGCACCGGCAGCGACCACAGGCGTATCATGGCGAGCCCTCCGCAGCGGAATGGCCGGCCATCGCTCCTTCGCCATGCGAGGAGGCCATCCCTACAGCCCGCGCTCCCCGGCACGGCACGACTTCCGCAACTGGCTCACAGGACATCCTCGCCGCGGGAGGAACCTCCGCCCTGAGGTGATCGACATGCTGTTACTGCCCTTCTCGGGGCTAGCGTCGTTTGTGATGTTGCCCAATGCGATCGCGGGGGGTCTCGGCGAAGTGTACCAGGTGAAGGACGCCCGCACCCGGCGGGTGTCGAGCGTGAACCCGGACCCGAACAGCAACTACGACTTCATCGGGCTGAAGTCGGGCGAGAAGGCCACGATCTGCGATGTGAAGGGGCCCGGCGTCATCACGCACCTCTGGTTCACCTACCGGGTGAGGAATGACGTGTACGCGAACCGGAACGTCGTGCTGAGGATGTGGTGGGATGAGGAGGAGCTCCCGAGCGTCGAATGCCCCATCGGCGACTTCTTCGCCGTCGGGAACGGCGCCTACGCGGACGTGGACTCCGAGCCGGTGCAGGTCGCCGCGGACGGGCGCGCGCTGAACTGCTACTGGCCGATGCCCTTCGGCAAGCGCGCGCGCATCGAGGTGGAGAACCAGGGGCCAGGCTTCGTCGACTCGTTCTACTACTACGTCGACTATGAGGAGCTGCCGAAAACCCCCAGGCCGCTCGCGACCTTCCACTGCCAGTACCGGCAGGCGTATCCGGTGGTCGACGGCGTGGACTACGTCTTTGCCGAGATCGAGGGCAAGGGGCACTATGCCGGCTCGGTGCTTTCGTGGTGGTCGGTGGAGGAGGGCTGGCCGGGCGAAGGTGACGACCGGTTCTACATCGACGGGGAGACGAAGCCCAGCCTCGAAGGCACCGGCACCGAGGACTACTTCAGCAGCTCCTGGGGCTTCCGCGTGGTGCACCGGGGCAACTATGGAGTGAGCGTCTGGGACGGCGCCGACGAGGGCTGCCGGTGTACGGCCTACCGGTGGCACATCCACGACCCGGTCCGCTTCGCGAAGAGCCTGCGGGCGACCATCGAGCACCGCGGGTGGGCCATCCGCAACGGCAAGTGGGACGGCCACTGTCATCGCGACGACCGCTTCTCCAGCGCCGCCTTCTGGTATCAGACCGAGCCGCACGCCGCCTTCCCGGCGCTGCCGGCGGCCTCCGAGCGTATGCCGTACAAGGAGGAGATCGTGGAGTTCGAAGCTTCGCTCGACCGCCTCGAGTCGGGTGGCCGGGAGCGCAAGCCCGAGCGGCAGGGCGGCGGTGCGTGGTCGGGTGGGGGGCAGGTGTTCTACCCCGCGGAGACCGTCGAAGAGGCATGGATGCGAGTACCCTTCGCCGTGAAGGAGGGCGGGCGCTCGGTGGTGGTCCTGCTCGCCACGGAGTCCTACGACTACGGCATCTGGGACATCCTGCTCGACGGCGAGACGGTGGCCCACGCGCGGGACATGTACTCGCCGGACACCACGGTGCAGGAAGTGCGACTCGGCGCGCGGGAGCTGGCCGCGGGCGAGCACGTGCTCGAGGTGCGGACGGTGGGGAAGAACCCGGCCTCCACGGGCGTGTACCTGGGCGTTGACGCGATCGTGCTGCGCCGGTAGCGCCCGGGGGGCGCTGGCGGCACGGCGACGTCGATGTTTCACGTGAAACACTGCGTGCAACACGTCGGGAGGCACGGCTGTGGTCCTGTCACACCGCGAAAACTACCTGAGAAACGCGCGCTTCGAGGGGCCGGAATGGATGCCGGCCGCCGTCGCCATCTCCGGGGCGAGCTGGAACCAGCTTCGGGGGGACCTCGAGGACGTGCTTGTCCGCCATCCGAGGCTCTTCCCGGGGTTCGAGAAGGGAAAGCGCGACTTCCCGGCCATCGAGTCGGATATCGTGCTCACACCCGGGGCCTCGTTCACCGACAACTGGGGCTGCCGGTGGGACTGCGCCATCGACGGGATCGAGGGCGTGGTCGCCGGGCATCCGCTGGCGGACTGGGAGGCTCTGGAGACGTGGCGTCCGCCCGACCCCTTCACTAAGGGCGACCGCGGGCCGATGGAGTGGGGGCCCGCCCTGGAGGGCGCGACGAAGGCGCGGGAAGCGGGGCACCTCACGAGCGGGGGCACCGCCCACGGGTTCCTCTTCATGCGGCTGTATTACCTGCGCGGGTTCGAGAACCTGATGGTCGACATCGCGACCGGCGAACCCCGTCTGCAAGAGCTGATCGACGCGATCGTGGACCACACGCGCATCATCGTCGATCAGTGGCTGAGTGTGCCGGTGGACATCATGGAGTTCGCGGAGGACCTCGGGAGCCAGACGGCCGCCACCATCAGCCCCGCGGCCTTTGCCAGGTGGATCACTCCCGCCTACCAGGGGCTGATGCAGCCCTGCCGGGAGGCCGGCGCGCTCGTCGGGCTGCACAGCGACGGGTACATCATGGGGCTGATGGGCGAGTTCATCCGCGCCGGCATCGACATCATCAACCCGCAGGACCTGTGTAACGGGATCGACGACCTCGCGCGGGAGGTGAAGGGCCGGATGTGTATCCGGCTCGACATCGACCGCCAAACGATCGTGCCCTTCGGAACCAGGAGCGAGATTCGGGGGCTTATTGAGGAAGAGGTGCGGAAGCTCGGCTCACCACAGGGCGGGCTGGAGATGATCGCGGGGATCTACCCCCCAACACCGGCCGAGAACGTCGACGCCCTGTGCGAGGCGATGGAGGAGTTCCGCACCTACTGGTGGGACGAGAGAGGCAAGGCGTAGGCGGCCTCCGTCCCACGCTCACTCAGCGGGGAGGCTCCCATCATGATTCAGGAACGAACCGGCATTGTGACCTTCAAGGGCGGCCCGCTGACGCTGCTCGGGCCGGAGACCAGGCCGGGCGGCAAGGCGCCCGACTTCGCCGTTCGCCGAGGGCTTGCGCCCGGCAGCGAGTACACCCTCGCCACCGAGCGGGGGAAAACGCGCATCCTGAACGTCGTGCCCTCGCTCGACACCTCGGTCTGCGACCTGCAGGGCCGGCGCTTCAACGAGGAGGCGGGCAAGCTCGGCGACGAGGTGTCGATCGTGACGATCTCCATGGACCTGCCGCCGGCACAGGAACGGTGGTGCGGCGCCGCCGGCGTCAACCGGCTCGTGATGGCGTCGGACTACTACGACCACTCGTTCGGCCTCACTTACGGCCTGCGGATCAAGGAGTTGGGCCTGCTGACGCGCGCGGTCATCATCCTCGACCCCGACGATACCGTGCGCTACGTGCAGGTCGTGCCCGAGGTCGCCGAGCTGCCGAACTTCGAGGCGGTGCTCGTCGCGGCCCGCACGGTCCTCGAGGAGTCGCAGGAGTCGTAGGAACGCGTCAGACACATTCTCCGAGCTCGCAGAATGTATCTGACACATCAGGCAGTTGCAGAAGGCCACCGCAAACGGGGGACAGACAGCCATTTCGGGCATACGACGCCCGAAATGGTGTCAGTCCCGAACGACCCACCGCGTTCTGCAACTACCTCACATTTTTCCTATCTGAGAACGATGAAGGGCGCCGACGTTACGGGTGACGCCGATGCCGTGGTGCACACTGACGGGCCGCTCAGGGGCTGTAGTAGTTCCAGACCGACTTCGCGCGTCGGTAGGCCGGGTCCTGCCAGAGCCGAGGATGGTTCGGGCGGGGGTTGGGCGCCGGGTTCTCGTAGAGGTGAAGCTGGGAGCCGGCCCACACGACCAGCTCCTCGCGCCAGTCACCCGTCACATCGGCCACGTATAGGCGGGCGGCGGCCTCGGGGATCCGGAGCTTGAACTCGCCGGAGATCGGGTCGAAGAGGCAGACATCCCCGTTCGTGTGGCGCTCCTTCGCGGCGGCCAGCTGCCGCTGTTCGCCGGTCCAGTCGATTGTCCAGATCACCTCCACCCCGGCGACCGTCCACCCGGGTGGCGCCACGGCGTCCATCTCGTAGTCGGAGATGAGCTCGCCGTGTCCGTCGAACACGAAGGGCTTCTGGTGTTCGTCGTTGCGGCTGCGACACCAGACCTGCAGGCCGGGCCGGGAGGTGTCGAAGCGACCCAGGGCGGCGTTCTGGGGCTCCTGGTGCGCGTAGTGGGTCTCCCAGATCAGCCCGTCCTTTGACGTGAGGAAGACGCGGTTGCCGTCCCGGCCTCCCTCCTCCAGCATGACGACCTCCAGCCCCGGCCGGCGGGGATCAACATCCCCCGCGAAGATCGAGTCCACGTGCCCCCGGAGGGGGATCTCGGAGAGCAGACCGCCGTCCGGTCCAAGGAGCGTTGGGCCCAGCACTTCATCCCGGCCATCACCGTCCAGGTCAGCCAGCCGAGCGCCGTTATGGGCGCAGGACATGAAGTCCTCGCGCCTCCACAGGGGCGCTCCCCCCGCCCGCAACGCCTCCGCGGCGTAGGCGGCCAGGTAGCAACCCGTTCGGTAGCCGTCCTTGTTCGTTGCCTGAAGCAGGAGATCGCGGTCGCCCTGGCCTCGGAAGCTCGCGACCATCACCTGCTCCCAGCGCTCGGCGCCTTCCGGCACGGCGGGCGCGGCGGTCCACTCCTCGTTGCCCGAGGCGCCATCGAGCACGTGCACCACGCTGTCCTGCGTCAGGAAGGCGACTTCGGTCTTCCCGTCGCCGTCCAGATCCCCCGCCGCGACCCCGGGACCATGGTGGCCCGGTAGCCCCTGCGACTCAGACTGGCCGCCGACGCGGATGTCGAGGCGCTTCGACCAGAGGCGAGGGCCGTCCGTCTCGTAGGCGCCCAAGTAGCCCGGCGCCGTCACGAGGAGCTCCATCCCTCCGTCATCGTCCACGTCGGCGGCGAGAAGGCTCCCGGCGCTCTCGATGTCGCCTGTGGGCGTACCGACCTCCAACGGGATGACGCGAGCCCTGGGCACCGGGAGCTCGGCGGCGAACCCCTGGCAGGCGATGAGCACGAAGGCGGCGGTGAGCAATGGAGTCTGTGGTGACATGTGTCCGCACCCCCGCACTGCAGAACACTCGCCCACGCCGGGAGGTCCGTGACTACGCTCGCAGAAGGAGCGCGAGAGGCAACGCGGCGTTGCCGTACGGTGGGGGGGCGGCTACGCCGGCTATCCCAGGCAACACCGGTGCTCTCGTACCGCCTGGCACCACCTACGGGAGGGGTTGACGTGCGCTGGCTTCCCCCGCTGCTCACCACTTACCTCGTCCTCTCGGCATTCCCCGCATCGGCCCGGGCTGGCGTCACCCTCGACCTCGCCTACTGGGCCCCCGACCGCGGCACGCCCTACCAGTGGTTCGAGAGCGCCAAGGACCTGAAGTCCTTCGTTACGGCCGACTACCGAGCGGCGGGCCACCTCTACGCCTATGTGCGGAACGACAGCGGTCGGCCCGCCTCCCCGGACGGCTTCTGGCTGAACGGGCGGCCGCTCGACGACTGGCGCAAGGAGCACAAGGTCATCTGGTGGCGGATGCTCCCCGACCCCCTTCCGCCAGGCGCGGTCGGCGAGGTGATGGTGCGGCTGCGCGAGCCGCTCGCAGAGCCGGCGAAGCTGCGGGTCAGCCTGGGGGATTCCGGCACGGTGGAGGCCTCCATCGCGCCACAGCCGCAGCCGATCCGCATCGAAACGGTGGGCTTCACCGCGAGGACGGACCAGGTGTTCCTGGTCGCCGAAGCGCTCGACGGCAAGCCGCACCGACTGACGAAGGTGCTGCTCGACGGCCGCGACGTCACGAAGCGGTCGAGGCTACTTGACCCCGGCTTCACCAGCGGCATCTCGCCGGTTGTGATCTCGCTCACTGAGCCTCCAATCGAGGGCTCATATCACGTCTATATGGTGAGAGGCGACGGGAGCGACGCCGCGGCCTGCTGCGTGAGAACCTACGACGGGTGGGTGCCCCTGGGGACCTATGGCTGGGGGCAGTATGAAGAGTATGCGCGCAACGGCTGCAACGGCTACAACAACTTCGGCCGGGCAAGCAAGGGTGAGCTGGACTCCCAGGCGACGCTCCTCATGCGCGGCGTGTGCATCATCGGCGACAGCCCGCCCGACGACTTCATGATCGGCCACCCGGGGCTCTTTGCGTACTGCCTCATGGACGAGCCCGATTGCCAGGACTACTTCCGCGCGGAGGAGCTGCCGCACGCGCTGCGGATCGGTTACCACGCCCCGGAGCTGGAGCGCCGCTGCCGCGTCTGTCGCGCCAGGGACCCGCGGAAGCCGACCTTCCTCACCATCGACCTCACGTACAAGCCCGCCGACTTCTACATCTACGGGCCGCTCGCGGACATCACCAACGTCGACTGCTACACACACGCCATCGGCGCGGACCTGAAGATGGTGCGGGAGGTGGTCGAGACCGCGCGCTACGGCGTCGGACCGCATCCCCTCACCTTCACCTTCGAGGGCTACTTCCCCGATCCGGACAAGCCCGAGGAGTTGGCGAAGCGGCGCTTCCCGCGGCCGCCGTTCGCGGAGGAGACGCGGCTCAGCATCTACTACGCGCTGGGCGCGGGTGCGCGGGGGCTATACGACTACATCCACTGCACCGAGAAGGCGGCCGACCACACCTCACGGGGGGTGAACGAGTACCCCGATCTCTGGCGCGAGATCGGCCGGTGCTACCGCGAGATCGACACGGTGGCGCCGCTTCTCGCGCTGGCGCACCCCACCAAGCTCGCGACCTGCGAGGACGAGAAGGTCTGGCTGCGGACGCTGGTCTGCGGCGCAGACGCCGTGCTTGTCGTGTGCGGCAACGACGACTACACGGAAGAAGCGCGGAGCTTCCGCTATCGCCCGAAGACGGACGTCGCCGTCCACCTGCGCACCATCCCGTGGCTGAAGCCGCGGCAGGCCTGGCGGGTGACAGAGGCGGGCCTGGAGCCGTTGGGCCTGAAGGCCGACACCAGGGGCACGGAGGTGCGGCTGAAGCGGCTGGACGTGGCGGGGATGATACTGGTCGCCTCCGACCCGTCGCTCGGCGAGCGCCTGGCGAAGCGACACCGAGAACTCGAGGCCGCTCGCAGCGTTGCCCTGCTGCGGGAGTGGCGGAACCGGCAAGACGCCGAAGCGGCTTTCTGGCACGCGGTGCGACGAATCACCGGCGAGTTCGCGGACCGGGCTGTCATGGGCGCGCCCATCTCGGCGTACGGCGTGCAGCCGCCGCGCTACTGGAACCCGGCGGGGGAGACGTACTGGACGTTCGAGTTCGGACAGAACGACCCCGGCCCCGCGCCCGATTCGGGAGCGGAGTGGACCATCAAGGTGCCAGCCGAGAGCGCCGGCAAGCCGCAGTCGATCTACGCGATCTGTGGAACGTGGGGCCAACCAGGGACGTTCAGGCTGACCTCGCCGGACGGCCGTGAGCTGCTCACACAGCAAGTGAGCGGCGGGATGGAGGGACAACTCGTGCGCCTGCAGGTGACCTTCCCGGCGGGGGGCGAGTACAAGCTGATCTTCCTGCTCAAAGGGCCCGGGCCGAAGGGCGGACGGATCGGCCACGCGATCTATGTCATCCCCGATGAGCTCAACCCACCCGAGGTGCCGTGAAGTCCTGCCATTCGCGTAGGTCGGTCGCTCCGCGACCGACGCCGACGTGCCGCGATCACGTCGGCCGCCACTCGGCCAGGTCGGGCGTGAGGGTCATGCGGCCCGGCCCTCCGAGCCGCCCGTACACGCCCTTCGCCCACAGATACGCGTCCGGGCACTTCCCCGCGATCACGATCTCCGTCGGCCACAGCATCCCCGCCACCGGCACGAGGTCGGTGTAGCGCAGGCAGTTCAGCATCTCGATGGCCGGCCCACGGCCGTCCTTCTCGCTGGGGGCGTTCTGGGTGGCCGGCGGCGACTCGAGGATGACGGTGCTCACCTCGCCATCGAGCAGCGCCGCATAGAGGGCGACCGCGGCCATGTCGCTCTGGGCGGCCAGGGCGATCTTGTCGGGCTGCACCTCAGGGAGAGTGCGCGCCGCCTCCAGCCCCCGCAGAGCATCCCACACCTGCATGCTGGCGATGGTTCGGCCCGTCCACGCCGCGGCGCGGCGGAGGTGCCAGGAGAGGTCATCGCTCCAGGCGGTGTCACCCGTGCCGCGAGGGTCGATGATGATCTTGGCCCACGGCACGTTCAGCCGGCTGGCAAGGCCCTCCGCAGCGTGGCCGCCTTCCGAGCGACCGCGGACCACCACCACCGCCGGCGCCGGTAGAGACACCTCGTTCGCCACCACCAGCTTGCCGCACAGTCGGTACCCCTCCTCCGACGTGAACGCGAACTGCAGTCCGTGCGACCCGTTGTGGGCCAGGCGCTGGGTGACCTGTGCGTCGAGGGGCGGGGGATCGGGGGGGAAGGCGCGGAAGGTGTGCTCCCGCAGCTTCTTCACCAGCTTCGCCCGCTCGTGGACGAGCGCCGCCTGGTCGGTGATCGCCGGCGGCGCCGGCAGCGGGATGAGCTCGTCGTGGATGGTGGGCGTGCGGTTGCCGGCGGGCGGGCTGTCAGCATACACCCGCAGCGTCTCGGCCGACTCCTGGGATTCCGGCCGCTCGTCGATGTCGCCGACCTCGGTAGGCGGCACGTCCTTTCCCTGCAGGTGCTTCAGGAACCAGGAGAAGATGGCGGTGCGTGACTTCTCGTGGTAGGAGTGCGGGCCGGGCGTCTCGACCAGAACGAGCTTCTCCGGTGCGCCTAGCTTCGCGTACAGCTCCGCCAGCCGGTCATGGCACGCGCGGATGCTCTCGATGGTGAAGATGGAATCGTGATCGGCCGAGGCGATCATGAGCGGACGTGGCGCGATGAGCGCGCCGACATCGGGCAGGTCCCACAGGTAGGTGTTGATCCACCACATGCAGTCGCAGTGGCCGTCGATCGTGCGGTCGATGATGTGCGAGGCGAGGGTGGCGGTGCCGCAGACGGGCGCGGCGACCTTGATCCGCTCGTCGCCGGCGCCGATCCACCAGCTCGACGCCCCGCCGCCTGAGATGCCGGTCACGCCCAGCCGCTCGCCATCCACCTCCGGTCTCGCCTGCAGCAGGTCGAGCCCGCGGATCCCGTTCAGGAGCTCGATCCCGGCCGGCGTGTAGCCGCGGCTGTACCAGTGGAACCAGCCCCGGTTGTAGCAGCCGTGGTGGACGCCTTGGACCTCCCCGAGCTGCACGGTCTCGACGATCAGGCAGACGAACCCGAGCTGCGCGAACCGGCGCGGATGGGCCTGGTAGTGCACCTTCTGCTGTTCGCTGTGGCCGCAGACATAGAGGACGCCGGGGGCAGGCGCGGTCAGACCCTCGGGAACGTAGAGGTTCGCGGTCACGTACAGCTTCGGCAGGCTCTCGTAGTACAGCTTCTCGATCCGGTAAGCGGGCCGCTCGACAACACCCGTCACCCTGGGGTTGAGCGGAGGGCGCTCGGGCTTCGGCGGCAGGTCCATCAGCCCCATCATCTCCGCGAACTGCCGGCGCTTCTCGGGGATGAGCCGGCGCCACGCTTCGGCGTGGGTGAAGTCCGAGAGCGATCGGTCGGCGATCCGCTGGGCCTCGCGCGACAGGTACTCACGAATGGTCATGTTGGCTGACTCCTTGGTGGGAGGCTCGGCCCGCAACGACCGGTGCGGCAGCGCGAGCGCGACCGCAGTGGCAGCGGCGGATCGGAGGAAGCTCCTCCGGTCTGTTATCGGAGCAAACCCATCCATCGGTGTGTTACTACATTCGTCGGGGTCCGCCCTCGCCCTGCCCCGAGCGCTCGATCCCACCGGCATGAATGACGATTCCTCGACCCGCTCGACGGCCCTGATCGCCTCGTCGGCGGCTGCTTTCCTCACGCCCTTCATGGGCGCTGCGGTGAACGTCGCGCTGCCGACCATGGCGCGCGAGTTCTCGTTGAGCGCGGTCGCGCTCGCCCTGTTTTCGTGACCCAACACCAACGCGATGATGAGGTCGGTCGAGAAGCGGATGTATGGTGTCGCCTCCAGCGCGGCGGGCGTGGGGGCATCGCTGGCGAGGGGGAAGGTGAGGTAGGATGTGCCCAGAACCGGCGCCTGGCGTCAGCGTACTCCCGCGGCCCTCCGCTCCTCCGCGGGCGCCCACTGACATGACCCCAGGCCCTCAGGCCCCAGCCACTTGACGTGGCCGTCCACGAAGCCAACGTTCGGCCCCTTCTGGTGGCGCGGCACAACCTGGTCGGCCCCGCCGACCACGTTCCAGCCCCCCTTCGCATCGAAGGTGATGATGGTCAGCTGGGGGCTGCGGACCTCCACCAGCTCCCGGCCCGCCAACCGGGAGTTGTAGCCGTAGCCGCCGCGCACGTCCCGTAAGCTCGGGCAGGTCAGGACGGTGTCGTTCCGGATGTACGGGCTGACCTCGTCGCACCATGCCTTCGTCCTGGGGAAGTGCTCGTCATAGTCCATCGTGTACATGAGGACGGCCAGCCCGCTCTGCTTCAGGTTGCTCAGACACGCTGCGGTGCGGGCCTTCTCTCTGGCTGCCCGGAACTCAGCGGGCGGAGTCGTCCAGGGGTTCGGCGGCTCCTCGATGGCCTTCTGGTCAGGCTTCGCCGGCTGTGGCGCGACCGCCGCCTTGGCCGGTGCGGCCTGCCCCGACGGCGGCGGCACCGCCGGGCCGGCGACCGGCGGCGGCGGACGTGCGGGGCGATGCGCCAGACACAAGCCGATCAGGAGCGCGACCGCCACAGCCGCCGCCCCGGCGACCGCCGCGGCCCGGCGCCCGGTTCGCAGTGGCTCCTCCCCCGTCGGCGATGGCGACCGGAGGTCAATCCCACACGCTTCGCACCGACCAGCGCCCCCGGGGTTGTCGTGCCCACACCGCGCGCACTCCACGGGCAACCACCTCGCTCAGGCCCCGGTGGCCCTAGTCATACCCGTACCGCACGTCCCCGCCGTTCACGTAAGCGAACCAGTGGGCGTCGTAGGTCCACGTGCCACCCAGCCCGGGCAGCTTCCAGAGCTTCGCATGGCCGTCGCCGTAGATCGCGTTGCACTGGGGCTTCCCGATCACATTGGTCGCGAGCTGATAGAGCCCGTACTGCCCGTAGTGCCAGTCGAAGCGCTCGTGGTAGACCACCTGCTCGGCGGGTCGGCAGAAGTTGGCTTCCCGGACTCCCATCCAAGCGGTCTGCCACGCGATGCACCAGCGGTACTCGTACGAGGTATGGTCCCAGAAGCCCGTGCCGGATGGCGTGCTATCGCTTGGGCACCAGAAGAGCTGATGGTTCTTGATGTAGGGCTGCAGAAGGGTCGGGATGCCGCCGTAGTACTCTCGGCACCACCAGGGGGCGTTGTTGTAGTCCGAGCAGTCGCCGAAGCACCACATCGAGGGCCAGGTTTCATCGTAGTCCTGGACGTACATCATCATGCCCAGCCCGATCTGCTTGAGGTTGCTGAGGCAGGAGGTCATGCGCGCCTTCTCCCGCGCCCGCGCGAAGACCGGAAAGAGGATAGCGGCCAGAATGGCGATGATGGCAATGACGACCAGAAGCTCGATCAACGTGAAACCGCGTCTCATCGTGCAATCCTCCCTGCGATGCCCGAATCACCTCACAGGGTGAGATTCGCCGGCCGCAAGTACTCTTCCTGCTGGTGGGCCGGGCTTGGGAGGCGCGTGGGGCCGTCGAAGCGAAGTACGGACGCCATGACTCCCAGGCAGCGCATGCTCGCCGCCTACCGCGGTCAACTGCCCGACACGGTGCCCGTCGCGCCGGAGTTCTGGTACTATGTGCCGGCGAAGCTCCTCGGGGTCGACATGGTCACCTTCGAGCGGGAGGCGCCGCTGTGGGAGGCGCTCGGCGGGCGCGTCACGTTCAACGGTAACGTACACACCGTCGAAACGCTCATTTGGGGGACACCGGCCGACGTGCGGAGAGAGGTCGAGGGGATCCTCGACCGGTGGGGACCGGATCGGCGCCGGCTGATCCTCGGCACGGGCGACTAGGTCGGCGTCGGGACGCCCGAGGACAACATCCGGGCCATGATCGAGTCCGGGCGGGAGCCTGGCCGCGTGACCCCGTGAAGGAAGAGGGGCGTCGCCCGGCGAATCCGGTCTTGTGGGATGCTGCATGTCGCCGTCCAGACCCTATGCCGCCTGGCTTCACCTCGTTCCCGCTGTCTCAGTCCTCTGGCTGGCTCTGCCGCTTCGCCCTGCCCTGAGTGCCCCCTCTGCCACCGGCAGCAGCGCCCCGCGCTCGAAGGTTGACCCAGTCTGGGAGGCGGCCAAGAACGAGGTGCGCCGAGGCGTTCTCAACCTCCTGACCCAGCGCCGGGCCCAGCTGGAGCGGGGTCTGGGCTACTACCGGGTCATCCACGGCGATCGCGCCCGCCGGGAGATCGCCCTTACCTTCGACGATGGGCCGCACGCCGAGTACACGCCGAAGCTGCTCAGCCTGCTCGGCCGGGCCAAGGTGAAGGCCACCTTCTTCCTGGTCGGTGAGCTGGCTGAGGCCCGGCCCGATCTGGTGAAGGAAGTGGTCGCAGCCGGCCACTGCGTGGGCAACCACACGTACCATCACGTCAAGCTCACGGCGGTGCCCATCGGGACCGCGGCGGCCGAGATCAAGGCCTGCGGGAACGTCCTGCGCGACATCACCGGACGGGCGCCGAGCTGGTTCCGTCCGCCGGGTGGCCGGACCGACACCGACGTGCTGGTGGCCGCCCGGGCCCTCGGCTACCGGATGGTGCTGTGGGATGTGTTCCCCGCCGACAGCCGAAGCCCCGGCAGGTCGACCATCCGGACACGCGTACTCGATGAGGCAAGCCCGGGCAGCATCGTCCTGATGCACGATGGCATCCAGCAGACGCTCGATGTGTTGCCCGGGATCATGGCGGCCCTCAAGGCCCGGGGCTACCGTTTCGTCACCCTCGATGAGATGCTGCTGCATAGGCTGGCGGCGACCCAGGCCGCCCGGCCGTAGCGGCTCGCTGACGTTCCCGCACCCGACGCCATTCCACTACGGACCGCCTCGCCCCTCACCTTCGGCGGCCGGCCACTTTGGGGGTGACAGGAGATGGCCGATCAGCAGGACGGGGATGTCGTCTGCCAAGTCTGCCACGAGTCGAAGCCGCGCGACGAGGTGGTGCCTGCACGGCTCGTCCGCGCCTCAGTGATCGACACGATCCGTAAGGAGTACCCCGACTGGTCTCCCGATGGCTACATCTGCCTGACCGACCTCCAGCACTTCCGGGGCTTGCGCGTCCGGAACCTCGTCGAGGAGGAGCTTGGGGGGCTATCGGCCGCGGAAGAGGAGGTCGTGAAGAGCTTCGAGGCGCAGCAAGTCCTGGCCAGGAACCTCAACGACGAGTTCGACCGCAACCTCGCGCTCGGCCAGCGGGTGGCGGACAGAGTCGCGGACTTCGGCGGGAGCTGGGCGTTCATCGGGAGCTTCGGCGGGATCATCGTGCTGTGGATCGCGCTCAACTCAGTCGCTCTGCTGACCCACCACTTCGACCCGTTCCCGTTCATCCTGCTCAACCTGGTTCTCTCGTGCCTGGCGGCGATGCAGGCGCCGGTCATCATGATGAGCCAGAACCGGCAGGAGGCCAAGGATCGCCTGCGCGCCGAGCACGACTACCAGGTGAACCTCAGAGCCGAGCTCGAGATCCGCGCGCTGAGCGCCCGGCTCGACGAGCTCTTGCGGCATCAGTGGCAAGGGCTCCTGGAGATACAGCAAGTCCAGACGGAGATGATGGAGGAGCTGACGCGGCACGCCACAGCCCAGGCCTCGACCGACACAGGGGGACAGGGAAAGGGATAGCCACCGGTGCTCGCCCCGTGGGTCGTCTTCCTCGCCTCGACTGCCAGCCTGAGGCCCGCTGACGCGGCGACGCCCGCCGCCAAGGCGGACTACCTCGTTGCCCCCTACGGCAACGACGCCTGGTCCGGGCGCCTCGCGGAGCCCGATGTGGGGAGAACCGACGGGCCGTTCGCCACCATCGAGAGGGCCCGCGACGCCATCCGGTCGCTCGGGGCCGGTCGGGCCAAACGGACGAGCCCCTGGGTGGTGCAGGTGCGGGAAGGCGTCTACCGCCTCCGGCAGTCGCTGACCTTCGCGCCGGCAGACTCCGGCAGCGAGAGCGTCCCCATCGTCTACGAGGCGTTCCCGGGCGAGCAGCCGGTGTTGAGTGGGGGGCGGGTCATCCGCAACTGGCGGCCCTCGGAGAGGGGCATCGGGCCCGCCAAGGGACGGCTATGGGAGGCCTCCGTGCCGGAGGCCAGGGGCGGCGCCTGGCGGTTCAACCAGCTCTACGTCAACGGCCGCCGCTGCACGCGCGAGAGGACCGAACGGCGAAGGTGTCCGCACGAACCTGTATCCCGCCGGCAACCTGCGTCCGGCCCAGAAACGCTTCGGCACCCTCAGTTTCACCTACGAGGGGGACGCGCTCCGCAACTGGCCCAACCTCGCGGACGTCGAGCTTGACCTCGCTCTCAACTATACCTGGCTCAACCATCTCCTTCCCCTCGCCGCGGTCGATGAGGCGACGAAGACCGCCACCCTGGCCTCGCCGGCCGTCTACGAAGTGCGGGGCTTCCGGGTCGAGAACGTCCTCGACGTCCTCGATGAACCGGGGGAATGGTGTCTCGACACGCAGGAGGGGCGCGTCTACCACTGGCCGCCCGGTGGCAGCATGGCGGGCGCGGAGGCGGATGCCCCGACGATGGTCAGCGTCGTGCAGTTCCTCGGTGACGAGGCCGCGGGGGAGTTCGTGCAGCACATCACGTTCCGCGGCTTCACCGTCAAACACGCCGACCGCACGCGGGAGCTGCGGTCGCTCCGGCCGCAGTTCTGCGGCGATTCGCTCGATGGCGCGGTGCTTCTGAGAGGGGCCGAGCACTGCACCGTAGAGGGGTGCCGCATCATCGAGACCGGCGCCTGGGGCGTGTTGCTCGACCTGCACGCCCAGCACAACCGGATCGTCGGGAACACGGTATGGGGCGCCGGCGCGGGCGGGGTGCTGGCGCTTGGCTTCGGACCGGGCACCCGGGACGTGAACCATCACAACGAGATCAGTTGGAACGAGATCGCGCACTGCGGGCGGATCTACTACCACTCGCACGGGGTAGCCGTCTGGCAGAGCGGCGACAACCGCATCGAGCACAACCTCATCCACGACATGCCCTACTGCGGCATCTGTCTGCTCGGCGTGGGGAGCGAGTACTTCCAGCTCTTCGCGCGCGAGCCGAAGAGCCCGTTCAACGTCAAGGGGTGGCCATACTGGTATCGGTGGGAGGAGATCGACCTCAACGACCCGCTGACACCCGAGAGCGTGGTCAGGTATCGCCACGGCCGCAACAACCTCGTGCAGTACAACGTGTGCCATGACCTGATGAAGGTCGTGCAGGACGGCGGCGCCTACTACAACTGCTCCTCGGGCACGGACAATGTGGTGCGGCGGAACCTGGCCAAGGACATCCTCAGTTGGGGCGGCAACCTGGCGGTCTACCAGGACTACGAGTCCCACGCGAAGACGCTCGAGCAAGACATACTGGTCGACGGCGGCGCGCAGGCCGAGGGCTTTTGGGCCGGCGCCCGCGGCCGGACGGTGGACGGGGAGTATGCCCTGGGCGGCGTCGAGCTGAGGAACGACGAGCGCGGCCTCCTCGAGACCATGATGGGTCTGGCCGACACCTTCCAGTTCGCAGGAGCGATGGATCGCCCTCGGGGGTCGCTGGCGCGACGTCTGGTAGAGCCTCCCCGCCTCCGGAACACCAGCGTGAGGTCGTTCACCGCGACGTTCACCGGGTGTGCGCCTGGTGAACTCCCCGGTCAGGGCGACTGGGACCCCTTCGGGCCCGGACCGGCGGTGCAAGTGGAGGCCGGCCTGAAGTCCGACGGCTTCGACCCGGGCCTCGCGGCGGCGGCGTCAGGGGTGGACTCGTGGGCCGCCATGTGGCACGGAGTGATCCTCGACCCGGCGCGAGACCTCGTGGTTCAGATGGACGCCTGCCTGCCATCGCCCGTCGCGGCCCAGAGCTCCTTCGAGCTGTACCTCAACCGGGCCGCCGTCCACGAGAACCAGGCAATGGGCCTGGCGCTGGTCGGTGGCGAGGAGGAGGGAGTGCCTGATGCCGTGGGCGTGCGGCGGGACTCCGCCGGGCCACGCGTCCTGGCGGACGAGCGCCTGACGCCTGGCCACTGGTACCGGCTGCGGCTGGTGGTCCCCGCGGGGTCGCAGAGCGGGACGCTATCGGCCAGGGACCTGACTGCCGGGGAGCGCGACTTCCGAACCCTCACCTTCGCCGACGGGGCAGCCGCGGCCGATCTTACCGTGGGGGAGACGTGGACGCCGGATCTCCCGAGCCTCGATACGTTGGTGCTCCGGCTGGGGGATGGCGCACAAGCGGCCAACATCAAGCTAGAGAACGCGCCCCGGAAGTAGCGCAACGGAACCAGGGACAGCCACCCATTTCCAGAAAGCCCGGAGTTCCGGGCTTTCTGGAAATGGGTGGCTGTCCCTGGTTCCGCTTGACCCGTAGGTCGGGTCTCCCGACCCGACGCGGGTGTCAGGCGATCGCGATGAACTTCGACCCGGGCGCATTGCAGATCTCGCAGACGTCGGGCGCCCCGTCGTAGACGGTGTTGCCGCACACGGGGCACACGAGCAAGGGTCGCTCGGGCAGGTCGCTGCCGCCCTGCAGGCTCGCGAGCGCCTTCGAGTACAGGCCGTGGTGGATCTCCTCGACGGCGAGGGCGTTGCGGAAGCTCTCGCCGGCGGCCTTGTTGCCTTCGGCGTTGGCCTCGGCGACGAACCTGGGGTACATCTCCTGGAACTCGAAGCCCTCGCCCTCGATGGCGGCCTGAACGTTGTCGGCCGTGCCCTTCACGCCGCCCAGGACGCGCAGGTGGGCGTGGGCGTGGACCGTCTCCGCCTCAGCGGCGGCGCGGAACAGCCTGGCGATCTGGGGATACCCCTCGGCCTCGGCCCTCTTCGCGAAGGCAAGGTACTTGCGGTTCGCCTGGCTCTCGCCGGCGAAGGCTTCCTTGAGGTTGTCGGTGGTTGCCATCGGCGGAACTCCTCGCTCGGTGTTCGGGCTTCGTCGGTTAGAACACCGTCTGCCCCGGTCTGCCTCCCGGTGCTGCGCCCGTTGCGGTCACCCCTCCTGGGGCCACTCCTCGTTGTCGCGCTCCTCCAGCAGGTAGCAGAAGCGGTCCCACTCGAACTCGCGGCGGGAGACCGGGCAGCGGAGCTTCACCCTGCGCTCGCCCACCTCGAGGACTTCCCAGTCACCTGCGCGAGGGCCGGCGTCGATGCGTATCCTCTGGCCTGCGCTAAACGGGTACGGACGGAAGATGGTGACGTAGTGCCGAGCCATGGGTGCTGTTCACCTGCTCTGCTGCTATGGTTCCGGCGGAAGGCGGTCTGGCAAGAGGTCGGCACCTGCCCGGCGCCTCGTTCCCCAGGGCCCCGACCTCGCCCTGCCACCCGATGGAGGCGCGGAGGCGCAAAGGGGCGAAAGCCCACAGCCCGGCACGTCCGCCGCTAACGACAGAGGGAGGTCCGGGCGATGTGGCGCCCGTATCTGGTGGACTTCTGGCTGTTCCTCCGCAAGGTGTGGCTCAACCTGGTGGCCATCCTACTCGTGTGGCTGCTGAGTGCGATGATCCTGTACCAGGCGGACGCCTGGCCGGACGCGCCGGTCGGCCACTACCTGGTCTACTCCCTCTACATGATGGTGCTGGAGGCCGTACCCCCGATGGGCCGCTTGTACCTCACCGTGTTCGTCTTCGCTTTGCCCGCCATCAGCCTTCTGCTCGCGGCGGAGGGCGTCGTGGGCGCTGCCGTGATGTTCATCCACAAGAGCCAACGCCAGGGGGAGTGGAACGCCGTGATCGCCTCCACCTACAAGGGGCACACCGTGCTGTGCGGGCTGGGGCAGCTCGGGAGCCTGCTATGCGATGGGCTGCACGCCGCGGGTCGTCAGTTGGTGGTTGTTGACGTTGATGAGGATACCCCGGCCATGACCACCGCCCGGCGTCGGGGCATTCCGGTGATCATCGGGGACATGACCCGGCGGGACACGCTGGCCGAGGCCAACGTCGCCGAGGCCGCCTGCGTGATCGTCTGCGGGGGCGATGACCTGGCGAACCTGGAGGCGGCAACCGCGTCCAGAGAGATGAACGACACGGCGACGGTGTATGCCCGCGTGCTCAAGAAGTCCCTGGCGGACCAGATCAACAAGGCCCTCCGCCACGACATCATCTCGTTCTCCCCCTACACCGCGGCGGCCGAGACGCTTCTGGGGGAGCTGGGGGCGAGGGCCCCCGATGGGGCGAGTGCGAGCGAGGGACGATGAGTCGCGACCACGGAGGAGGTGTCCGGTCCCAGCCGGGAGAACCACCTCTCAGGCACTCGGGAGACGCATGGGGGGGTTCTCATGGCTGAGGTCACGGTCTGTGGCGATGTGCGTTTCGACTGGATGCTGGCCCTCCGACCCTCTCGCTCACACGATGTCCCCACCTACAGGGACTTGCTGACCGGTGTGACGCAGGCACAGGCCTTCCCCCGCAACGGTGGTGCGTGGCTGATCTCAGACATTCTCCAGGCCTGCTCGGGTGTGCAGGTGGTGGAGCCGCCCCGGGAGACCGACCCGAACTCCCCCGATGTCAGCAAGGCCTACACCCTGTGGGCGCCCTTCCCTCAGAGCCTCAAGCACCGAAACCAGGCCGCCTGGCGAGTCCGGGAGTGCCTCGGGCGTCACAAGGCCGGGAGAGAGGCCAAGCCCCTCAACCCCGCGGGCAGCGTGTTGGTGATCGACGATGCCAACCTCGGGTTCCGAGAGGCCCCCGGGCAGAACCGGGACTTGTTCACGCACTGGCTATCCGGGTCCGGCACCGTGGTCGCCAAGATGCGCTGGCCGCTTGCCCAGGGATTGCTCTGGGACGAGCTTCTGAAGCATGAGGAGTGCCAGTCGATTGTGCTGGTGGCCGTGGGCGATCTGCGACGCAGCGGCCTGCTGCTCAGCCACGGGCTATCGTGGGACCGTCTGGCCGAGGAGCTTCGGCAATGCCTCGACGGCCATGAGCTACGCAAGGCTTGGCATCTTGTGGTCGCCATCAGTCTGTCGGGGGCGCTCGTCTGGCGGCGGGGGGCTCCGCACCCTATCTTGCTCTACGACCCCGTGGCGCAGGAGGATGAGTGGCAACACCAGCACCCAGGGAGGATGATCGGCTACGGGTCGTGCATCGCGAGCGCCATGGCCCTGAAGGCGGTGGGCGGCGAGCTGCTGGACGAGGATGGAGTGCTCTGTGCGGTGGCGGCCGGGCTGGCCGGCGCTCGGGAGATGCACGTCGCGGGGTTCGGTGATGGTGACAGGGGTGATGAGATCCCCGAGCTGCAGTGTCCATCCCGGGTAATCGCCCCGAAGATCGAGTCCGCCGTAGCCGACCCGGAGAAGCTCGGACTCCACACGCAGTTAGTCGGGGATGATGAGCGCCTGCATATCGCTGCCGCGCGAGCGTACTCCAGGCACCAGAGCATGGACGATCTGGCCGAGGAGATCGTCATCCAGGGCTTGGGGAGCGCCGTGCGAGAGGGCATCCCGGTCGAGCAGATCGGGAACTGGGTCTCAGTCGACCGCGGGGAGATCGAGGGGGTGCGCTCGGTACGGAACATCGTGGGCGCCTACGCCCAGCGGACCAGCCAGACCAAGCCGCTGTCCGTGGCGGTGTTCGGGCAGCCCGGCGCGGGCAAATCATTCGCGGTTGCCCAGATCGTCCGCAACCTGCCGACCGAGGCCGAGGTGAAGGAGCTCACCTTCAACCTCTCGCAGTTCCTGGGGCCGGAGGAGTTGCCTCACGCTCTGCACGAGGTCGGCGACGCCAGCCTCCGCGGGCAGTTGCCGGTGGCCTTCTGGGATGAGTTCGACTGCGTCCTCACCGGAGCACCTGCGGACGGCAAACTGGGATGGCTGAGGCACTTCCTCGTGCCGATGCAGGATGGCACCTTCACCCACAACCATGTCTCCTTCTGCATCGGGCGGGCCGTCTTCGTCTTCGCCGGTGGCACCCATCACCGAGCGGAGGAGTTCTGCGTCCAGGCTCAAGACGAGGCTCTGAGGTCAGCCAAGGTGGGCGACTTCCTTAGCCGCCTCTCGGCCTGCCTAGATGTCTTGGGCCCCAACCACATCCCCGAGGCCGACCAGACGGACACCGCCCATGTCCTAAGGCGGGCCGTCCTTCTGCGATCCCAGATCCTGCGTTTCGTGCCCCAGATCGTGAAGAGGGCAGACGCTCCGAAGGCGGGCCCGGAGACCGACCAGGCAGCGGACCAGGGCGCGAACCAGGCAGTCAGCCCGGAGAAGGACGGGAAGCAACGTGGGGCGGCGGGCCTGACGAAGAACCGGCTAGCCTCCGATCAGCGGACGGTAAAGATCAACCGCGGGGTGTTGAGAGCCTTCCTGCACACGCCCACGTACTTCCATGGCGCTCGCAGCATGGAGTCGCTGCTCATGATCAGCGACCTGGACGAGTGTGAAAGCTTCCAGCCCTCATCCTTGCCCCCACGAAACCAGATGTGCCTCCACGTAGACCCCGATGACTTCATGGGGTTGGCGCGCGGGGTGTGACCACCACCGCTTCGCCGGGGACCTACCACTACCCCCTGGCTGGGCTCGTGGCAGCCGCCATCTCCCTCTGGCCTCGGGCGCAGGCGGGCGGCGCGCTCCGGCCTCTCGGAGGCTTGCGCCTTGTCCCGGCTGACGCGGGCAGCGGCAGCCTGAGCCACCCCGAATGGGCCTTCGACGGCGACCCCAACACGGAGTTCAGCTTCGGGTGGGGTAACGGTGGGGCGTCCCTGCTAGCGCAAGTTTGAGAGTTTGGGAGACCCCCGAAGGCGCTACGGGGCTGTGGGGGGCCTCTACGCGGGTTTTGGCCTTTCCGGAGCCGAAAGTGTAGTGTAAAGGATGTTGGCTGATGACCTTGA
>Ga0315289_10003345_pt1 | contig 24350 bp, 16 predicted proteins | sample YL17G11_40_MG_FD_203452 | JGI IMG/M metagenome (GOLD analysis project Ga0315289, IMG submission 203452) | Sediment microbial communities from Yellowstone Lake, YNP, Wyoming, USA - YL17G11_40 | ecosystem: Environmental > Aquatic > Freshwater > Lake > Sediment | place: USA: Wyoming | collected...
GCTCGAGGAACTCGCCGCCAGGATCCTCGTCTTCCAGGTCCGCTACGAGGTCCTGGCTCAACCGTTCGAATGGAAGTTCACCAGGGCCGACCTCACCAAGCTCCTCGAACGCCTGGCCATACGAGGCTCCGGCCGGCTGGCCAAGGCCGCGTGAATACATCACCGAATATCCGTGCTACGGCACTTAGGTGGAGCATATGGACAACATCCGCCGCTGGAATCAGATCGCGTACGCGCGGCTCAGCCCTTTGAGCCTTGCGTCCGACGAGCACAACCACCCGCAGCCTCGGCAAGCTCGCGAGGAGGGGCTCCAGGTATTCCGAGCCCCGGGCAATGTCGTCGCTTCCGGCTGAGCGTATCTTCGAGCCCGTGCCTATGTACCAAGGGACGATGTTCCATGACACGGTCAGTCGCCTTTCGAGCCCAGCCTCCCGGTTGAGAAGGAGGAAGTTCTTTGCCGTCTCATCCGGATTGTCCCTGGACACGAAGCCGCTTGCGACCGCTTGCGGGCCGGGTGCCTCAAGCAGGAAGAGACACCGAGCCTCGATTCCTCCATCGTCGGGGTCAAAGTAGGGAACCTCGCCCTCCAGGCCGGTATCTTGCCGGATCCTCCGAGCGAGCCGGTTCAGCGGGAGGACATGAGGCTCGTCAACGCGGGCCACGCGCGCATCGGGATTCCCAAGGGCCTTTGGGGCTGCCGCCTGGAACGTCATCGGAATGCACTTGCCCGTGGGTGCCCAACGGCCTCAAGCAAAGGGTTCCGCGCGCGAGGCGTTACGCGCGCTCACTTGAGGCCAAACAGCTTGAGAATCAACCTCCCCAGCTTACGTTCTTGGCCAGATCTGGTTGTCGGAATGCCAATGGACCGGGCGATCTTGCCCCTGGCCGCCGAGATGCCCACCGCGCGTTTCCACGAGAACGAGAGGCCGAACTTCCTGCCCATTGCTCCCCTCCTATCCCATCCCCAGCTTGCGCCCAGCCCTGAGGACCCTACTATCGAGGCCACCTAGGGTAGCCTCCCGGAAGATACGGTTGACACATTGCGCCCTGGCTGCGTCAAGCATGAGAGCCCGGCTTCAATCCCTGGATTTCCATGTACTTCCCCTTCGCTGCCGGCAAAGCCCTGCGCGGCTTGGGCGACACGCCCTGCAGCAGCGACGTCAGCCGGTAGTCGAGTGAGCTGACATCGAGGAACATCGACCGATAGGCACTATACCGCTTCTCCCACAAGTTCTTGTGAGCCCTCATCTCCGCCTTCAGTTGCCCGCCCAGGTCGACCAGTTGATCTGCCATCCCCGCCACCGTGTCCCTGTACTCCGTGCCTCCCAAGTAGTCGCAGATCGCCTGAACGGCTTTCTCCTTGGCTTGGGCAGACAGCTTGAGAACCGCCATGCGCAGCAGGCTGTCCCGCAGTGTGTAGGCGATCGGCTCAAGGCTCACCGGGCTGATCACAAACACGTCCTTTTCGACGAAGTAGTGCTGCTTCTTCGCCGGGAAGGCATTGGTGACGAGGACGGCATAGTCGGCGTTGCGCGCCACCTTGGCCTTCTTGGCCTGCTGAACGTCTTGACCTTCTTGCACTCATACAGAATGACGCCAACGGTCTTTCCTTGGCCTTGGACGTGCTGGAGGATGTCCCCTTTCTTGCCGGGATGTTCGAACCGATCTGTCGGGAATAGCTCCTGCAACTTGGGGAGAAGGGTCTTCTCCTCAAGCAGCCCCTCAATCTGAGGGGCGATGCCCTTCTGTATCCGGGCCCTGAGCCTCTTGATCTCCTCGCTTGCCTTCTCGTACCTCTTGCTCGAAAGCTGGAGGCTCTTCTCAAGCTGCAGCATCTTGTTCTGCGTCTTGGAGAGCTCGGTCTGCTGCCAGGTCAGATCAAAGGCGCCAATGACATGCAGCGTCCCGCCCCTGGCGGGAGATGTGGGTGCAGAATCCCACGATTTGCTAGGCAAATCGCAGCAAGGTGGCTGGGAATCCTAGCAGCGCGCCGCCGCACGGGTTTTTATCCGCGCGGCGGTCTACTCTAAGGGGTCAATTCCTCAATCCAATGGACCCAGCCCAGGTGGGCTTCCTGGAGCGCATTGAATAGGCGCTTGTCGGCGGTCCAGAAATCGCACTCCAGAAGCTTGGCCAGCACAAGGTAGTAACTGTCATAAGCTGAGGCGCGCTTGAGCCGTATCGTCCAATCAAAGGCAGCGCGGTTTTGTTCGGCATCCGCAACAAACAAGTGCACACCCAATGAATCCAGTTTCTCAAGCGCTTGGTGTGCCTCCTTCTCGGTGATTTCCCCGAAGTGGACCGCTTTGGCAATGGCAGAAGTGGTCTCGTGTGCCCAAAGCGCTGGTGCCGTCGGCTGTACCTTGTCAAAGGTCTGCACCAGTGCCAGGCAGTGCACCTGCAAAGGATTGGGCAGAACAGCCTTCACTGCAGCGCTGGCATCAATGACAACCAAGCTGCTAGTCATCGTTTATCCAGATCAACACGGGAGGCTTCCAGGATGGCATCTACATCCACCGGCTTGCCGCGGCGCTTTTCGATCCTGCCGGATAATGCCCGGGTATCCGCCAGCCATTTCTGGATGTCAGCAGCACGGCCCTCGCTCTTGAGTAGTCGCTCATAGTCCTGCATGCTGACCAATGCAGCCTTGGGTTTGCCGCGGGAGGTGAGGATGATTCGTTCGCCGGCATAGGAGACGCGGTTAACCAGTTCGGAGATATCTCGCTTGACTTGACCAATACTTACTTGTGTGTTCATGGATAACTCCTTTGTTGCAATATCCTGATATTGCAATTGTACCCCAAGTGATCCCAATTACCAGGGGAATCTGCATGATCAATGGTGGCAGGGTAAAACACTACGGGATCCTTGCCGCCTCCAAATAGGCTTCATTGTCGTAACTACTCAGGCGGGTAATGAAATGAACGCAGGCAGATAAGGGGCGTAAGTCAATAACTGCGTGAGACACTACGCTAGACGATTCTGTTACCCAGGTCCCCGAACGGTTCAGAAACCGGGAATCAGCCGCCTGGTAGTTTGGGTGAGCCTGGCGAAGAGGCACTAGCCTGCTCATCCCCCGCCCTAAGATGCTTCTCGAGCAAGACGGCATCATCACTGAATCCGCGCGCTTTGTAGAATTGGATCGCACCCCGCTGACCCGCCAGGGTAGCGACTGAGACTTCGACACAGCCCCACCCTGCCGCACGTCGCAAGAGGTCTTCTACCAGTTGGGTGCCGATGCCTTGCAGTTGGGTCGTCTGGTCAACGACCAGCTCTTCGATGACACAAGAGCGACCTGCGTGGACGAGGCTGGGGCGAATTGAGTAGCTCAGCAGGCCGACAACCTGGCCGACATCATCGGCGACAAGGATCCCACTGCCCAGCGAGGCAAGGTAGTCACAGACATATGCCTCGTCCACCGGCGTGACCACGTCCATCACCCTGGCCAGGGCCCGGACGAGCATCACGATCGCCGGGGCGTCAAGGCTCGTCGCTTCCCGTAGGTCGATCCCATGAGCTTCTGCTTCGGCCACTAGAGAGGGCACCCCCTTCACCGTGCATGCTGTGTGCGCCTAACAGCCTTAGGCCGGTTCCCCCTTGCGCTCCGGGGGCTCACCCGAAGGCCACAAAGTCCCGGCTGGCCCTTACGCATCCATTGCGTTGCGCGCCGGCTCAGCTTCAGCGAGAGCCTGTGTGAAAAACCCAGAATCGCGAATCACGTTCCAACCCACAACCCTTCCCGCGCGCCCGGGAGATGAACTAGTCCCATTTCACCGAAACTCCGCGCAGGCGCAACGGCACGTGTCCCCGCCGTCCCGACTATTCACACAAACTCGCGAGTCATTAGGCGGCATCCCCAGGCTTGCGTATGGGCGGGAGGAACGCACTCATAATCTCGCGCTTCGCACTCAGGCCTCTGGGTGTCTTGACGATCAAGTCCAGGGCGAGGAGGCGATTGATGTCTCGGGTGAGGGTCTTGTCGCCCTTGGTTGCATACGCCTCTGCTATCCGGGGGGAGATGAGGCGGATCTCGGATACGGGAACAGGATCTGCCTTCCCTGAGAGGTCGAGCAAGAGATGGCGCCGTCTGATGTTGGCCGGGCCTTCCTTGTCGCGGAACTTGTCGTGAACGTAGTTGATCCAGTGCACATGGAGTTGTTGTGCTCTTACTGTCTTGAGCTGGCTATTGAGTCCATCGAGGAAGCCCTGGAGGGCGTAGTCGATGAATGAGAAGGGGCCTTCCTGGGCCTTGTGGGATAGCTCAAGGTGCCTGTAGTACTCGGTGCGTGTCTGATTGTAGTGGTTGCTGAGGAGGTGCGCCGCGGTCGCCGGCACACCAGCTGCCAAGAGAATCTGGAACTCGACAAGCCTCGCCGATCTGCCATTGCCGTCGGCGAACGGGTGGATCCAAGCCAGATACAGGTGGGCGACGATCGCCTTGAGTAGACCGAACGCAATGTCGTACCCCGCAGGGGGCTTGAAGTCGGAATTGAGCCACTCGCAGAGGCGACGTGTGAGATACTCGCAATCTTCTGGAGGCGCCCCGCGATAGGCGCCGACAACGACTTGATGGCTGCGGATCTCGCCCGGACGAACCTCGTCAGGTAGAGGCAGCGCTTTCAAGGCCAGACGGTTGTAGTCCCGAATGTCATCCAGGCAGGCCTCGGGACTCTCGCCACCTAGGATTCGCTCCGCAACAAGGTTGCACGCCTCGATGATGTTGTCGACCTCCTGGCCGAGGTATTGCTTGGAAGGAGGCAAGTCAAGCTCACCGTCTATCCTCTTCAAGACTTCTTCCTCAGTCAGTGTGTTACCTTCAATGGCGGTTGTAGCGAGGACGCCTTTGGCCAGGAAGACCCGGTACATGTTCTTGGCCACAGAGGGGAGCAAAGGCACACCAGCAAGATACTGGCAGCTAGCCTGGGCTTGGCCGAGGAGTAGCCATGTGGTGTAGGAAGCTCGACGAAGGTCAAGCGAGAAGGTAAGCCAAGGGTGTGTCTTCTCGTATGTCCTCATCTGTGTCCTCTCAGGTGTCCTTCACAGTGACCAAGAACGCAGGTCGCGGCGCGATATGATTGCCCAGACTTACTTCATTCTTGACACTTATGTAAATAGCGGTCGGGGAGCTCAGGCTCCTCGGGCCCCAGAAGAAGCAGCGAAACGAGGATGCGGTGTCCTACGTCACAGGGATTATAGCGCGGAATCGGGTCTGGACGGAAGTGGGAGATGCCGGCCAAATGCCTCGAGCCAGGCTACCCGGCGGAGGCGGGCAATCCCTCCCCCACCCTGCGTGACGTCGGCAAGCCCGGCTAGCTGCAACTTCGGCCATGCCCGTCGGGTAACCCTCAGCGAGTTCTTGGTCTCCGCTAGCCACGCAGCCGTCTACGCAACCATCGCTGGCCACTTGGAGATATTGTCAAATGTTGTGGATCGCATCTTCGAAGGTGGCGATGCTGGTCTCGCCGCGCAGCGCTTCGACCACGATCCGGACCTCCTCCTCTCCCGAGTACCTCTTCCGCGTGACCCGCCGGAGCGTCCGGACAGTGGCTTCCGCTCTCTCCTTCTTCTCGGCCATTCTGCCCCCGTGTCGCTATACTAGGGTCGAGGAGTGCGTCTTGCCAAATGGCTCCTAATGTCCCGTTTGGTCTGACGACATACCCCTGAAGGGCGCAATACGATCGCGTGTACTTCTCCGAAGGTCAGTACCAGCACTGTCCCATGGGGGGTGAGCATATGAGAATCGCCCTGACCGCGGACGTACATCTGACGACAAGAAGGGAGCATCCCGGTCGATTCGACGCCCTGGAGTGCGTGCTGAAAGGCGCCGTGAAGGAAGGTGCTGAGGTCCTCATCATCGCAGGGGACCTCTTCGACGCTGCGCGGCGCGGCTATGCCGAGTTCGAAGGCCTGTGCCGGGACCGGCGCTTTGCTGCCCTGCCAATCCTCGTGATCCCAGGCAACCACGACGCTGACCTCTCGCAAGGCGAAATCGCCCTCAAGAACGTTCAGGTCATCACGGAGCCCCAGCTCCTGGCGCTTGACCGACAGGGTCCAGGAGTCCTCCTGATCCCGTACAAGTCGCAGGAGACGATGGGCGAGCGCATCGCGCCGTTCAGGGAAAGCCTGGAAGATGGGCGCTGGATCTTGATCGGGCATGGCGACTGGAGCGAGGGTGTCAGGGTCCCCAACCCGTACGAACCCGGCGTGTACATGCCTCTGACGAGGAAGGACCTGGCGGCCTACAAGCCCGGGAAGGTACTGCTTGGACATGTACACCGGCCTCTCGACCTGGAGCTGGTTCACTACCCCGGATCCCCCTACCCCATGGACATCACCGAAACGGGACCGCGGCGGTTCCTCCTGCTCGACACTGAGACCATGCAGGTCGAACCGCGCCGTGTAGAGACCGACGTTATCTTTTTCGACGAGCGCCTGGTCGTGATACCAGTAGAGGACGAATCGAGCTACGTCCGAGACCAGATCCAACGCCGGGTCGAAGGCTGGGGCCTGGAAGCTGGCGATGAGAGCAAGGTCCGGGTTCGCCTGAGGGTGGCCGGCTACTCTTCCGATCGTAAGGCGCTGGCGGAGATCCTGGACGAGAGCCTCGGAGCATACCGCTGCTACGAGGATCAGCGCCCGGACATCTCCGCGGTGTTGATATCGACCGACCTTGACCGGAAGTACATCGCCGAAAGAGCGCGCGCCTCGATCGAGGCGCTGGGTTGGCCCAAGGAACCCGGGGAGCCGTCCCAAGACGAGATCCTCGAGGCGGCCCTTCAGGTCATCTACGGGGGGGAGTGATGGCTATCCGAATCAAGGAAGTCGCCGTCCAGCGCCTCGGCCCCCTTCCTGACTTCAGCATGCAGTTCGGGGACCTGAACCTGATCTACGGACGCAACGAGGCCGGGAAGACCTACCTGGTGGAGTTCATCCTGCGCTCGGTCTTTCGAGAGGCCCGCGAATGGTCCCTTCGCCCGGCGATGGGCCAGGGCAAAGTCATGCTCTCGGGAGTGCAGGCTGAGCCCACGAGCTTCAGCGCGGACAGCCGTAAGAAGCTCGAGGACTACTGGGCTAAGGGCGAGACAGGTCTCCCCGCGAACATGGCTGCCCTGTTGGTCGTCAAGGGCGCAGAGCTGGCCCTGGTCAAGGACCAGCCCGGCGGGATAAGTCGGGCAATCCTGAAATCCTATCTGTCGAGGGATGTCGTTCTGGACGAGATCCTGGGAAGGATCTCCCTCACGCTGCAGAAGGCCCAGGTGGTTGACGGTAAGGTCGAGGGGGATCAGCGGGGGGAGATCAAGGCACGCCGGGAGTGCATGGAGCGCCGCGAACACATCGAGAAGCTCTTCCGGGAGATCGAAGAGAGGTACTCTGGGGGCCGGCGCAGGGAGCTTGAGCTTCGGAGGGATGAGCTCAATGCCCAGGCGATCCGGCAGGATCAGGCGAAGCGGCACCTGGCCTACAAGCTGAATCAGGAGATCGGTAGGCTTGAGCAACAATGGCGTCGCCTTCCCGAGGGGGAGTTGCAGAGGCTGAGAAGCGGCTTCGACGCCTACCAGCGTGACCTCGGGCGGCTCGCTCAGCGCGAGGAGCAGCAACGATCACTCGGCAAGGGGAGTGCAGATTACGAGTGGCTCGTGCAAGCCATCGGCGTCTGGGAGTCGAGGCAACTCGACCGCGCCACTCGACCCGGCTGGGCCCTGCTTGTCCTGGGAGGTATCCTGCTGGCCGGGGGACTGATGGCGGCGGTCGCCAACTTCAATCTGCTGGCAGTGGCATTGATCCTTGCCGGCGCCGCCCTGACTGCGTTCCACCTTCGCCGCCTGTACCAGCAGCTGCGTCTCGCTCCGGAGGCAGACGAACTGCGCCGGCTTTCCGAGGATTTCGAGACGCGCTTCGGGGAGAAACTCTTGAGTCTGGCGGGACTGAAGCACCGCGAGGCGGCACTCCGTGAGCCCCACTTCAAGGCCAAGGCGCTCCGAGAAGAGTGTGAGAAGGACCGAGGCAGCGTCGAGCAGCAGGCAGCTGAGCTGGCAGGGCAACTGCGGGTGCTCGTCGGGAAGGACCTCCCTAGCGATGCGTGGGGCAATGTGGTGGATCGCCTTGAGGCCGCAGCGAAAGCGCTAAATGGCAAGATCAATGAACTGAGGGTCAATCTGGCCTCCCTCGGGTTGAGTGAAGACACCTACCTGGCGGCAGGCCCGGAGGCCGAGTTCGATCCATTGCAGCTCCGGAGCATCGGGGCCCAGCTGGAGGATACCGATCGCGAATTGCGTGATATTCAGACCGGTCTGGACAATCTCAAGCAGTCCGTCTGCAACGAGACCGGCGGTGATATCTCAACCTCCTGGCCCGACGTGCTCGAGCAGCTGCGGCTGCATCGGCAGGAAGTCGTCGACGAGTACAAGAGCCTCACCGCTCAGGTCCTTGCGGAGATCGCAGTGAATGTCGTGCTGGTAGATGTCAGGACACACGAAGACGAGAAGATCAGGAGCGGACTGAGGGCCACTCCGGTGCTGGCGTCGCTCGAGAAGATCACGGGCCGCTATGCGTCGTTGGAGATGGACGGTGATCAGCTGGTAGTCTCAGACCCGTATGGGGCCTACCCACTGCCGAGCCTGAGCACGGGCGCACAGGAGCAGGTTCTGCTCGCCGTCCGGATGGGGTTTGCCTCGATGCTTGCAGGAGGCCAGCCGCTCTTCCTGATCCTGGACGACGCCTTCCAGCACTCGGACTGGCTGCGGCGCGAGCGACTGGTCGAGGAGGTTGTGCGTCTGGCGAAGGACGGGTGGCAGGTCACCTATCTGACCATGGATGAGCACTTGAAGGGTCTCTTCCAGACGGCGGGAAAGAGGAACTTCGGGGATGCCTTCGCATTCGCGGAGATCTGAGTAGCGGCGGCTCAACCTCCGCGGGTTGAGGACCAGAGTTACTCAAGCGAGACGAGGCGCACTTGGCCGCGGCAGTCCAAGTAGCACAGTCGAGGCAGCACGGCCGTGCCGAGGAGCAAGCGCGCCACTTGGGTATAGCGCTCCATCTGCCGGCGGTACTCTCCCGTCGCTGCCTCCGCTTCGGCATCATCCTTAAGCTCGTCTATCTTGAAGTCGAGTAGCACCCACTCCGAGCCCTGGCGGTACAGGAGGTCGATCACACCGGCGTCCACTCGGCCGCCAGGAAGAGGTCTGCTGTACGGGACCTCATGGTATCGCCCTTCGGAGGCGGAGATCTCCGCCCAAAGGGGATGCTCCCGCAGACGACCTAGGAGCTTTCGGGCTTGGGCAACTGCCTCGGCTTGCTGGTGTTGATCAACCAGCCCGGCGCCGAGCGCCACCGTCGCCAGCAGCTTGTCGAAACCCTCATCGCCCGGGAACAGCCAGCACTCGATCGCTTTGTGGACCATCGAGCCCACCACCGCGGCTGGGGGATGTATGTGTTCGCCGGTTGTGCGCCAGTCGCGTCGAGGCTCCTCCTCGCCCTCCTCAGGTGGAGCCTCCGGTGCCGGAGTGATCAGCGACCGGTACAGCGGCGTCGCCACACTGACGGGCGCAGGTGCAGGGGCTACGGCCGCTTCCGCCTCCAGGGAGGGAATCTCCTCGGCGATAACCTTTGCCTGCAGGACCGCCCCGTTGGGCAGTTCCATCGGCTGCCACTGCCCGGACGCACCGGCCAGTGCGTTGATGTCATAGCCGGCTGTCTCCAGCAGATACCTCAACCAGCCGTCTACCCGCCATGTTCCGCGCGACCTTGTGATGTGGCCGCTCACGATGAGCTTCTCCTGGGCGCGGGTGGTGGCCACATACAGCAGCCGGCCGTCTTCGGCGTCGGACTGCTCATCGTCCATCCACTGGGCAAGGCGGTAGGCCAGAGGCGAACCCTCGGACCGGTCCCCGGCGAAGACGAGACCGGTGTCCGGCAGGACGTAGGCCGGCTGAGAGGGGTTGCGGATCTGGCGCGAGGCGTCGGCAAGGACGACCCAGGGGAACTCGAGGCCCTTGGCTTTGTGGATCGTCATCAGGCGCGCAGCGCCGTCCGCTTCGACTGGCGCCTCCCCTTCCCTGGCCCCCACGTCACGCAGCGTGCGGACGTAGTCGAGGAAGGCCCGGACGCGCACGAGCTGGCTGGTGTGGGCGTCGGCGAGGAGCTTGTCGACATTGCGCCAGTAGCGATGGTGTGCGCTGGCCAGGGCGGCGCGGTAGTCGGACTGGTCGAGGGCGCGCTTGAGCAGTTCGGCGACCGGGAGACGGTCGACGAGGGGTTCGAGGCTCTCGAGGAACTGGCGCGCACGCTCGGCCACTGCCCGATCGGGGACATCCAGCGCGCTGAGGTCGCCCAGCAGCGCCGAGCGGATGGACCTGAGCTCACCAATGCCTACACGCAGCTGGTACAGGGCAGCATCGGTCATGCCGAACGCCGGCGATCGCAGGAGCCCGGCCAGCGCCAGATCGTCCCAGGGCGTGGCAAGCGCCTGCAGCATGTTGAGCAGGTCACGGACCTCGGGGCGGTCGTAGAAGCCGCGGCCGGCGACGGTCACGAAGGGGATGCCGGCGCCTTCGAGGGCGTCCTCGTAGGATGCGAAGCCGGTCGAGGCGCGGAAGAGGAGCGCAACATCCTCCCAGGAGGCAAGCTGGCCTTCCTTGCGGAGCTCGATCAGCCGCCTGACGAGAGCACGGGCAGCGTGCGGGCGAGCCCCTTCGGCGTTCTCCCCCACCCCAACGACCAGCTCGACGAATGGGGTCTCTACCCCGGTGCGAGGCTCGGGGCGATGGGCGGTTATCGGCGTGTACGGCACGGCGAAGGGGCGGTCAGGGTCATCCCCCTGCCCCATGATCGGCCCGAGGAGCGGGTCCAGGGTGCGGAGCAGACCCTCGTGGGCGCGGAAGGTCAGGTTGAGCTCGACAGACTCGCCGCCGCGCGCCGTGATCGACTCCCCCATGCGGCGGAAGACGGTGACGTCGGCGCCGCGGAAGCGGTAGATGCTCTGGCGCGCATCCCCGACGACGAGAACGCGTCCGGGCGTATCGCCGAGGAGCGCGTCGACGATATCGCGCTGGCGCGCGTTGGTGTCCTGGAACTCATCCACCAGGATGGCGGGGAGCTCCAACTGCCACTTGTGGCGGACCTCGGGGATGCGGAGCAGATCGAGGGCCTTCTGCTCGAGGTCATCGAAGTCGAGAGCGAAGCGCTCGTCCAGGCTCTGCCGGTAGGCAGCCTGCGCCTGGCCGAAGAGCGCCGCCAGGCGAGGTAGATCCGCGGAGAAGGCTGCTTCGGCCGCAGGGTCAGGCGGGGCGTCCTTGGCATCCTCTCCGCCAAGCCAGGGGGCGATGTGGGCGCTGTAGGAATCGCGAAGGGAGCTCAGGCAGGCCTTCGCCTGGCTGGTCTTCTTGCCAACCTGCAGGCCCATGCGGTTGCGCCGCAGGGCAAAGAGCAGCGTAGCGGCAGCGAAAGCGTCACAGGCAGCCAGCGCAATCTGGATGGCCTGCCAGTCCGTGAGGAAGGCGGTGACCTGATCGGCGAGCTTGTCGCCCGCATCCTGCAGCAGGTTCCCGCCGTCTGCCAGGCGCTGCAGGTCGGCAAGCAGAGCAGCAACTTCAGGAGAATCGATCCAGGCCTGCAGTCGCAGGCGGACGGCCTCGCGCCAGCGGCTTCCATCGCCGGTGTCCGCGGTAATGGCCGACTGCGTATCCAGACGGCGCTCAAGAAGGAACGAGAGCACGCGTTCAAGAGCCTGCGGGCTGAAGGAGGCAAAGAGCGGTGCGGCGTCCGGCGATTGGACCGCCCAGGCCAGGGCCTGGTCAACCGCCTGCTGGCGGAGCATCGCCGACACGCCTCCCTCGACGACCTCGAACTCCGGGTCTACCCCGGCCTGAGCCGGGAAGGCGCGCAGCACCTCGGCGCAGAAGCTGTGGATCGTGCCGATGCGGGCGCCGTCCATCCCAGCCTCAAGCGCCGTCCAGGTGGCGCGCTCAGAAGGTGTGGTGGAGGCTTCTGCTCGGGCGCGGACGATGCGCCGGGCACGGTTGCGCATCTCACGCGCCGCCTTCTCGGTGAAGGTGATGGCCAGGATCTGGCGCGGCGAGCAGCCGTCCTCAAGCAGCGACAGGTAGCGCGCCACGAGCGTGCGGGTCTTGCCCGACCCGGCGCCGGCGGTGACAATGACATCCCGGCCGCGAATCCGGGCGGCGTGCTGCTGCTGGGCAGTGAGGTCCGACAGGTCAACGCTCATCGCCTCACCAGGACATCCGGCGGCCTCGCGCAAGCGGCGAGGCACGCCTCAAGTCGTTGCGCTTGCGGGGACGCGTCACGGGCAATCACCTCTGCACCGCCTGTCACCACAGCGACGGCGCGTAGCGCCAGCACCAGACGGCCGCCGGGCAGTAGCTCGGACAGCCGCCACGCGGCGGCTGAGGCGGGAATGCGCCGCCACGCACTCCGGTCAGGATGCGGTGGACGTGCGCCAGCGCAACCTGGGCCGCTCCGTCAGGGCCCCGGAGAGTCACTTCCTCGGTCTCATGCACGAAGCGGGACAGCTTGAGCGGCCCGGCTTCGGCCGCCAGGATGGCCCAGTACAGGCCTTCTGCCGCCTTGCCCAGCCCTAGCGCGTCACAGGCCGCCAGCGCATAAAGCGGCAGCTGCAGGCGCCGGCCATCAATGAGGTCCTGGGATCCGAGGTGGCTGGCTCCGGTCTTGTAGTCCATCACGCGCAGCTCGCCGGAGCTATTGACGTCGACCCTGTCGATCACGCCGCGCAGGAGGACAGGTTCGCCCTCGATCTCGAGCTCGAGCGGCGGCGCGTCCTTCAGTCCAAAGGCGACCTCCAGGGCACTTGGTCTCCATCCGCCTCCCAACGCGACGATCTCGCGCACGGTCTCGGTCAGGCGCTCGAGGAGGTGTTCCTGCTCCATGGCCCACAGCGGCGAGGGGCGGAAGGCGTGCTCCTGCGGGGCCCGGGCGAAGTGGGTCCGGGCGGCCTCGTTGAGAGCAGTGACCACGGCGTCAGCGTCTGTGGGATCGCTTGCCTCGCGAAACGCCTGCTCAAGGATGGCGTGGAGTATCGTCCCCAGCTGCCGGGCGTTCAGGCCGAGCTCGGGTGGCTCACGGGCTTCCAGACCGAGAACCTGCGAGACGAAGTACCAGTGCGGGCAGGTGCCGTACGTCTCGAGCCGGCTCGGGCTCCAGGAGTGATCGGGGCCATAGGTCGCAGTCAGTCGGTCGCGAGCAGCCGAGAGATCACCCTCGAACGGGCCGGCCGCCTGTGGCGCCAGGCGGGCGTGAAGGACATCGCGGGCGTGACGCAGCCGCTCGAAGCGGGGCAGGAGTTCCTCGTATGACGCGGGCAGGCTCCCGCGCCGGACGGCGGTGAAGAGCACCTCTTCGGGCGAGGCCGCATCGGCAACGGGACGCGGGTCGTCCGGCCGGACGAGCACGGGAGGATCTGTGAATAGCGATGTGGCGGCGTTCCAGTACGGAGACGGTTGCCACCGCTCGCCATCGTCGGCGAGCGTCGGGCGGGTGAGAAGCAGGAACTCGTCCGCCCGGGTGACGGCCTGATAGAACAAGCCTCCCTGCTCGCGGCCGATACGTGGCTCAAGGCCGAGCTCGGCGCGCACCTTCTCGCCAAGGAAGGGATCCTCGCGCTCGACTTCGGGGAAAAGGCCTTCGGACAGGCCAAGAAGCGCCACGGCGCGGAAGCGCAGACCTCTCGCCTCAAGTACCCGCAGGACGAGCACCGCCGGCTGCTTCCCGACGGCCGGCTCCCTGCAGAACGTGCCCTCGAGCGTGCTGCGCAGTTCCTTGAGGAAGTCTTCGTACCCGACGGACTGCTCGCCGGCGACGCGCTCGCCGAGGACCAGCGCGCGGAATGTCTCTCGCAGGCCGAGTGCTGCGGCCCGGTCACGCTCGGTCTCCTGGCGCTCGAAGAAGGCAACTTCCTCCAGAAGGTCCTCGAGCCAATTGACCCAGGCATGGGTCGGCTGAGGTCCGGGAGGCTCGAGGCGCTGGGCGAGGGCTTGCAGGCCCTGCCACAGGGTGTTGGCCTCCGCCGCGACCGGAAGCTGCGGCGCCTGGAGTGCCTCGTTCTCCTCGCGTGGCGGAGGTGCATCCAGGTGGGCAAGGCGCGCCAGCGTGTCCTGCCATTGGTCCAGGCCGGCAATGACCGGGCCTGCCAGCCCCGCAAGCTCCAGCGGTTCTGCCACTTCGGGGGTCAGGCCGAAGCGGTTGAGGTCGAAGTAGGGACAGCGGATTGCCTCGAGCGTCAGGGAACGCGGCCACTTCTGCGGGTAAAGGGCCAGGAGGTCGAGGAGTGCGGCGATCCCGGCAGCGGAGGCGAGCGCGTCTCCGTGCGTGAAGCGCAATGGCATCCCAAACTCGGCGCCCGCCTCGCGGAGGAACGGGCGGTAGCGCTCAGGGTCCGGCGTGACGAGCGCACACTCATCCGGCCTCAGCCCATCCCGTAGGATGCGGGCCTTGATCCAACGTAGCGCCTCACGCGCCTCATCGGCCGGGGAGCGCGCTTCCAGGAAGGCGATGCGACCTTCGGTAGTCAGGGCCGGGGCGGCGGACTCGAACAGGTTCTGTTCGATGTGCCTGAAGGGAGTCGGGCCAGTCGGCTCGGCTGGGAGGTCGCGGAGGTTGGCATCTGGGATCGCCCGGCGGAAGGCGTCCCGCGATCGGGCGAAGCGACGATGCGCAGGACGCGTCATGTCCGGTGAGCCTGGCAGCGTGACAAGCACTTCCACCCCACCCTGCCCCAGCAGGCGGATCGCTGCCAGCTGGGCGGCGTCAAAGGAGTCGAAGCCATCGACAACGACAAGCCGTAGGTCGGTGATCAAGTTGGGGTTGCGCGCTAGCGCCTCGACCGCAAGCCAGTTCAACCCCTCAGGGTCCACCCAGCCAGATGCCTCGAGGCGTTTCTGGTACTCGGAATACACCCGTGCCAGCTCAACCAGCGCGGCGACATGCGTTTCGGCAATCCCAAGGAGTGGACCCGGGAAGACACGTGCCTGCTTCAGCTCGGCGATGCGCACGATGAGAGCGTTTATGAATCCGGGCATGCGGGCGACGGCGTTGTAGTGCGTGAGTTGTCCCTGGGAGGCAACCTGCTGAATGGCACCCTGGACGAGCCGGTAGATCACGGGCTCGTCGGCGAGGGGCGCCGGGGACCCGGCCCGGAGGAGGACCGCCTGGTACAGGTCGCCGAAGGTGCCAACGTGAACGCCAATCGCGCCGCCTGCCGCGGCAAGCCGGCGCCGGATGGCTGCCGTCTGGAGGCGGTCAGGGACGATTACCCAGGCAGGTGGGAGCTTGTGCTCTGATGGCGCTCGGCGCGCCTCATCAAGGCAATGGCGTGTCTTGCCGGTTGCAGATGGAGAAACAAGAAGGGTGACGGTCATTGCGCAGTCGAGGGTCCTTCGAGTCAGTAGACGGTCCAGTTGTTCGCGGGGTCGCGCAGGGACTCCTCTCCAAAGTGGTCAGGGATCTCAACCCGCATCTGGACCTCGCTTTCTCGGGGCTGATTGGCAGTATCCTTCGATCTGCTGCCGCAACAAAAGTGGATACCCTCCATGACAGGTGAGTCGAAGTCCGCTCCACAGTGCGGTGAGCGCCGGTCTGCGCGCCGACCGCCATGTGCGATCTACTGGTTTACGTGGCTTTCGCGAATTGATCGTGTCAGTGAAATCGGTCATGTCATGGCGTCGAAGATCGGTTGGAGTGTACTGATCATGACGGCCATCTTAGCGACGGCCCATTCCCTCAATTCCTCAGTGAATTGCCCCTCTTCGCGGCTAACATACAGCCTTGACCATCTATTCCCCCATTCCTTCTGCACAATGACCGTCTCTTGAAGCGCCTTCTCCAGTTGTGGGAGCTTGGGTTCGATATGCGCGAGTAGGTCCAAGTTCGCCTCTCGACTCCCTTTCTCGAAGTGAAGTTCAACGCCCATGCTGCTGCGGGGCCTTCCGTGGAATCCCCACTCATAGTGGACTGAGCCAATCCCCGTCGGAATCTGACAATAGGCCCTTGGCTGTGGGGCGGGATACTGGCCAGGGATCTCCGTGGTCAACCGGCGCAGCAAATCCTTGTAGAAGATCGAGTACTCAGACTGGCTCAGTGTCAGAGTCCCGGCTTCTTTCCTTTCAGTTTCGATTACATAGTCGCGCGCCTCTGGCAAGGGAATGAGCACATTCGACTCAAAGACGATACTCCCATCGCCCATATCGTACGGGGAGAGGCGGACACACGAAATATCAAGACCGAACTGCCGGAGCCACAATACGGACGCCGTGACCTCAGGTCTGTATTGCCTCGAGACAAGGATTATGCGAGGACGGTCGGAGAACTCCTCGAATTCTTCATTGGTGATGAACTCCAGTATCTGATCTCTTGCTTGGTCGCTCGTCGTCTCGCGCCTCGTTCGCTTCTCTGAGTAGTCGCGGTAGAGATCCACTACATCGTCCAGTCGGAGAGTCGAGCAATAGGCGGCGTATTTGACAGCCTGCAGGTCAACATTCTTGCCGCTATCGTCCCTCTTGAGCTCGATGACCACAAGGCTTCCGTCATGGTCCAGCCCCAGGAGATCCAAGCGTTCGCTGGTCTTGTCGAATCTGTCGTATTCAGCAGTGAGTATTAGCAGCTCCTCGCCCAGCACCTCGGGGCATGCTTCTACCCACTTTTCAATATCCTGCCGTTCGAAGAGACCCTGAGTCCTGAAATCCGTTTCTTCGCAGGGAGTAATACGCTTGCTTGTCTTGTCAAGACGATAGATCATCACTGTCTCCGAAGGTGGTCTGCAGGTGACGAGCCGTTGACCAGGATGCGGGTGATGGCATTTGATGGATGAAACAGAACCCCCTGCGACCGTCAGACATGCCCGCGCTATGGACGATGGATGGCCGGTGTCAATGTGATCGGCGTCAGACTACATCTTCACGACCTCGTAGACCTTGAGCACCTCGTCGCCGTAGTGATTGATCACCTTCACGGCAATCTTCCCCGTCGACGGTGCATCGAACGGGTACGATTTGGTCGAGTACAGCGCCGCCCAGGCGGCCTCATCCACCTCCGCCCGCAGGGCGCGCTTGAGTCTCTCGTAGGGCTCATCGGCGCCGGTGAAGTAGGCGTGGCGGACGAAGAACGACTCGCCGTTGTAGTCGGTGTCGATGAACCAACAGGCGATGTCGTCGGTCGTGTTCGAGCGGATCTGGCCGGTCGTCGGGTCGTACACATCGACGCCCTTGACCTCGACTACGACCTTGCCGTCCTTGCCTCGCTCGATGCGGACGTCCGGCTCGCCGAAGATCATGAACAGGTTGCCCGCGCCGGTTTTTTTGAGCAATGCGTCCCCCATCTGCAGGTCGGGGTTGATGCGGGTGGGGAGAACAACCAACTTGCCGTAGCGCTTGGCCTCCTCCGAGACGTGCGGGTCGAAGGCGAAGCCGGCGACGATCAGAACGTCGAAGCCGGCGCCTTGGACGGCCTCCTTGGCGGCCTCCTTGACCAGCTCGGCCCCCACCGTGCCATGCTCCGGGCCGATGGCCACGGCGGCACGGCGAGCCTTGCCGTTCTCGGTGTACTCTCCAACCGCCTGAATCCACGTGCCGGCGTATGGCTCGAGGCGCTCGAACTTCAGCCGTTCGTTCCTGACCGCATTCTGGACACCGGCGGCGCGCAGGTTCTCCAGGATCATCGTCTCGAACTGAGCCGGGCCGGCTTGGTGCTCCGCCTGACGCTCGCTCGCCGGGCGATTTGGGTCGGCGCTCAGGACACGATGGGGCGAGAGGCTCTCGACCGTAAACGGGCCGCTCACTCGCAGGCGCTTGTTGTCCTCGTAAGGCCGGTCGTAGAGCAGCTCGACGTCGGCGCGGCGAGCAATGGAGGCATCGATCTCGGACTGGCGTTCGCGGCGGAGCGGCCAGTATTCGTTGTGTAGGGGCGCAGCATGCTGCGCCCCTACCATGCCCGCATCAAACTCCCGTGGAATCTCCCATTCCTCCCTATTCTGTTTCAGCGCTTTGTTGATCCTGTCGCGCAATGGCTCGAGCCGTTCCTGGAACCGGGCGTGGATCTCGTCGATCTCCTCATTGTTGGCGATCGACTTGAGCGTGATATGCGGGACGCGCTCGTAGACGAATCCCCGGCGCACGTCGCCTTCGGTGCGCGGCAGCGGCGCGGGAGGCGCATGCCCGGTGATCTCAGCTTCCTTGATCAGCCCATCAGGCGAATCCGCCAGAACGTAGTACGGGAAGCGGGCGGCCATCAACCGTGTGCGCGCCAAGGCGATGGCGACCCGCGAGGTGTCGATCGTGATCCAGCGGCGGCCCCACTTCTCGGCCACATGAGCCGTCGTCCCGCTCCCGCAGGTGGGGTCGAGAACAAGATCGCCGGGGTCGGTGGTCATCAGGAGGCAGCGAGAGATGACTTCGCCGGAGGTCTGGACGACATACGACTTCTCATACGAGACAGGAGCATCCGACCACGTACTTGTACGCTTCTTGAATGGGAAATCATCGAAGAAGAGTCGGTAGCTGAGGCTCCTCCCTTCCGCCTGAAGTCGGCCCGAGCGGGCCAGGAGATCCATCTTGTCTCTGGTTACCACCCATGCCCCTCGGCTGGGGGGCGGATAGCTCTTTCCCTCGAATTCAAACTGGAAGTCGGCATTAGGAGAGTATGACGGCGCAAGGAGGGAGAACAGGCGGAAGTACCTTGTGGACGACGGGTGGTGGGGGCTCCTGAAGTCCTCAACCCTTATCCTCTCCCAGCGGCCATCGGGATATGATGCATATGGACCATGGGACGCAACTTGGGAGACGTCGTTCTCTTCGTACAGGTGCCGGAAGCGCAGAGACTCCGAGTCCTTCGAATAGAACAAAAGTTGGTCGTGCATGGTTTCGAGGTACCGCGCACCCAGCGGGATGCTCTTCTTTCTGAAGTAGATGTCCGCTATGAAGTTCTCGCTCCCGAACACCTCATCAAGAATACCCCTCACCAGGTGCGCGTTTTCGGCATTGATCTGGACGAAGATACTCCCGCTCTGAGTCAACAATTCCCGCGCGACAACCAGGCGATCACGCAAGTACGGAAGATATGAATGGATACCTAGTTCCCACGTATCCCGGAACGCCTTGATCTGCTCCGGCTCCCGCGTGGCATCTTCCGCCTTGCCGTCCTTCACGTCCCGTTTCCGTGTGCTAACCTGCCAGTTGGATCCGAACTTGATGCCATAGGGCGGGTCCATGTAGATCATCTGGACCTTGCCCTTCAAGCCCTCCTTCTCGGCCAGCGAGGTCATCACCAGCAGCGAATCGCCCAGGATCATGCGGTTGGTCCAGGATTGCTCGTGGCGGTAGAAGTCGATCAGGTCCTGGAACGACAGGCCATTGAAGTCGCCAAAGAGGGCAATCTGCGATTCGGGTTGCTCCCTTCGTGCCTGGGCGCGCACTTGCTCGACGATCACCCGCGGGTGGATCTTCTCCTGGATGTAGATGGGCACGGCCGGGACGGCCAGGTCATGCCGGTCCTGCTCGTCCTTGCCCTTCCAAACAAGTTGCGGGTCGAGCGACGGGTCGCGGGGGTAAAGCAGCGTGTGCGGCGCCTTCTCCTCGTCGGCGATGAAGTCCCGCAGTTCCTCCGTCGGGATGTTGGCGCGCTTGACCTTGCGCTTGATGGCCTCGACGGGGGTCCGTTTCGGCGGGGATTTCTTGGTTGGGCTATTCTTCGGCGGCACGGCTATCCTCCGAGATCCTACGAGGCGGCACCCAGGGCACGACAACGACGGGGCCATTCATCCCAAGTGCGTCCATCCAACTCCCGGCCGGCGCGTTTCTTCTGTACCCCACCCCACTGCTTGAAGAAGAAGGGCACTCGGGCGCGCTGGCACTGCCGGCGGATATCGACCACCCACTCCCGTTCCATCGGCCGGGCGCCCGGCCCAGACTCGCCGCCCACGATCACCCAGTCGATCGCCCTCAGATCGAGGCCCGGGAGAGCTCCCAGCAACGGCTCGAGCGACAGGAACTTCGTGCGCGCCTGAGTGCGACGGAGGTCGTCAATCCGATCCGTGTAAGCCGCCGTCTCTACACTGACCCCCATCCACACGTTCTCCGGCCAGTCGAGGACGGACTCAAGCCGCGCAAGCCGACCAGAGCGCTTCGTCAACACCTGGAACGTGTGCCAGTGGGCTCGCCGCATGACGTCGAACACACGCTGGATGAACTCCACTGGGACACCCTTGTGGAGTAGGTCGCTCATGGAGTTCACGAAGATCATCTGTGGCTTCTTCCAGCGCAGCGGAAGCTCAAGTGCCTCTTCGTGCAGCGTGAGCTCGAATCCGTTGACGTAGTTCGGCTGCCCCATGGCCTTCAGACGCTTGGCCATGCGCTCGGCGTAGCAGTGCTTGCAGCCGGGGCTGACCTTGGTGCAGCCGGTGAGAGGGTTCCATGTGGATTCGGTCCATTCGATGGCCGATCGATTCGCCATTACCCTGCCTTCCCGAGGATGTGCTCCGCAATCCTAAGCGCGGGGCCGATTGCGTTCGCGTTGGCGGTTGCGAAGCACAGTAAGAACAGAGGATTGTTGCGTGAGTTGTAGAGCGCGAGCGGGTTTCTCGCAACGCCTGCGAATTCAGTGCCTAGTCGATCCACAAAGTACTGCCCGATCCGCCGGACATCTGCCGTTCTTCTCGTCTGGGAGACGTCACCCCATAACCCCGGCTGTGCCTCTGTGACATAGAAGGCATCATGCCACGCGTGCGTACCGAACATCCCGTCTAGGCGGGCAATCCAACTTTCCGGGATCTCGCCATCCTTGGGAAGGAGACGGTTCACGGCCACTCCAAGCGGAAACAGGAGCCACAGGTCGATGGCATGCGTTGCGCCCACGGATGCCAGCGTCTCCCATTCCACCTGCATTCCGTATGGGTCGAGGAACAGGACGGCCCTATGCCTCTCCCAGTCGCGTTCGGCGCAAAGCCTGCGCAAGTACGAATTCGCGTCCTCCTGGACAATTGTGATGTCGGCAGCTTTGTCGGGGAACTCCTCGCGCAAGGAGGCCAATTCCTTGCACCTTGTCTTCCTTCGCTCTATGAAAATGTACTCTGTGAATCTGGGCTCCGAGCGAAGGGCGATGCTCGCAGAACCGTCTAGGAACTTGCGAGTCTCTGTCTCAAACAGCTCTGGGAAAAGCATTGTTGCGCACTCATCAGGCTCGTCGGTCGCCCGGTAGCCAGTTCCAGCGAATGCATCGATGTACGCAAACCGATACCGCTGGCGGCGCATGATCTTCGCGTATTGAACAAGGTACCTGCCCACGCAGTCAAGCTTTTCGTCGGTCCAGCTCCCGCCGAAGCGTGTCGATTCCCCCTTCATGTCTCCCCCTACGCCGGCTGCCCAGTGACCGCACGGATCGTGCCCTTCGCATCCCACGGGTCGGTAATCTCGATGAACCCCCAGCGGCCGAAGCCGCCATGGTTGTTGACGGCTGGCACCCAAAGCGTGCGGGCTGCGGCCGCCTTGGCCGCTTTGTCCTTGCGCGCCTCGCCGCTCACCTCAACGATCAAGCTGAGCAGATCGTCCGGCCCATGGCCATCGTCGAGGCGAACCAGGTAGTCCGGGAAGTACGCCCGCTCGGCGCCATCGAAGGTGTACGGGATCGTGAACCCCACGTTCAGGTTCTTGGCATAGGAAACGACCTCGTCCATCTCCTCGAGCGCTTGGGCCATCTTGCCTTCCCAGCCGCTGTCGAGGACGACGTACTCGATCTGGCACTTCCCCGAGTCGGTCGGCAAGGCTTCGCGCGTCGTATCGAAATCCACATAGCGGGTCGATCCAATCGGGTCGAAGGGCCGCAGGATCGGTCTCAGCGTCTGCGCCCCGCTGCGGGAGGCCACGATCGCCTGGTAGATCTTCTCGGCCGCTTGGTGCGCAAGCCGGGTCAGCAGCAGCATCTGGGGGAAGGCGTCGTCCTTGCACGTCAAGCACTCGAGCCGCCATCGGTGTGCGATGGCCAGGAGATCGGGGAACAGCCACGGCTTGGGAAGACCCTCGGCATCCTGGAAGGATCGTTCCAGCAGCAGGCTGGCCAGCCGGAAATCGATCTCTTGCTCGCGGCGCTCCTTCAGCCCGTAGAGCTCGTGCATCTCGACCTCGCCGATGACCGACGCCATCTCCGTCTTTGTCGGAACATCGGCCGTGGAGAGAGCCATGCGTGAGTCCTGGCTGAAGGCCGCCGAAAGGCGCTCGTCGGCCAGTTCGTACCGGTAGCCGATGAGCCGCGGGAAGGTGATCTCGCAGGCAATGCGCTCGGCGAGCGCCCGCACGTGCGTTGGCGTCGGCCCCGGCCTGACCGGCCCTTGCGAACCGGCCGTCGGGATGAAGGAGAACGGGACGCCGTACACTTCCGCGTACTGGGGGTCGAAGAAATCCTGATCATTGACCGCGTAGCTCATTCGGCGTAGGCCTCGTCCGACGACCTGTTCGCAGAGAAGCTGCGTGCCAAAGGCTCGCACTCCTAGGATATGCGTGACGGTGTTGGCGTCCCACCCCTCGGTGAGCATCGACACCGAGACCACACAGCGCACTTGCTCGCCCAGCTTCCCGGGCTTGCCCACGGTGTTCATCACCTCGCGCAACAAATCGTCATCCGTTAGGTCCTCGGCGTCTCGGCCCGGGAAACGTTCCCGATACTCGCGTTTGACCTCCTCGATCTCGCGAGCGGCGATCTTCTTGAAGTCAGCGCTCATCCCCTCGCCTGATTCGAGTTGTTCGCTATCGATCAGGATCGTGTTGGGCCGCGAGAGCCAGCGTTCGCCGTCGACGTTGCTGAACAGCGAAAGCTTTCCCGGCACGGCTAGGGCCGTCCCGTCCGGCAGCTCCTTATCCCATCCGGCGACGTAGCGAAAGACCAAGTTGGAGACGTTTGTGTTGTTGCACACGACGATGAACACGGGCGGCGTCAGACCGCGCGCACGCGCCTCCGTGTTTTCGTCCCACGCCTGGTAGGATTTGACGTAGTTGTCATACAGGCTCTGCAGGGCCCCTTCCAGCTCCACCGGAAGGTTGGGCTCGCCGGAGATCGCCTCTGTGCCTCGGCCCTTCTTGGGCAAGTGCTCGCGGATCCGCAGCCAGAGGTCGCGATAGGTTGGCTGTTCGCCGGTCATCGCATCGTCGGCGACAGGAACGCGCGGCACCTTGACGATGCCGCACTCGATGGCGTCGATGAGCGAGAAATCCGAAACGACCCAGGGGAAGAGCGTGCCCTCCGGATAGCCGGAGCCGCGCAGGAAGAAAGGCGTCGCCGAAAGGTCATACAGGGCACGGATGCCGAGCTTAGCCTTCACCGCCTCCAGCCCGGAGATCCACACCCGCGCTTCCTCGTCGCGCTTCTCCGCCTCGCGCCGCTCATCCCCGATCAGCTGCTCTTCGTCCTCCTCGGCCGGCTTCCTTCGATAGCAGTGGTGCGCCTCGTCGTTGATCACCACAATGCTGCGCTTGTTGCCCAGGTCGCGAGACACGCGGCGGACCATCTGATCCGGCGTCTCCGTGAAGGCGCTGATCTCTCCCTGCTTCAGGATCGCCTTCGTTAGTCGGCCGGCCGGGGTGTGCTCGCGGGGATTGAGGGCGTGGAAGTTGGTGACGATGATCTTGGCCTTGCCCAGCTCACCCAGCAGGTCCGGCGGGACTAGGTCCATGTGACGATAGTCGTTGTTAGGGTCGCTGGGTAGCAGCACGCGCAGCCGGTCGCGAATGGTGATCCCGGGCGTCACGACGAGGAAGGCATCCGAGAAACGAGAGTCCTGTGGATTCGCCAACTTGTTGAGTGCATGCCAGGCGATGAGCATGGCCATGACGACCGTCTTGCCGCTCCCGGTCGCCATTTTGAGAGCCACCCGTTGCAGCAGGGGGTTGGCGCCTTCGTTGGCTCGTCGCAGGTCGGCCTCGATCCACGCCTCGCCGAAGCGCCCGGCGACCTCCGTCAGGAAGATGGCCGTCTCAGCCGCCTCAATTTGGCAGAAGAACAATCGCCGTTCCCGGTCAGAGCGTTTCCAGTACTTGAGCAGGCGATCGGTGGTGCTGGTTATGCCCCGGTAGCCGCCCAGCCGCCATCGCGTCACACTGCCCCGCACCTTGTTGATAAATTCGTTTTCCTTGACGCGATCCTTGGTCCACTCGGTCTCAAACCCGAGCTGCTTGGGGCTCTTCTTCTTCGGGCGAGGGATGGGGATGAAGTACGAGCTAACGCGTCGAGCGTCCACCACCTCGTCGGTGATCCCATCCTCATTGAACCGAAAGTGCCGCTTCGGCTCATCGAAGGGGGTGTTGAGGACGGGGTTCTCTATGACGATTTGTGGCATGAAAGCG
>Ga0315289_10003347_pt1 | contig 24349 bp, 22 predicted proteins | sample YL17G11_40_MG_FD_203452 | JGI IMG/M metagenome (GOLD analysis project Ga0315289, IMG submission 203452) | Sediment microbial communities from Yellowstone Lake, YNP, Wyoming, USA - YL17G11_40 | ecosystem: Environmental > Aquatic > Freshwater > Lake > Sediment | place: USA: Wyoming | collected...
AAGTTGTGCGAAAAGGCCTGTCCTGTTGACGCGATTCATGTGATTGACAATTTAGCGGTTATAGATTACCATAAATGCGTATCGTGCGGGAAATGCGTGGAAGCCTGCCCGATGAAAACTATAAGGGTGAGAGGATGAGCCCGCCCTTCCTAAAAAATTGAATTATAAGAGGGATGGTGTGGGGATTGGGATATGAAAGGAAGGGCGGAGTGAATATAGCTGTTTTTGCTTCAGGAAGAGGGACTAATTTCGCAGCAATTATCAGGGCAGCGAAGAAAGGGGTCTTTAAGGCAGATCTTGCGCTGCTTGTTTGTGATCAGCCTAAAGCCGGCGCAATTGTCAAGGCAAAGCGCGCAGGAATAAAAGTAGCTTTAATAAAAAGAGAAGATTTTCCCGGCAAGAAAGAATTTGAGGAAGAAATCATTAAGAATCTAGAGGCAGAGAAAATCGGATTAATAGTCCTGGCAGGTTTTATGCGCATGTTAAGTTTAGAGTTTGTGCAAAGATACAATGGCCGCATCATTAATATCCACCCCGCATTACTTCCTTCCTTTAAGGGAACAGAAGGGGCCAGAGATGCTTTTGATTACGGGGCAAAGGTGACAGGCGTCACCGTACACTTTGTGGATGAATTGATGGACCACGGCCCGATAATCTTACAGCAGCCGGTAAAGATCGTAGAAGCCGATACCCTGGAATCCCTCGAAGCGCGCCTCCATAAACAAGAGCACAAGCTCTATCCCCAGGCGATCAGATTATTTGTCGAAGGAAAGCTTAAGATAGAAGGCAGGAAAGTCAAAATATCATAATGATATTTTGATTCTTAAAGGATCCCGTTTTTTCTATTCGGTAGGAGTAGCCATAATTGCCGCGCGGTTTATTTGCAGCTTCTTGTTGGTCAATAGGTTATTCATTTTTACATCGTTAAAATCATTAAAATCGTAAGCCTTTACCGTGTAGGTGATTATCTTTTCTATCTCTCTGTCTATATCCACGTTTCTTGGGACTTCCGGTTTCTGAAATTTCATCCGGATACGGTTTATAATCTGCCAGGCGATGAATTCATCCATAATGATATCCGTGTATTTGATGTTGACGCCTGTTTTGTCTGCGATTACCTGGGGCGTAACCTGCCAGTCCTGAATCGTGCGATGCTGGAACTCCGTCTGGGAAATTAAGTTGTAGAGGGCTTTCTTGATGTCCGCGTAGTAGTAGATGTTTCTGACCAAGAAACCGTTTTTTATATCCGCATAGACAACCGAGAAAAACTGTATCCCCCCGCTCTTCTGCGGTTTCACGCCCATAAGCATACGGACCATTATCTGCCAGATGTATTGTTGTTTCATGTAGGCGTCTTTACTGAGGATAAAATTCTGGCTTTTTTCCGTTTCCGGTACCAGCCTGATCAGATAATCCAGGTCAAGCGTTTTATTGGCTAACGCGCCGTTGCATTGTTCCACCGCAAAGTGTTCGATATACTTTTCAGGTTTTCTTGCCTTATCTGGAGGGGCGAACATCTCTTCAAGAGGGACATAGATCCATACCGTCGAGCCGACCATTCTAGTCTTGACATCCATCTTGTATTCGTTTTTGGAAATATCTTGGATGGCGGCAGGAACATTTTCTGTCAGGTAGGTATATTCCGTTTCAAACTCGCAGCCGGGTACAAGGAAGAAGAGGAGGGTGAGGTTAAGAAGAAGGGCGCACCTTGCCAAATTCCTTAAAGATTGCTTCGATTTCGTCATAGTTAAGTTCTTCTTTTTTGACAAGTTCCTTGGCTAAGCGGTCAAGGAGCGGTTCTTCTTTTTTGAGTAAATCCGCGACTTCTTTTAAACAGGTGCTCAGGATCTCCTGCACATCTTTATCAAGAGTGGCTTTTATCTCTTCAGAAACATGGTCTACTATTTCCCAGTTCCCGAGGAGCCCGCTTTTGCCCATCCCGCACACCCAGACCATGTTATGGGCATAGTACATGGCGCTTGAAAAATCACCGTAGACTCCGTCTGTCGTAGCGTTAAATTTTATTTTCTCCGCGGCATAGGAGCCAAGGCTTACCTTGATCCTGCTGAGTAATTTGAACGTATCCCTTACAAAAATATCTTCCCGTTCCGGAGCCCACATTACGCCTCCGGTAGGCCCGCGCGGAGTAATGGTTATTTTGAAGACATCTCGGCTGGGCGCAAGCAGATAAGTTACGATGGCGTGGCCGGCTTCATGGTAGGCGATCTGCAGGCGTTCCTTTTCGCTCAATTTTATCCTGCGCTTAATGCCCAGCGCGATGCGTTCGCGCGCGTCGTCGATATCTTTCATAATTATCGCGTCCCGTTTGTTGCGGACTGTGATAAGGGCGGCTTCTCTGACGATGTTTGCGATATCCGCCGGGCTGTTATCGACCGTTATGCGCGCGAGGTGGTCTATTTTAACACTACCCTGGTCATATTTTACCTTCTTAAGATAATAGGCGAAGAGGTTCTGCCGGTCTTCGAGGCTGGGTTTGTCCACATAGATCTTGCGGTCGAATCTTCCCGGGCGCAGCAATGCCGCGTCCAAAAAGTCCTCGGACATATTTGTCGCGCCGATGATAACAATATTTATATCCTTTTCTTTAAGGCCGTCCATCTCTACAAGTAGTTGATTCAAGGTGGTGTTTGTCTCTGTCTGTCCGCCACCGCCGCGGTCGGCAGCTCTTTTGGCGCCGACTGCGTCTATTTCGTCGATGAAGATGATGCAACCGCCCTCCAGTTCTGCCAGTTGTCTGGCCTGTTTAAAGAGGCTGCGGATCCTTCCGGCGCCGACACCGACGAACATCTCCACGAATTCCGAACCCGACATAGAGATGAAAGGAATTCCTGCTTCAGTGGCAATGGCTTTGGCTAGATAAGTCTTGCCGCATCCGGGGGGCCCTAGCATAAGGATGCCTCGCAGGATCCTTCCCCCGATGCGCTGCAGCTCAGCGCGGTCCTTGATAAGGTTGACTACTTCCAGCGCTTCCTGTTTTGCCTCGTCCATGCCGATGACATCGAGCCATTTGATCCCGATCTCTCCTCCGGCAACAGCTTTTTTACTGCTTTGCGTCATAGACTGGGAGCCCTTTTTAAACTGCACCCAATAGATCATGTAGACGAAAACAAATGTCTGGATAAGGCCGACCACTAGGTATATGAATATATTCAGGGGCGTTTGAGCCAGTTGCAATTGCCGTACGTATGATTCTGTTTGGAACCAGGCGTGGAGTCCGCGTACGAGGACAATGAAAAGGAGTATGAAGGCGATGGTGATCCCCGTAATAACGAGTATCCGCACCCAGTACAGCCCTAAGTAGAATTTGAGTTTTTTCCTATTCATACGGTCTCCTCAATTTCCCGCTATTACTAGTCGGAAATTGACCCCGAAGCCTGCGCAGTAAATTCCGGAGGAATTTGCAAGCGTTTAGGCGAGGGGTGTATGCTAAGTAAGATAACATACGGCACTATTTAAGTCAACTTATTTTGCAAATCGATTTTCCTTGACGGAGTAACTTTGGCGTGTATAATAAGTGAGCTCTACCGTTGGCGGGGCGAACTTACCCGTTATTATTTATAAGGAGAAGAATATGGCAAAGATCGAAAAAGTCATCGCTCGTGAAATCCTGGATTCAAGAGGAAATCCCACGGTAGAAGTGGATGTTATTCTCGATAACGGCATTTTAGGCAGGGCAGCGGTTCCTTCCGGAGCTTCTACCGGAGAAAAAGAGGCCCTAGAACTAAGGGACGGCGATAAGAACAGATATTTAGGTAAGGGTGTATTAAAGGCTGTCAGCAATGTAAATACCTTAATTGCCTCAAAAATAAAGGGTTTAAGCCCTGATTTTGAAGAGATAGATACGCTTCTGATAAAGCTGGATGGAACAGAAAATAAAGCTAATCTGGGGGCGAATGCAATTTTAGGCGTATCCATGGCTGTGGCCAAGGCCGCAGCGCTCTGCCAAAAGCAACCGTTATATAAATTCCTTGGCGGGGAAGAGGCGCATATTTTACCCGTGCCATTAATGAATATTCTAAACGGCGGCATGCACGCGGATAATAACCTGGATATCCAGGAATTCATGATCATGCCGGTGGGCGCGCCGAAATTCTCGCAGGCCCTGCGTATTGCCACCGAGGTTTTTCACAATTTAAAGTCCCTCTTAAAATCCCAGAAGCTTTCCACTTCCGTCGGAGATGAGGGGGGATTTGCGCCGAATCTCACTTCAAATCACCAGGCCTTAGATTTGATTTTACAGGCGATTGAGAAGGCGGGATATAAGCCAGGTAAGGATGTTTTTCTGGCTTTAGATTGCGCCGCGAGTTCATTCTGGAAAGACGGAAAATATCAATTTGAGGATTCTCTGAAAACCTCCGATGACCTGATAAAGATCTATGAAAGCTGGCTCTCTAAATACCCGATCCTTTCCATCGAGGACGGCTTAGGTGAGCTTGACTGGCCAGGCTGGAAGACGATGACTGAGGATTTAGGCAGTAAAGCGCAGCTGGTCGGAGACGACATCTTCGTGACTAACCCCAAAATATTCAAAAAAGGGATTGCGGAAAGAATCGGTAATGCTATACTTATAAAAGTAAATCAGATCGGCTCCTTGTCAGAGACGCTTGAGGCCATAGAGATCGCCAAGGAAAATTCATACAAGGCAATCGTCTCGCACCGTTCAGGCGAGACCGAAGATACGACCATCGCGCATCTTGCCGTTGCCACAGGCTGCGGACAGATAAAAACCGGTTCCCTCTCCCGCACGGACAGGATCTGCAAATACAACGAACTCTTGAGGATCGAAGAGGAGTTAGGCTCTAAAGCAGTGTATGCGGGGACTCTCTGGAAATAGGTAATGCTATCGACATTACGAAAGGCATTTTGGCTGTTTGGAATCGCGTTCTTTCTGCTGGTGCTCTTTCTTCCCGGATATACGAAACTGCAGGAGTTGCGGGATAAAAACCGCGAGTTAGCGGCAAGGATCAAGCGCTTAAATATAGAAAACGCTCTTTTACAGCAGGAACTTTCGCGCATCAATGATGACCCGGTGTATCAGGAAAAAATCGCCCGGGAAAAGATGGGCGTGGTACGCAAGGGCGAGATTCCCGTCAAGATAGTCCCTGAGAAGAAAAGATAAATTCGCGGTGGTGGCCACCGTTGCTTGCTATTAATAGCTGACAACGGGGGATTCCACCTCGACAAATAGGATTCGCGGGGTGGTTCCCTCGGCGCTTAAGGCGCCTCGGGATTCCACCGCTGCAAGGAAATCGCGGGGTGGAGCAGTCTGGTAGCTCGCAAGGCTCATAACCTTGAGGTCGTCCGTTCAAATCGGGCCCCCGCAACCACCTTAATACGCCCCGAAGGGGCATCAAGGGTGTCCTGCCACCGGCAGGGCAACCACCTTAATACGCCCCGAAGGGGCATCAAGGGTGTCCTGCCACCGGCAGGGCAACCACCTTAATATTTTCGTTCCTTTACACATAAAGGGGGGGAAGATGAGAATATTCTTGGTTGCATTGTTATGTTTGACTTTTGCCGGATGCGCCACTACGAAACAGGAGGCCTCTACTACCACCCCTGTTTCCAAAAGTAGCCGTGCAGATGTCGAAGTTATCGATACCTCATGGCTGGATAAAGTCATTACTGTCTTTACTAATGAGTTGAAAGCCAGGCCCGATCAAGGCGGGATCTACTATAACCGCGCAATAGCGTATTATTATAAAAGAGAATTCGATAAAAGCTGGAACGATGTTCATAAGGCCCAGGCGCTGGGATGCAAAATCGAATCCAGATTCCTTGAAAAATTAAAGACAGCTTCGGAAAAAGAATAGCATTTTTTTCATTCTCGCCACTTTTAACCCGCCGAATGGGGAACCTCTGGCAGTTTACAGATACTCTAGGTAGTTTTCAGTCGGCTACCGCCAACCGTATCAATAGCCTCTATTTTCCGCTTTGTAATGACGCCTTGATGTCATCCATCACGCCTGACCTGCATGGAGACACCAAAGGCGCTCAGAATTCATTTCTTCTGGCCCCTGTGTCCCGCATCGATTTAACAGCCTCCCGCTCATCGCGTAATTTCTGGGTCTACATTGACAAAAACAAAATCTGGTCGGCATCCGGCGTATCCAAGGATATAAAACAAATCAAAGAAGATAGATTTGATCTGGAGGCCGGTTTACTCTGGCAAAAAGTTACAAGAAAGAATAAGCCGGTCGGCTTAAGAGCCCAAATCCTTTCTTTTGTGCCCGCAACGGGGGAACCAGCCGAGATCATGCGGGTCACCCTTACCAATATTTCCTCAAAGAAAATCAAATTCATTCCTACCGCCGCTATTCCCTTGTATGCCCGCGGCGCGAATAACATCCGCGACCACCGGCATGTGACTTCATTATTGCAGCGCGTTGACCTGCATGAGTTCGGCGTCATCTCCAATCCGACGCTGTCCTTTGATGAGGCGGGGCATCATCCCAACGATACGCATTATTTTGTCCTGGGCTGGGACGAGGCTTTTAATTCGCCTAAATATTTATATCCCACGCAAGAGATGTTCTGCGGAGATGACGGGGATTTAGAGGCGCCGGAAAGCATTCTTAAGAATATCCCGCCTAGAGATGAGAATATTCAGGGCAGGGAAGCGATGGGGGCATTGCGTTTTAAGAGTTTAACCCTTTCGCCCGCAGAATCGCATTCATATACGGTTATAATGGGAATTGCCGAAGATAGAAAAAGTATCAACCTTATCGTCAGCAGGTTTGACAGCCTGGAAAAGTTAGAAAAAGCCTTCCGGGAAACTAAGGATTTCTGGGTTGATCAGAGTAGCCGGATATTTCTAGAGACTAAAGATAATTATTTTGATAACTGGTTCCGCTGGGTATGTATCCAGCCTTCCTTACGCAAGATCTTCGGCTGCTCATTCCTGCCGGATTTTGATTACGGAAAAGGCGGACGCGGCTGGAGGGATTTATGGCAGGATTGTCTGGGCTTGATCCTGAGCGACCCTAAGCCGGTGCGCGGCCTGTTGGTCAATAATTTCTCAGGGGTGCGTATTGATGGCTCCAACGCCACGATCATCGGGAAAAATCCGGGTGAATTTATTGCCGACCGCAATGATATCGCCCGCGTCTGGATGGACCACGGGGCCTGGCCGTTATTGACTTTAGATTTATATATTAATGAAACAGGCGATCAGGAGGTCCTTTTTGAACAGGCTTCATATTTTCGCGACCAACATATTTTCAGGTCGCGCGCCTGCGATAAGGGCTATAAGCCGGCCGAAGGGAATAAATTAAAGACAGCTTCGGGAAAAGTTTACAAGGGCAGCATATTTGAGCACTTAATTCTACAGAATTTAACGCAATTCTTTAATGTCGGCAGCCACAATCACTTGCGGCTTGAAGGCGCAGATTGGAATGACGGCCTGGATATGGCAAGGGAAAGTGGTGAGAGCGTGGCATTCTCCGCAATGTACGGCCATAATCTTAAGCTGTTGGCGGAGTTGTTATTAAAAACAGGCAAGCCTGAGGTTAGAGTCGCCCAAGAATTGAAGGTCCTTTTGGGTAAACTGAATTATAACGATATCAAGGCCAAACAAAAATTGCTCGGCAGCTATTTTAACAAAGTCAGATCCAATGTTCGGGGGAGGAAGATTTCCATTGATAGCAGGGCATTGGCAAGGAATCTGCAGGAAAAAGCTGAATGGCTGATGAGGCATATCCGCAAAAGTGAATGGCTGAAAGAGGGATTCTTTAATGGCTACTATGATAATAATAAGCAGCGGGTAGAAGGCAAGCGTGGAGGCCTGGTCAGAATGACCTTGACCGGCCAGGTTTTCCCGATCATGAGCGGCGCGGCCGATGAAAGGCAGATTTCCTCTATCTTAAAGAGCGCCAATAAGTTTTTGCTCGACAAAAATCTGGGCGGATATCGCCTGAACACGGATTTTCAAGAAGAGCAGCAGGCTTTAGGCCGGGCGTTTTCCTTTGTTTACGGCGACAAAGAAAACGGCGCGTTCTTTAATCACATGGTGGTAATGTATGCCTTTGCCCTTTACAGGCGCGGTTTTGTCAAAGAGGGATGGCAGGCGTTGAGTTCGATTTACAAGATGGCCATAGATACGCACAAGAGTAAGATTTATCCTTGCCTGCCTGAATATTTCGACGGAGAGGGCAAGGGGATGTATTCATATTTGACCGGCTCAGCCAGCTGGTTTGTGCTTACTCTTTTGACGGAAACATTTGGCGTAAAAGGAAAAAATGGCGATCTACTCGTCGAGCCGAAATTATCTCCGGAGCAATTCAAAAACTCCTCGACTATCTCTATTAACCGCGTTTTTGCCGGCAGGCGCCTGCGCATTAACTTTTCCAACCCCAAGAAACTCGACTATACAAAATATAGGATAGTCAAAGCAGCGCTTGATTCAGAAGAGCTGGTAGTCCGCGACGCAAAACGCCTCACCATCAGCCGCAAAACCCTCCTCGCCCTACCATCAAAGAAACTGATCGCTATACATATCGAGTTAGGGTAAAAGTTTCGCTACTTTAGCGGGTGCCTTGTCCTGTTTCTCGCGGGGGCGCTCGTTTTGCCCCAGCGTGGCAAAACTTCGCTCGGCCTGCGGACCTCGCTCTCACCTAGCATCTAAATAGCGGGTGATCCATGCCCGCTCGGTTCCTCGGACGCCCCGCTCGAAACCAGTCCAAGTCACCCGCTAACTGAAGCTTGTCGATAAGATGCACCTGGCGGATTTTCGAGCGAATGTCGATTTTAGCCAATGGAGCTTGAGCATTGAGGGAATCCCCGTGGAGCGAAGCGACAAAACGGGGATGGCGAAGCTGTCTGAGCCCTATTTGCTAGAGCAAATAGGGCGAGTTCTGCAGCCACCGAAATGCGAAAGATCATTGGCGTTAAGAAATCGACCTGAGCGAGAAAACCGACAGGGGCAGCTAATATACGATTTTCCTTCTAATTTTGGTTGCGAAAAGGGGATTTTCTGTTATAATTATACTTTCTGAAACAACTTACACCTGGCCTTAAAGGAAAGGCCAGTGTTCCGCTTTCTGCGGAAGGAGTCCCCATGATCGAACGCTATTCGCTTCCTAAAATGAACGCAATCTGGCAGGATGGGTTTAAGTTTAAGACCATGCTGGCCATCGAAATACTCGCCCTGGAAGCGCTCGCCAAAGAAAAGAAGGTCCCGCCGCAAGCAGTCAGCCGCATCAAAAAGAAAGCCCGATTCAACCTAAAAGAGATTAAAAAGATAGAAGAGAAGACACAACATGATGTGGTCGCCTTTGTCACTAATGTTTCCCAATATATTGGGGCTGATGCCCGGTATTTCCACATGGGCCTGACCTCATCCGATGTCCTGGACACAACGCTTGGCGTCCAGTTAAAGGCAGCTTCGGATATCCTGATTGAAGATCTAGATAAATTGCTGAAGGTGTTGGCTAAAAAGGCAAAGGCTTATAAAGATATGGTCTGTATCGGCCGTACGCACGGCGTGCATGCCGAGCCCACGACCTTCGGGCTGAAATTAGCGCTCTGGTATGATGAGACCAGGCGTAACTTAGAAAGGCTTAAGCTGGCAAAAGATGAGGTGTCAGTCGGCAAGATTTCCGGAGCGGTCGGCACGTTTGCCAATGTCGACCCGCAGGTGGAAGATTATGTTTGCCGAAAACTTGGCCTAAAGGCCACAAAAATCTCTACTCAGATAATTCAAAGAGATATTTACGCTGTTTTTATGGCTAGATTAGCGATCATCGGCTCAAGCCTTGAGAAATTCGCCACTGAAATCAGGCATTTGCAAAGGACAGAGGTTTTAGAAGCCGAAGAGCCTTTTGGCAAAGGCCAAAAAGGCTCTTCTGCCATGCCGCACAAGCGTAATCCTGTGATCTGCGAGAGGATTTGCGGCCTTTCCCGCCTCTTGCGCGGCAACGCTCTTGCAGCGATGGAAAATATCGCGTTATGGCATGAGCGCGATATTTCTCACTCGTCGGTTGAGCGCGTGATTATGCCGGATTCTACGCTTGCTTTAGATTATATACTAAATAAATTTATTCAGGTCATTGAAGGCCTGCAGGTGTATCCGCAGAATATGTTGGCTAACCTGGCTAAGACACACGGTCTTTTATTCTCGCAGCGGGTGCTTTTAAGCCTCATGGACCGCGGACTGCCGCGCATGAAAGCCTACGATATGGTGCAACGCTCGGCCATGAAGACCTGGAAGGAAGGCTCGGACTTTAAGAAGAATCTTCTTGAGGATGCGGATGTCCCGAAATACTTAAGCGAAAAAGACCTGGATAAGATCTTTGATTTGAATTATTACCTGCGCAATATAAACCGGATTTTCCGCAAGGTCGGATTGTAAAAAAAAGATATATCGTAATCCTGCCTTAAGATTCTAAAACGATATCGCAATGGTGCACAGACGCCCCAACTAATAATCATAAAATATCTGCAATGACGCAGATCCGCAGCGCCTGCAAGGACGCAGAAACTGTTTAATCCCCTCCGCAGAATATTTCTGCTTCGGGGAGGGAGCCTCGGTTTGAAGGCCGAGGGGCTCCACGTATGATCTCTTAAACGGCAATACAAAATAATCCCGCCTCGCAAAATATACCAAAATTCTCTTCGATAATTTTGGTATGCTCGGCGGGATCAATTCCGGCATACAATTTACGTTCACTTCGTTCCGTAAATTGTGCCGTCATTGAAAGGAGTTTGTCATGTCTAGCCAGGAAGTTGTTATCACCAAAGAAGTAATTGAAAAAGAAGGTCTGACTATGGAAGAATACGGTATGATAAAAGAGCGCCTGGGAAGAGAGCCTAATTATACAGAGCTGGGTTTATTCTCGGCGATGTGGAGCGAGCACTGTTCGTATAAAAATTCAAAACCCGTGCTTAAGCTTTTTCCGACAAAGGGAAAGCAGGTCATCCAGGGGCCGGGAGAAAATGCCGGAGTAGTGGATATCGGCGATGGTTTAGGAGTGGTTTTTAAAGTGGAATCGCACAATCATCCTTCGGCAGTCGAGCCGTATAAAGCTGCGGCTACGGGTGGAGGGGGGTGCATCCGTGATATCTTTACGATGAACGCCCGGCCGATCGCGCTGCTTGATTCTTTGCGTTTAGGCAGCTTAAAAAAAGCAAAAGTAAAATTCCTTTTCAAAAATATCATCAAAGGATTTACGGATTATGCCAATGAAGTCGGGATTCCGGTAATGGGAGGGGAGATCTACTTCGACGAATCTTTTGAAGGAAATCCTCTGGTGAATGCTATGACCGTGGGGATTGTAAAGATCAAGGATATGGTCAAGGCCCGCGCCTCCGGGGTAGGAAATTTAGTGCTTATCATCGGAGGAGCAACCGGCCGCGACGGCGTTGCCGGCGCTGCCTTTGCCTCCGCGGCAATAGATAAAGAATCCAGCAGTAAAAGTTCTGCGGTAGCTGTTGGCGATCCCAAGATGGGCCGTATTTTAAGAGAGGCATGCCTTGAATTAATGGCTAAGGATTTAGTCCTTGGAATGCAGGACATGGGCGCCGCTGGGCTTATCTGTTCTACCAGCGAAACTTCTTATAAGGCCAAGACCGGAATAGAAATTGATATTGCCTTTGTGCCGCGCAAGGAAGAAGGAATGAATGCTTATGAGGTCATGCTTTCTGAGTCGCAGGAAAGAATGTTGGCGATTGTAGATAAAGATAAGCTCCAAGAGGTAAAAAAAGTTTTTGCCAGATGGCATGTGCCGGTCGATGTTATCGGCAAGGTCACTGATGATGGTATGGTACGCGTGAAAGAAAACGGCGAAGTGGTTGCCGAGGTCCCGGCAGCAGCGTTAGTAGAAGCCCCGGTTTACCAGCGCAAAGCCACCCGGCCGAAATATCTAGCCAAGGTGAATAAGCTGGATTTAGCGCTCATTAAGCAGCCTAAGGATTATAACCATGCACTCGTTCAACTTTTAAGCGATCCTACGCTAGCCAGCAAAGGTTGGATTTTTAAACACGGCGATCCTCGGGTTGCAAAAGGCATTATTGTAGCCTGCGGTTCTGACGCGGGAGTTGCGGTTGTGCCCGGGACTAAAAAGGCAATCGCCGCCACCACCGACTGTAATTCCACTTATTGTTATCTAGACCCGTTTAGCGGCGGAGCCATTGCCGTGGCTGAGGCAGCCAGGAATATAGTCTGCTCCGGAGCAAAACCGCTGGCTATTACCGACGGAATAAACTTCGGAAACCCCAAGAACCCCGAGGTCTTCTGGCAGTTTAAGCAGGCGGCTTTAGGGATTTCCCGGGCCTGCCGCGCTTTGAATACGCCGGTAGTAAGCGGCAACGTCAGTTTCAATAATGAGAATCCTAAAGGTTCGGTTGACCCTACGCCTATCGTGGGCATGGTGGGTGTGTTAAAAGATAAGGCTAAAGCCATGACCCAGTATTTTAAATCCAAGGGAGACGTAATTTTACTTCTTGGAAAGAATAAACAGGAACTCGGAGGAAGCGAATATTTAAAAATAATCCATGGTTTAAAGAAAGGCAATGCCCCATCGATCGATTTGAGGCTTGAGAAATGTGTGCAAAAGACGACCCTTGAGGTGATCGAAAAAGGCCTGGTGCGATCGACGCATGATTGTTCCGAAGGAGGGTTGGCTTTTGCCCTTACGGAAAGCTGCATAAGCGATTCCTCTAAGAAATTAGGGGCCACAGTCAATATTGATCCCAAAGGCATGAGGCTTGATGCGCTTTTGTTTGGCGAAACCCAGTCACGTATCATCCTGAGCGCGAACCTTAAGAACGTCAAAAAGATCCTGCAGATCGCAAAAAAGAACAGGACTCCGGTTTCTATAATCGGGGAGGTCGGAGGCAATAAATTGATCATCAACAAAGCCATCAATCTGCCTCTTGGCAAGCTGTATAGCGCATGGAGTGAGAGTATAGAAAAACATCTTTCCCGTTAAAAACACCTTTCGTGACGCGGGATCCCGCCGTAAAAAAAGCGGGAAAATATTTTTCAAGAAAGGAAAGCTAAATGAAGAAGAAAAAGCTTCAGGAGATTCCTTTTTCTGAGGATCCGTGGCGGGTATTCCGTATCATGTCGGAGTTTGTGGACGGTTTCGAAGTCTTTTCCGAGATAGGCGACGCAGTCTCCGTATTCGGCTCAAGCCGCATGAAGCCGAGCAATAAATATTATAAATTGACTGAGGAAATCGCCTATCTTTTGGCAAAAGAGGGTTATGCTATTATTACCGGAAGCGGGTCGGGAGTGATGGAGGCAGCCAATAAAGGCGCAAAGCGCGCCGGGGGCCTCTCCATAGGCCTGAATATTCAGATTCCGGAAATCCAGAAGCCCAACAAATATGTGGATACCCTTTTGGACTTTCGTTATTTCTTCGTGCGTAAAGTAATGTTTGTAAAATATGCCAAGGCCTTTGTGATCATGCCGGGTGGTTACGGCACCCTCGATGAATTTTCCGAAGCGATCAATCTGATACAGACCAAAAGGATATCCGAGTTTCCGGTGGTCCTTTTTGGCAGGGAATACTGGCAAAGTTTCCTTGACTGGCTACATGATACTGTTTTAAAGGAAGGCAATATCAGCCCGTGCGACCTGAATATTTTTAAGGTTACGGATGACCCCAAAGAGGTGGTGGCGATTATAAAAAAGTTTTATAAAAAATAAATCTAAAGGAGAAAAAGATGAGCGGGATTTTTGGCGTAGTTTCTAAAGGAGACTGCCATGAAGATCTGTTCTACGGGACGGATTATCATTCGCATCTGGGGACGCAATTCGGGGGACTGGCAGTCTGGGGCAAGGAATTGATGCGTAAGATCCACGATATCCGGGGCGCGCAATTTAAATCCAAGTTCTACGAGGATTACAAACATATGTCCGGCAACAAAGGGATAGGTGTAATCAGCTCGCGCGACGAGCAGCCTATATGCGTCAGCTCCAAGTTCGGCCCCTTTGCGATTGTCACCTGCGGTTATATTGACAATTCCATGGAGTTGGCAGAAGAGCTCTATAAAAAAGGTTTGTCTTTTAGCGAAGTCACGGATGGAAGAGTGAATATGACGGAGCTGGCCGCAAAGCTTATTATTCAAGGTAAAAACATTATTGACGGCATCGAGAACCTTTTCTCAAAGATTGACGGGTCATGCACTTTGCTCCTATTGAATAAAGACGGAATCTATGCGGCCAGGGATAGATTCGGCTATATGCCTTTGGTACTCGGCCGAAGGTATAAGGACTGGGCAATTACCACCGAAACCACGGCTTTCAGCAACTTGGGGTTTAAGATTGCCAAGTTTCTTAATCCGGGGGAGATCATTTTTATCGACGAGAAAGGTATACGCCAGAAATCCAAAGGTACCTGTAGAAATCAGGTCTGCGCATTTTTGTGGATTTACACCGGTTTTCCCGCATCCACTTACGAAGGTATTAATGTGGAGGTGGTGAGGGAAAGATGCGGCCGTTGCCTGGCGAAGAACGATTTTGTCAAGGCGGACCTTGCCGCGGGGATACCGGATTCCGGGACGACCCACGCTATCGGTTACGCGATGGAGGCAAAAATTCCCTACCGCCGGCCGCTGGTAAAATATACCCCTGGTTTTGACCGCAGTTACATTCCTCCTTCACAGGAGACACGCGACCGCATTGCGAGGATGAAGCTCATCCCCATACAGGATATCATCAAGGGCAAACGCATGGTTTTCTGCGACGATTCCATCGTGCGCGGGACGCAGCTTAAGAATTACACTATCCGCAAGCTCGAAGAAGCGGGGGCAAAGGAAATTCATATGCGTATTGCCTGCCCGCCGCTTATGTTTCCCTGCAAATTCAATTATTCTACGCGTTCAACCAGCGAATTAGCCGCACGCCGGGCGATCCGGAATATCGAGGGTAAGGATATTAAAGATGTCAGCGGTTACCTGGATGAGGGCTCTCCCAAATACAAAAAGATGGTAGATTGGATCACCAGGGATATAGGTGCTACCTCCATAAAATACCAGAAATTAGACGATATGGTTTCCGCGATAGGGCTGCCGAAAGAGAAACTTTGTCTATATTGCTGGACAGGTAGGCATCCATGAGAATGACTTATAAGAAGGCGGGAGTGGATATAAACAAAGCCACGATTTTTAAGAAAAAAATAAAAGCATTGGTCAGGAAGTCGTTTCGGCCTGAGGTTTTGAAAGATATCGGCAGTTTCGGAAGTTTTTTCAGGTTCCCCCAAGAAAAATACAAAGAGCCGGTCCTGATTTCTTCTTCTGATGGGGTTGGGACAAAACTAAAAATAGCTTTCCTGGTGAACAAACACGATACCGTAGGTATCGATGCTGTGGCCATGAACGTCAATGATATCCTCTGCACTGGCGCTGAACCGTTATTTTTTATTGACTACATCGCCTGCGGAAGATTAGAGCCCGGAGTTTTATACGATGTAGTCAAGGGCGTAAATGACGGCTGCATTCAGGCAGGCTGTGCGCTGATCGGAGGAGAGACCGCAGAGATGCCGGGGATGTATAGCGCGGGCGAATACGATATCGCTGGTTTTTGCGTGGGGGCCGTCGATAAAAATAATATCATTGATGGAACAAAAATTAAAGCCGGTGATATCGTTATCGGCCTGGAATCAAACGGCCTGCATTCAAACGGATATTCGCTGGTGAGAAAAGTGCTCTCAGAAAAAGAATTAAAACGCATGAGCAAAGAACTATTAAGGCCGACGAGGATTTATGTAAAGCCCGTTTTGTCTTTACTGAAGAACTGTAGAACTGGCGAACTAAAGGGCCCTATAAAGGGAATCGCCCACATCACGGGAGGCGCTTTTTACGATAAGATTGCAAGGATTTTACCGGCTGGCGTTAATGTCAGGATCAACAAGGATTCCTGGGCCGTGCCGCAGATATTCCGCCTTATCCAGAACAAAGGCAATATCGAAGATAAGGAGATGTACCGTACCTTTAATATGGGTGTTGGGATGGTTTTAATCGTTTCGCCGAAATCCGCAAAATCCATCATCGCGAAATTAGCCGCAAGCAAGCAGAAATCCTGGATTATCGGGGAAGTTATAAAAGGCAAGAGGCAAGTTGAAATAGTGTAGCCCTGTAAAGGGAAGGAGGCAGAAATGGGTATAGTGTGGATAATACTGGTCGCTGTTGTTTTATTGGTAGCTTGTTATTTTGTGAGGCACGTAATAGGCGGATTTTTTAAGCTTTACCGGGTGGTGCCGGTAAATGAAGCCCACATAAGGATCTTAAGAAACAGCAAGATGATATTCTCTGCGAGAACGGGAAAAAGCGGTTACTGGGTCGTCCCGTTTATCACCAAGATGCATAAACTGCCTCTTTGTAACTTGGCTATACCGGTCAACGACATAAAGTTAAACGACAAAAATATGGCCAAATTTGTCTGCGACATCATGTGCTTCATCAATATTAAAGATATAGACCTGGCTGTGGAAAGATTGATCCTGACTGACACTTCGCAGGAGTTAGGTTTTGATTTTACCAAGCTTTCCGAGGATTTAAGGGCGATAATGGAAAGCGTAGGCAGGACCGTTACCACCAAGCAGACCATTCTGGATATTTATATGAACAGGTCCATGCTTGACAATGCTATCACTAAAGAAGTCGAACAGGTGTTCCCGAAATGGGGCATTGAGCTTGTTGATCTGGAATTAAAAGATATTAAAGATTCCTCGGATAGCTCGATCATCCATGATATCGAAAGAAAGATCGCCGCGGAAATCAGGCGGGATGCCGAGATAAGGGTAGCCACTACCACCAAAGAGGCGGAGCTGGCTAAGGCGGAAGCGGAAGAGATCTACCGCAAAAGGCAGATCGAGAAGGATAGAGAGATAGGTATTGCCGAACAGCTCAAGAATCAGGAGATCGCCGATAAAGAAGCGCAGGCAAATGTGCAGAAGATCGAGGCGGCAAGGAAGCTGGAAGTAGGCCACGCTGAGATCGAGAAGCAAAGGATGGAACAGCTGGCTATGGGCCAGAAGCTGAAATTCACCATAGAGGCCGAGGGCCAGGCGAACCAGATACAGTATGTAGGTAAGGCAGAGGCGGACATCATCAGGATCAAGAAGGAAGCGGATGCCGCCGGCACCCTGAAGTTAGCCGAGGCGTTAAAGCAGTTTAATGATGTCGCAATCAATGTCAAGATACTGGATATCCAGAAGGATATTATGATCGCCAAGTTCAATGCCCTTGCCCAGGCGCTGCAAAAGGCGGAGCTTAAGTGGATCTTAAGCGGAAGCACCGCCCAGAAATTCTTCGGGATAAACCTTGACGCTGAAGGCGGAGCGAATATCGAGCAGTTCATCCGCGAGAGCGGCCTGGACCTAGAAAAGCTGAAGGGATTGTTCAAGAAAGAAAAATAACACCAAATTGTAGGGACGGTTCTTGACTCAATCGAGAAGTGTCCCTTCTTGAGGGACACTTCTGCTTTGTTTTGAGAACCGTCCCCGAATACTAAAAGAATTGCTGAAGAGAAGCAAATAACAAAGATTCCGGGTTAATAACAACTTAGAGCTCCGGGAGGTGCGGTAATGATAGAGCTGTATGATAAAGCTACAAATAGTTATCTCGGTAATATTTCCGATGAAGAGTTGCAGTTTTTGATTGACAACCTGGAAGAGGAAAACCTGACTGATGTCGATTATTACCTTGATCGGGACACCATTGAAATGTTAAAAGAAAAAGGGATGGGCTCTAACTTAGCCGGGATTATCGAAAAAGCATTGGGAGATAATGACAGCGTAGAGATATTATATAAGAAAAAATAAATAACATTTGCTTATGAGGATACTGGTTATTGGCTCAGGCGGTAGGGAGCACGCGCTGGTCTGGAAGATCGCGCAGTCTAAGTTAGTGGATAAAGTTTTTTGCGCTCCCGGAAACGCGGGCATCAGCCAACAGGCAGAGTGCCTGGATATAAAGGGAGAAGATGTCGGGCGGATTTTGGATTTTGCGCGCAAGGAGGATATTGATCTGACGGTAGTCGGGCCGGAGGCGCCGTTATCCTCAGGTATAGTCGATGAATTTTCCAATTATAAGCTAAGAATATTCGGGCCAAACAAGAAGGCTGCGCAGATGGAGGCAAGTAAAGTTTTCTCCAAGCAGCTGATGGCAAAATACAAAGTGCCGACCGCGATTTTTAAGATTTTTAGCGACGCCGATGAGGCAAAGAAATATATCGAAAAAATCGGCGCACCCTGCGTGGTGAAGGCTGACGGACTGGCAGCTGGCAAGGGTGTTGTGGTAGCTAAGACCGTTGATGAGGCTAACCAGGCAGTCACTTCCATGATGCAGGAGAAGATCTTCGGTGACGCCGGAAATAAGGTGATTGTTGAGGAGTGCCTTGTAGGCCAGGAGGCCTCGATCATCGTTCTTACAGATTCCCGCGAAGTGATTGCGCTGGCGTCTGCCCAGGACCATAAAAGGATTTTTGATAATGATTCCGGGCCCAATACCGGAGGCATGGGGGCGTATTCACCTGCGCCGGTGGTGACGCCTGATTTGTTTAAAGAGATTTTAGAGAAAGTCGTTTATCGCACTATCGATGGCTTAGTCAGCGAGGGGATAGAATATCGCGGGGTCCTCTACGCCGGGATCATGATTACTAAAGATGGGCCGAAAACATTGGAATTTAACGTGCGTTTCGGCGACCCCGAAACTCAGGCGATATGCCCAAGATTAAAATCAGATTTAGTAGAAGTTATGGCTGCCTGTAGTGAGCAGAAATTAAACCGCGTAAGAACTTTGGATTGGGATAATCGCGCTTGTGTGTGCGTGGTATGCTCTGCGGGCGGGTATCCGGGGAATTATAAATCAGGAAAAGAAATTGCCGGGCTAGATGTAGCCGCTGCAATGCAGGATGTGGTGGTCTTTCACGCCGGCACAAAGCTAGAAAATGGCAAGGTATTGACCTGCGGCGGGAGGGTTTTGGGTGTTACCGGCTGTGGCAATACTATAAAAGAGGCGATCAATACCACATATCAGGCAGTCGGCAAAATAAATTTTGAAGGGATGCATTATCGTAGGGATATCGGCAGCAGAGCTGTGAAATTATAGTAGGTAGTAGGTAGGGAGAAGGAGAATAATATGGAAAAGATTACCATAATCATGGGAAGCCAGTCGGATCTGGAAACTGTCCGGGAAGCAATCAATGTGCTAAAAGAGTTTAAGGTCAAGGCTGACGTGAAGGTCCTGTCTGCGCACAGAACACCCAAAGAGCTTGCGCAGTATGTTGAGGCTGCGACCAAGAAAGGGACAAAAGTATTTATCGCTGCTGCCGGAGGGGCTGCGGCTTTAGCCGGTGTTATCGCCGCCCACACCACACTTCCGGTCATCGGCATACCCATTGAGACTTCCAGCCTTAAAGGACTGGATTCATTGCTTTCTACCGTCCAGATGCCCGGCGGGATCCCTGTGGCTTCCATGGCTATCGGTAAAGCCGGAGCCAAAAACGCGGGCATCTTTGCCTTAGAGATCCTAGGCACTTGCGACAAAAAGATACAGGCAAAGCTCCTGAATTATAAAAAAGAAATGGCGGCAAAGATCAGGAAAATAAAGATCAAACTATGACCACAAAGATCGTTAAAATAGACCCGAAGAATCCCCAGGAAGAATATATCAATCAGGCAGCGCAGGCCCTGGCAAAGGGTGAATTAGTAGTTATTCCGACTGAGACAGTTTACGGAATAGCGGTCAACGCGCTGGATAAGAAGGCGTTAGATAGGCTGTACGAGATCAAAAAGCGGCCGAAAGACAAACTGTTCTCGCTGCATATAGACGAGAAGATAAAAGTCGAGCAGTTCGCGCAGAACATCCCCATTTCCGCATATAAACTGATCAATAAATTCTGGCCCGGACCTTTGACGATAGTTTTACAGGCAAAAGACAGAGGCACTATTGGCATACGTATGCCGGATAATGAGATCGCTCTTGCGATTATCACCTTAGCTAAAGTCCCGGTTTTCTGCCCTTCGGCAAATATCTCCGGAGAAAACCCTCCGGTAAGCTTTGAGGCAGCGATAAAAGATTTAAAAGGGTTGGTTGATTTTGCAGTGGATGCCGGAGAGACAAAATTAAAAGCAGAGTCCACGGTCGTAGACCTGACCACCGAACCGCTGCGCGTTTTGCGCGAAGGGGCGATAAGCAAAGCGGATATCGAAGCGGCGGCAAAAAGAAAGATAGTCCTTTTTGTCTGCACGGGTAATTCCTGCCGCTCGGTAATGGCTGAGGCTTTAATGAAAAAGAAATTAAGGGAACAGGGAAGAAATGATATCGAGGTGATCTCCGGGGGAATAGTTTTAGTGGGCGGTTTTGGCGCAACCTATGATACACGGCAGCTTTTGGCGCGGGAAGGGATCGATGTCTCAAGCCATCTTTCTCAGAGGGCAACCCGGGAGTTGGTTAAAGAAGCTGATTTGATACTGGTCATGGAGCGCCTGCACGAGCAGCGGATCATCCAGATCGCCCCCGAGGCGAAAAATAGGGTTTATTTATTAAAAGAATTTGCTAAAATAGAGGATAATAATAGTCTGGATATCGCTGATCCTATCGGCAAACCCATGGAATTTTACGAAATGACCTTTGGGATCATCAAGGAAGCTGTGGAGAGGGTCTCCCAGCTTATTTAAAAATGCAGACAATAATACTCGGCTCAGACCACTGTGGTTTTAAATTAAAGGAAATAATAAAGGCGTATCTAAAAAAGTCCGGCTTTAAGCCAAAAGACCTTGGTACTTACTCGCAAGATTCCTGTGATTATCCGGTCTTCGCATCAGGTGTAGCAAAATTGATTTCTTCGGGCAAATATAAAAGAGGAGTTTTAATCTGTAAAACCGGCGTTGGTAATTCCATTGTGGCTAACAGATTTCCGGGGGTGCGCGCGGCATTGTGCTATAACACAACCGTAGCGCGCCTGTCACGCGAGCATAATGACAGCAATGTTTTGATCCTGGGATCTATTTTTGTAGATTCAACTCTTGCCAAAAGAATTTTAAAGGTCTGGCTGACGACGGAATTTCAAGGCGGAAGACATCTTAGGCGGCTAAATAAAATCAAAGATATCGAAAAGGGGATGCGCCAAGCTAAAAGATGAGAAACTTAAAAAACATTGACCCCCAGATTTATCAGGCCATACGGGGAGAGCTTAATCGTCAGGAAGAAAACCTGGAGCTGATCGCCTCCGAGAATTTTACATCTCTGGCCGTGCTTGCGGCCCAAGGCTCAGTCCTGACCAATAAGTACGCCGAGGGCTATCCGCATCGCCGTTGGTACGGCGGTTGTGAATTCGTGGATGAGTCAGAGCGCCTGGCTATTGAACGTGCAAAAAAATTATTTGGTGCCCAGCATGCTAATGTGCAGGCGCACTCCGGGACCCAGGCGAACATGGCGATTTATTTTGCGGCACTTGAACTGGGAGATACCGTTCTGGCAATGGATCTAGCCGCGGGCGGACATTTATCGCACGGCCATCCGCATAGTTTCTCCGGGATGTATTACAGAATAGTCAGCTACGGCGTGGATAAGAAAACCGAGATACTCGATTATGACTACATCATGCATCTGGCCAAGAAGCATAAACCGAAGATGGTCCTCGCCGGCGCATCCGCATATCCAAGAAAGATTGATTTTAAGGCTTTTAGGAAGATTTGCGATAAGGTGGGCGCTTATTTATTCGTGGATATGGCGCATATCGCGGGGTTAATCGCGGCAGGAGTCCATCCTTCGCCGGTTCCTTACGCGGAATTTGTCACCTCTACCACGCATAAGACTTTGCGCGGGCCGCGCGGCGGATTTATCCTCTGCAGAAAAGAATTTGCTAAAAAAATCGACTCAGAGATATTCCCCGGAATCCAGGGAGGCCCCCTACAGCATGTGATCGCAGCAAAGGCAGTGGCTTTTAAAGAGGCGATGACGCCGAAGTTCAGGGTATATCAGCGTCAGGTCGTCAGGAACTCAAAGGAGCTTGCAAAGGCATTAGAGGAATTAGGATTTCGCATTGTTTCCGGCGGGACGGATACGCATCTGATGCTGGTGGATTTAAGTGAGAATGGCGTGACCGGAAGCGACGCTTCTTTGGTGCTGGAGATGGCCGGTATCACGGTAAATAAAAACCTGATACCTTTTGATAAGAAGAGCCCGGCAGTAACCAGCGGCATACGTCTTGGGACCGCGGCAGTGACCACGCGCGGAATGAAAGAGATACACATGCGCAAGATCGCAGGATTCATCAATGAGGCAATTGAGGCAAGCGATAGCCCTAAAAGAATAGAAGAGATCAGGAAAAAAGTCCTGGAATTGACCAGAAGGTTTCCTTTATATCCGGAGCTGGCAAAATGGTAAAAAATAAGGCGCGTCCAAGGCCGAGGCTTTCGACTTCGCTCAGGCCAAGCTGGGACGAATATTTTCTGGATGTCGCAAGCCTTGTGGCCAGGCGTTCGACGTGCCTGCGCAGGAATGTCGGCGCGATTTTAGTTAAAGATAAGAGGATCCTTGCTACGGGTTATAACGGCGCGCCTGCGGGCTTAAAACATTGTTTGGATACCGGCTGCCTGCGTGAGAAATTAAAGATCCCTTCCGGCCAGCGGCATGAATTGTGCCGTGCGCTGCACGCGGAACAGAATGCGCTGATCCAGGCGTCTTTGTACGGCATCAGCGTGAAAGGAAGCACATTGTATGCGACCTGCCAGCCATGCGTTATCTGCGCAAAAATGCTCATCAACGCCGGGATCAAAGAGATCGTCATTTCCGACGGATATCCGGATAAAATGGCGATGGATTTTTTGAAGCAGGCTAAAATAAAAGTGAGAAAGGTGGTAAAATGAAATGCCCATTCTGCGGTTACAAGGAAGATAAGGTAGTGGACTCGCGCGCCACAGCTGAGGAATCAGCGGTCAGGCGCCGCCGCGAGTGTTTAAAATGCGCTAAGCGCTTTACCACCTACGAATACATCGAGGACGTATCTCTTATGGTCATCAAGAAAGACGGCCGCAGAGAGCACTTTGACCGTAAAAAAATCTTAGCCGGAATCATGCGCGCCTGCGAAAAACGCCCTATCAGCATGGAAAAGATGGAGGATATCGTTACCCAGGTTGAGCGGGCGATCCAGAAGAAATCCGACCGTGAAGTCCAGGCCAGCCGCATCGGCGAGCTGATCATGGAAAAGCTAAAGGCGCTGGATGATGTCGCCTATGTGCGCTTCGCCTCAGTTTACCGGCAGTTCAAAGATGTCGGCCAGTTCATGGAAGAATTGAAAGATATTTTAGGCAAAGAAAAACGCAAATCCAAATAGGAGCGAACCTCAATGGTCGAAATGGAATTAAATAAAATCGTGATCGATGAGAAAAGGCATGACCAGCTCATCGTTTTAAAGGAAAAAAACGGCAACCGGATCCTGCCCATCGTCATCGGGCTTCCGGAAGCATCAGCGATAAAGTTAAAGATAAGCGGTTTTCAGCCGCCGCGTCCCCTGACGCATGATTTATTGCATAACACCATCGAAAACCTCGATGCCTCTATAGAACGGATTATTATTGATAAATTAGAAGAGAATGCCTTCCACGCTAAAATTGTCCTTAAGACCCAAGACGGGCAGGAGAAAGTCATTGATGCCCGTCCCTCTGACAGCATTGCCCTGGCAGTGCGGGCGCACGCGCCGATATTCGTCGCAGACGATATCATCAAACAGTCGGAAACCTTCAATCAGAATAACGATATCAGATGAGGTTAGATGGTTATCTCATTGCTCGATTCAATTTCGCTCTGGGAGAAAATTTATAAAGCTTAGCTGCCCCCTGGCGGTTTTCTCGCTCAGGGTCGATTTCTTAACGCCAATGATCTTTCGCATTTCGGCGGCTGCGGAACTCGTCGCATTTGCTCTAGCAAATGCTCCTTATCATCCTCGCCGTGCCTGTTTTGTCGCTTCGCTCCACAGGCATTCTCTCAATGTTCAAGCTCCATTGGCTAAAATCGACATTCGCTCCAAAACCGCCAGGTGCATCTTATCGATAAGCTTCAGCTGGCGGGAGACTTGGTTTGGTTTCGAGCAGGGCCTCGGAAGCCCCGAGCGGGCAAGGTTCACCCGCTATACAGATGATAGGTGAGAACGAGGGGCTGGAGTGGAGCGCAGGCGCGGCACGCTGGGACGCGCCAAGCGTCCCTGCGAGAAACAAGACAAGCCCACCCGCCATGAGTTAAGAGCGAGAAACAGGCAAGGCAGGCGTGACATTGAATAAATTATGAAACCAATTATTTTCACACAAAGAGAAAAAAATCTTCTAAAACCGGTTCTTGATTTTGCCAAGGCCAAGAAGGCAAAGCTCTATTTGGTCGGCGG
>Ga0315289_10003348_pt1 | contig 24349 bp, 24 predicted proteins | sample YL17G11_40_MG_FD_203452 | JGI IMG/M metagenome (GOLD analysis project Ga0315289, IMG submission 203452) | Sediment microbial communities from Yellowstone Lake, YNP, Wyoming, USA - YL17G11_40 | ecosystem: Environmental > Aquatic > Freshwater > Lake > Sediment | place: USA: Wyoming | collected...
CCGAAAGTCTCATCCAGCGGAAAAGCATGGCCCCCGATCTCCCTGGCGATTTCCTTAGCCAGGCCTTCCGCATCCCCCCGGGTCACGAAATCAAAATCCTTCCCCGGCGGCCTTCCCAGAAGAAAATCCCGTACCGCCCCGCCGACGAGGTAAACCTTTTCCTTTCTTTTTTGGGACAGGCGGCAAACCGCTTCCAGGATTTTGGATTTTTTCAGCAGCTTTATTTCCACTATCCTTCGTACCCACAAACCCCGGTGATGAAGAGCACAGGATCTAAAAGGAAATTATGGATCGATCTCTTCTTTACTCCGGTCCTAAATCCATTCTCACCATGTAGTGAAATCCATCAGAGCCTACCTTCCGCGTGAGGGCGGCCATGATCTTTTCCGAATCCTCTTGCGTTTCATTAGGGCCTGCTATATAGAAAGGCTTCCCATCCTTGCCGAATTCAAATTCCTTTGGGCAGGTGGTCGGATCGATGGAGCCAAAAAAGCCCTTGACGGACAAATAATCCCTATGCGGATGAAGGCCGAGGCCTTCAGCATAGGCAACAGCGTCTTTAATCAACTTTACCGCACAGGCCGGCACTGCATACTCCGCCCCTTCCTTTTGAACCAGATGGTCTATTCTTTGGGCATATACGCCCGGCGGAATGATGGTAAAAAAGCAATTTTTAACCCCCAGGCAATAGATATCTACTAAAAAGAAGGCCGCAGCGATATCCCCATTTGGCATCTTTCGGCTGATCACGACATTGCCGATTCCCTGGTCGTAAAGGACCCTGGTTATCAGGCACTCCTGGAGGGGCTTGTCAGCGGCAAAAGCGATCCGGCTTCCTTGCCCGGGAATTTCCCCTCTCTTGGCGGCAAGAGTTTTCTTGCGCTTGGCAGTTTTCCTGGCGAGTTTCTTCTGACGTCTTTTCTCATCCATGCCCATACGATTTCCTCTCTTATCACCTTAGTTAAATAGGCTTTTGGGCTTTTCCACTTGACTCATGTTCATTCCGGTAATGTTTAAAAAACCAACGAATGCCGTTGTTGGGTATAAAGAACGATATCCCGCTTGATCTTTCTGGCTTTCAGCGTTGATTCTCCCTCCCCCTCGATGGGGGAGGGAAGGGTGGGGGTGAAAAATCTTCTGAATCTGGTGCTTCTTTGATTCAATCCCCCTCACCCCGACCCTCTCTCACGGCCGGGAGAGGGAGTTTTCGGCCGGAAAATGTCAACATGAGTCAAGTGGAAAAGCCCATAGGCTTTTTCTATTTCCCCTCCCGCTTGAGCATTTCCTGAACTTCCGGGGGCAGATGTCTTTTGTCCACAATCAAGCCATTGATCATGACAAAATTCGGAAAAGGGCTGTTTTCCTTCATATGATGGGTTGAAAATTCTCCATCATAATATCCCATCTTGAACATGTTTCGGATTACCTGTGCTTTTTGGGAGGTCGTGCTTTTCGAGGTTCCGAAAAAATTGCAGATGTCGTCAGCCGTGGCGTACGGTTTGAAACTCTTATCAAACAGAAAGTTTATGCTCCCCAGGGCATAGACGACCGCCGCCGCCCATATTTCCATCCGGCCGGAAAGGAATGGAACCACCCGTTTCCGGGACATCTTCATGATAAGCTTCTCGCACAGTTGCTTATAATCTTCATCCAAATATTCCCGGCAAAAAGCCGTGGTCATTTCCACCAATTTTTGCACCTTTTCCTCAATCATTTTTTTCTCTTTCATGGTTTGGTTAACCTTCCATCCGCATTCGTTTTGGGTGACAAAGTCTACCCCGCGTATGCGCAAACCCCGGTACGGGGAGAATTAACCAGTGGGAGGAACATCTCTTCGTTGCAACCATGCTTGCCGGCGCAATCGTCGCAAAGCCAGCCTTGGTTATCGTATCTGCAATCCACGCAGATGGTCGTAGCCGGCTTTTCGCACTGATTGCATATGATCTGGGGAGCTTCATTCCTTACCAGGATTTCCACTTTGCCCTTTTTCAGGCTGCCCTCGAATTCAGAAACCACCTTCAGAAGCAGTTCCGTGGTGCTGCCGAAATCATATTCATAAAGCCATGTTTGCCCTGGGCTCAGGATGTCGCTCAATTTTTCGTTCATGTCTATTTCCTCTTCACCGGCGGAAAAGCCGCTCATGTGGCCGCAGCATTCCAGCCAGGTATCCCTCAAAAACATGTCTAAATCCCCAAAACTGGCTCTGCCCAACGCTTTAAGATGCATCCAGTACAGGTCGCCCGATAGGCCGTATCCTTCAACCAGGAGATGAAATATCTTGGCAGGAGACTTCTTTCTGCCGGTGGTCTTTTCGTTTTTTTCTTTTGGCTGCCGACATTTTTGCAGGTGCTTGGGGGCCTCTTTTTTGGTTACCGTCTCCTTGCATATCGCGCAGGTTCCGTTCAGCGGTAGTTTTTTCGCCATGATTCACTCCCCTCGATGATTTGATCAGGAATTCTTCAAACTTGCCACACATCTTCTCGAAGGATGCAAGCTCGCTTTTGCTCATTCCTTCATGACCGTCAGGCAAGCAGCCGCCGCCTTCGACTGCCTCTATAAGTTTCTTCGCCGGGTCCTTTTTATATTCTTTGTAAATGGAGACCTCTTTGATAATCCTTCCCCCCAGAAGCCATAAAGAATCGGCATAATCTTTTAAGGTCTTCCGGGATTGATCCTGGTCGATCAGATATCTGAGAAATGTTTCCATAATGGGGAGCAATTTCTCGCCATACCCCAAGTCTTCCTTTAAACCCATCCATGCTTCCGGCCATTTTTCAAAATTCGTAACCAATTCTTTTACGTTTTTCGGTGTTCGTATTTTGGCCATTCAGGTCTCCGCATCAATTTTTGCGCGCCACCTTACCCCATCCAATTATGAGCGCACAAATCTTGTTCATAACGCCCATTTTTTATGGGTCAGCGCAAGGCCTGGAGGATAGCGGGGGGGCTGGAATGAAGGCCGCTAACCATTTCAGGCAGTAGCATAAATAGAGGGGGTGACGTTAGGGTATTGCATAAAGATATGGCTGAACACCTTCTCCGCCTTGGTTTTGACATCCGCCGGGGTGTAAGCTTCCAGGGGCAGGCCGGTCTTTTCGTTCCAGAGGAAGTCATAGATGAAACCCCTGACGGCGGCCCGGGTCGCTTCTTTTTCCCGCCATTGGTCCACCCTCAGCTTCTCCGCCTTCAGCGCTCCCAGCAGGCTTTTGGCCACCTCTTTAATCCGGTTCCTGTCCCTGGTGGACAACTCCGGCTTCAAGAGAAGGTCGAAAAGGGCTAGGTTCTCCTCGTTCAGTCCCTCCCGGACAGCCCTTTTCTCTTCGGTATCCAGCTCTTCAACAAACTTCAGCAGGGCGGCGAAGGAAGAGGGCGCTTTTCTGAACAAAATCATCCTTTTTGATGGGCCTGCTAACCCCTCCCCGTTTGGGAAGGTTTTTCTCCACCTCTTCCTTCACGACCAGGAATCGGTTGAAGGCATGGCGGAGGAAAATTAGCCCCAGGACCGGCATGTAGTATTCGGTAGAGGTCAGCTTGGAATTGGCTCGAAGCTGGTCCGCCGCCTCCCAGAGCCTTCTTTCAATTTGTTCTATGTTTTCCATTAATTAAATTGATAGGGTTGTGTAAAAGTCCATTGGATTTGAGGGCGGCAATGGGGGACCCGGTCATGGCTGCTATTACGGCCAGAGATGAAACTCTGAAATATCCCCTTTCCTAAAAAATTTCTCTCTTGTTGTCTAGCCACTGATGGTTTTTTGGGGAATATAGTCTCCTATAGGACGAAGATCCTTGGTGTCCTTCATTGAATGGATTCTTCTAAGAACTTTTTTATGCGCTCGCGATTTGCGGCTAAACTGGAAAATTGCTTTTCACAAACATCGCTATACCGGGCAAGCACTTTTCGACCTATTTCTTCCTGGTCTTCAAAGATCGCCAGAGACCGAAATTCGATCCCCCATTTTTCAAACTGAAGCAAGGTAATCGTCGCATCCCGGGTTTTATCATCATTGGGCAAAGCTTGAACAAAAAGGGGGCGGGGCATTTTATTTATTCGGCAATCGATTAAATATTTTCCCTCCGGATCATGTCTTAGATCAAACCAATCGAATTCCCGCCTATTTTCAGGAATGGATTCTTCCATAAATCCTTTGAAATCCTCCATGAATGTCGAACGGACTCTTTCTCTTGAAAGGTAAGCTACATCTGTGATCTTTAAAAGCGCCTGAATGAAGTTATATAAGGCATCACCATAGCGATCTTTTTGGATCGGGATAAGGAGTTCTCCTTCCTTATCTTCGACGCTGAACATAGATAATGCATTGGTTATGATTTTCTGCCGTGTACCTTTCTGCAGGTCCTTTTCTTCGAGATCATAGGTGAGATGCATGTAAGTGTGACCTTCATCGGACAGAATCCACCCCCCGTTCATCCTCTTAAGTACGATGGAAAGATGGTCCCCATCATCAAACATAAAGGGGGTAAAAACCACATAACGATCAATCCCTTCGGAGGAAAGGAAAAGCTTTTCGCTGACTTTCTTCTTGAAATCGTGTTCGATTTCTTTTAATCCCATTTTTACACCTCCTCAAAGAGTCGTCTCTGCGGCTCTATGGGAACATGGAAGCCGCAGTCTTTTAGCATGCATGGCAAGGCCTGGTTAAAATCTGAGAATCGATCACTTGGCTCTGCGTAGGCATCCTCTTTGGCTCCCATCTCTTGATATCGAGCTGTTGCTTGGTGAATATGAAAATCATAAAAAGTCTTTCCTTCTATTAAATTCGTATGCCGATGCCTGCCATTATACCGACATAGGCGAAAAAGCTGGTTTGATTTCGGTGGCCTGTAAGCCAGTATAATTGAAAAGTCCAATGGATTGATAGCGCTTTGCCGCAAGATGAGGCGAAATTCGTTTCCTTTTTCGCCCTCAAGATCCAGGTCGCGCTCTTTGTGCCCGGGTTTGGGTCGCATCTGAATCTTTGTTCGATAATCCGGCGGCAAGGGCTTTATTTCTTGGACTAAATCGGCTATTTCTTTGTCCGAAAGAATTAAAGCCATTTACACTCCCCGATCCCTAGAAAGCCCTAAATTGACGGGAACACGTTTGAATTCCCGAAATGCTGAGGGTGAACTGGCTGTCATAAATATAAGCCAACCGGATACGCGCGCGCCTTCCATTAGAAGACGAATTTTCTTAGGGTTTGCAGATTGTACGCTGGTTGTTGATGGTTGGACGGATTTGGCGAGCGAAGCTGCTTCCCTAAAGGAAAGAACTGCCTCTGCCCGGCAGCCGTCAGGGAGGCGGAAACGGCATTCATGCCAGCTTCCCAGCATCCGGGCCTCCTCCAGCATCACGCGGACATCGAAATGCCCAGGGAAGAATACCTTTTGGCTGATCGGCAAGGCATTGTCATTATTCATATTTTCGTTTGTGGCGAGAGATAACTACAGCCTTCTTAGAGCCTCCGATTGAGTCCATTTTAGATTAAGCAGGGGATTTCTGGTTACCGATCATGCCACTGTTGACAGGAAATTGCAAGGGGATTGCGCCAATCAATAATTGAGAAGGGCAAAAAGAGAGTAGAATCATTGGTTTTAATGCGGCTTGAAATTCTCCTCTCTTAGGATCTCCTTGAACTGCTTTCTGCTGAGGCGAATCGGCTGCCCGCAAAAGAATTGGTAGGCTTTTTCACGTTTTCTGAGGTCCGGCACTTCACTGCTCAAAAACGGGACGAGAGCACCCTGAATCACATCGCTCAAAGGCCTGCCTTCCTCGAAAGCACGCTGCTTGGCATGCCTGATTACTTCTTCTTCGATGAGGATGCTGACCCTCTTTTTCATTTCTCCTCACCCCCGCCCTCTCCCGCAAGGGGAGAGGGAGCTTCCGAATAAAACAAGCTCCATCTACGCCATTTCCCCTTGAAGATATTTTTTTATCACCTCGATAAACGCCTCGGCATAGGTGCGCAATTTGTAGTCCCCTACGCCGTACACTGAGGCGAAAGCTTCGCGGGTGGTGGGTTTTATCCTGGCCATGTCTCTTAAGGACTTGTCCCCGAAGATGACAAAAGCTGGAACCCCTTGATTCCGAGCGAGTTCCGCCCTTTTGCGGCGGATGACCTGGAACAGCTCTTGGCCAATTTCCGCCCATTCTTCTTCTTTTTTCCGCCGGCCCTTTTGGCTAATTTCTTTCTTCTTAGCGGCCACCAGAGGTTTTGCCAGGACAGGAGTTCGCTTTCCCCTTAGCAGCTCTCTTCCCGAGTCTGTCAGGGCAAGGGTGGAAAACTCCCCCTCTCTCCGCAGAAAACCTTGCCCGATCAGCTGTTCAATCATGTACCGGATAAAAGCCACCGATTCGTCGGCCATCAAACCAAAGGTTGATAGCCCATGATGACCCCACGTCTCCACCTGGTCGCTCCGGTTCCCTTTCAGCACGCTGGCGATATGGCCGGCCCCGAATCCTATTCCGCTCACCTGGTGCACCCGGTAGACACAGGAAAGAATCTTCTGGCCTATGATCAGGGGGTCGTCCACCATCTCCAGCTCGTTCAGACAATAGTCGCAGGCTTCGCAGGAGGCCCGCTCATAGTCCTGGCCGAAGTAGTTGGCCAGAACTTTGTGCCGGCAATGCGGCTGGGAGCAGAAATGATAAAGGCGCTGGAGTTTATCCAGCATGACTTCCTTATGAGGAGAATCCTCCAGTAAAGACTTCCAGGTGAGATAATCACTTCCCCCATGGAACAGGTAGCAGTGCGCGGGAAGGCCGTCCCGGCCGGCCCGGCCTGTTTCCTGGTGGTAATGCTCGATGCTTTTGGGCATGGCCGTATGGATCACGAAGCGGATGTTGGATCGGTCGATCCCCATCCCGAAGGCGATGGTGGCCACCATGACATCAACTTCTTCCCGGGCGAATTGATCCTGATGGAGGCGGCGGGTTTCATCCTCCAGGCCGGCATGATAGGGAAGGTTCTTAAAGCCGAGTTCATTCAGCCGGGCGGAAAGGGTATCCACGTCATCCCGGCGCAGGCAATAGATAATGCCGGCTTCTTCGGCGTGTTTCTCCAGGAGGTCGGTCACCTGGCTGAGAATCTGGGTGCGGGGCCTCACCCGGTAGGTGAGATTGGGGCGGTCCACCCGGCCGATATGGTTTTGCGGGTTTTCCAGGCGGAGCTGCTCGCGGATATCTTTCTGAACCTCCTCCGTCGCGGTCGCGGTAAAAGCATGAACCGAAATGGGCTTGAATGTTTCTTTGATGATTCTGAGGTTGCGGTAATCTTCCCGGAAGTCGTGGCCCCAATGGCTGATGCAGTGGGCCTCGTCGATCACAAAGAATGAAAGGGGAACCGATCTTAGAAGAAACTGCGTGCCTTCTTTCTGCAGACGTTCGGGGGAGATGTATAAAAGCTTTACTTTCCCCGTTCGGACCCGGTTCATTACCGACTCTTGTTCCTGGGACAGAAGGCTTGAATTCAATACCGCCGCGGCAATCCCCATGTCTTTCAGGCTGTCCACCTGATCTTTCATGAGAGAAATCAAGGGAGAAATGACCACGGCCAGGCCCTCCTGCAGCAGGGCGGGAAGCTGGAAGCAGAGGGATTTCCCCCCTCCGGTGGCCAGCATGGTCAAGGTGTCCCTACCGTCCAGGATGGATGAGATCGCCTCTTCCTGGAGGGGGAGAAACGATGTATATCCCCAGTATTTTCTCAGAACCGCGGCAATTGGTTTTGATTGCGGATGCGGCAATATTTCTCCTCGTTGCTGCTCAAGGTTCTCGCTGGAAAAATAAGCAGGGGGCAGCAACGGAAAATGGGCTTTATTCCCCGGGATGGTTCCGGGGATTATGGCCGAGTTGACGCTTCTCGATCGACCGCCGGTGGCCTTCCATTTTTTCCATCCGGGCCAAATGCATGGCCGGAGAGGAAAGCTTTTTCAGGCCATCAGGTGAAAGGCAGATGAGGCTGGATCTCTTGAGGAAATCATAGACCCCCAGCGGAGAAGAAAACCGGGCCGTGCCGCCGGTGGGCAAGACATGGTTGGGGCCGGCCACGTAGTCGCCGATGGGCTCGGGGGAGAGGTGGCCCAGGAAGATCGCTCCCGCATTTTCAATTTTCGGCAAAAGATCCCATGGATCCTTTACGGCCAGTTCCAGATGCTCGGGAGCGAGTTCATTGGCGATCCGGGCCGCTTCCGACAGAGTTTTGACGATCAGGAAGGCGCCAAAGCTCTTAAGTGACCGCTCAGCTATTGTTCTCCGGGGAAGCTCGGCCAGTTGTTTCTGAACTTCCCGGCGGACTTCTCCGGCAAACTTTCTTGAAGTGCAAAGCAGGACGGCCGCGGCCTGCTCGTCATGCTCGGCCTGGGAGATCAGGTCAGCGGCCATGAAAGAGGGGTTTCCGCTTCCGTCGGAAATAATCAGGATCTCGCTCGGGCCGGCGATGGAGTCGATGGACACCTCGCCGAAGACCATCCGTTTGGCCGCGGCTACGTAGATATTCCCCGGCCCGACAATCTTATCGACCTTCGGGACGGTCTTCGTCCCGTAAGCCATGGCGCCGATGGCCTGCGCTCCCCCGACTTTGAAAATCGCCCCCACTCCGGCGAGGTGAGCCGCAGCCAGGACGGCAGGGTTCAAATATCCTTGGGGCGCCGGGCAGGTCATAAGGATTTCCCGGACTCCCGCCACCCTCGCCGGAATGGCGTTCATCAGCACGCTGGAAGGATAGGCCGCCTTCCCGCCAGGGACATAGATTCCCACTCGCTCCATGGGCCGGACGATCTGCCCCAGGATCGTTCCATCCTCTTCGGCGAAGGACCAGGACTTTTGAAGCTGGAGGGAGTGAAACCTTTCAATCCGCTCGGCAGCGAATTCCAGGGTCTCCCTCTCTTCTCGGGAGAGGGCCTTACGCGCCTTTTGGATTTCCCGGGATGTGACCCTGATGCTCCTTGACGAAGGTGGCCACCCGTCGTATTTGCGGGTGAGTCGGAAAAGGGCCGCATCCCCTTCTTTTTTCACTTCTCCCAGAATTTTCCTGACCGGACCTTCCACTTGCGTAAAGCCCGACTCTCCCCGCCGGGACAGACTTTTTAGAAACCGGGAGAAATCTCTTTTTCCCGAAACCAGCAGTCTCATGGTCTTATTCTTGAACCCTTCGAATTTTAGCGCCGAGTTTGGTCAATTTTTGATCCAGTTTCTCATATCCGCGGTCCAGATGGTAGATGCGGGAAACCTCCGTGGTCCCCTCCGCCGCCAGCCCGGCCAGAGCCAGGGAGGCGCTGGCCCGCAAATCGGTGGCCATGACCGGAGCTCCGGTGAGATGGGCAAGGCCCCGCACAATGGCATTCTTCCCCTCCACGCGGATATCGGCCCCCATCCGTCGCATCTCGCTCACATGCATGAAACGGTTCTCGAAAACGGTTTCGGTAATCACCGAAAGGCCGTTGGCCAGGCACATGAGGGCCATGATCTGGGCCTGCATGTCGGTGGGAAAACCGGGGTAAGGAAGGGTCTTCACGTCCACGGGCTTGATATTCACCGGTCCGATGACTTTCACCCCGCCCCCTTCCGGGAATATCTCCAGGCCCGCTTCTTTCAGCTTGGCCACCACGGCCTCCATATGGCCGATATTGCAGTTCAAGAGCTTTACGTTCCCCTGGGTGATACCGGCGGCGACCATGAAGGTCCCGGCCTCGATCCGGTCGGGCATGATGGGATACTCGATGGGGCGAAGTTCCTTTACCCCGTCGATCACCATCACATCCGCCCCGGCTCCTTCGATCCTGGCTCCCATTTTTTTCAACGCCTGGGCCAGTTCCACGACCTCCGGCTCCCGGGCTGCATTCTTCAAAACCGTCCTTCCGTCCGCCAGGGCCGCCGCCATCATGATGTTTTCCGTTCCGGTCACCGTGGAGATGTCGAAATAGATTTCGGCCCCCTTCAGCCGGTCGGCCGAGGCCTCTACATATCCATGTTTCAACTCCACCTTGGCCCCCATGGCTTCCAGGCCCTTGAGGTGGAGGTTAATGGGCCGGGCGCCGATGGCGCACCCCCCCGGCAGGGAAACCCGGGCCCGTTTCCACTTGGCCACCAGGGGTCCAAGGACTAAAACCGAAGCGCGCATGGTCTTGACCAGGTTGTACGGCGCCTCGAAAGAGTGAATCCCGGAGGCGTTCAGCCGGACCGTCCCGCTTTCCCCTTCGGTCTTGACCCCCATCAGGCGAAGAAGCCGGGCGACGGTCCGGATGTCGGCCAGAGCCGGAACATTCTGGAGAGTGATCGCGTCCTCCACCAGCAAGGAAGCCGCGAAGAGCGGAAGAGCGGCGTTCTTGGCCCCGCTCACCGGGACCTCCCCCACCAGACGATATCCCCCTTCAATGATCATTTTTTCCATGGGGCGACTCCCTAAAAACGATTGGGACACAGATAAACACAGCGCGGCTGCGCCGCAACCAAAAATTTCATATTGGACACAGATGAACACAGATGAACACAGATAAACACAGATAATAATTCATGAAAAATGCCTAACAAAATTTAAAGACTTTGCAAAACAGTAGTACAGATGAACACAGATAAATCATCAAATCGAATTTTCTTTGGAAAGAATTTACCACAGAATGGCATAAAGATTCAGCCCAATTTTAGGAAGGCATCACGACAAGGGCGTGAGCCCCCCTAAAATATTTATTATCTGTGTTCATCTGTACTACTGTAGTGTAAAATCTTTAAATTTTGTTAAGCGTTTTTCATGAATCCTTTTCTGTGTTTATCTGTGTTCATCTGTGTCCAATAAAATTTTTTTGGTTGCGGCGCAGCCGCGCTAAGTTCATCTGTGTCCCATGAAAATCTTTTACTCTCTTTCGGGCTTTAAAGACGCGGTTGATGCCGCCCAGGTCTTTGGCGAAAGCGAAAGAGTCCAGGTCCGGGTTTTTTTCGGCGATCTTTAAAATCTGCGGATCCTGCCCGGCGCCCAGTTCGGCCAGGAACCAGCCCCCCGGGCGCAGATATTCATCCACTGCGGGCAGAACCCGTCGGAAGAAATCCAGTCCATCCTTCCCTCCGTCAAGGGCGACTTTAGGTTCAAAATCTCGGACTTCCGGCATGAGCGAAGGAAACTGTCCCCGCGGGATGTAAGGCGGGTTGGTCACGATCAGGTCAAAGGCATCTCCCTTTTCCACCGGGTGAAACAGGTCCCCCTGCAAGAGCTGAATCCGTTCCCGGACTCCGCTCCGCAGGGCGTTTTCCCCGGCGACGACAAGGGCCTTCGGGGACAGGTCGGTGGCCACGACCTTGGCTGCGGGTAATTCCTTGGCCAGGGCGATACTGATCGCTCCGCTGCCGGTGCCGATTTCCAGAATGTGAAAATCCTTTCCTTCTGCGGGAGTCAGTATTTTCAGCGCTTCGGCTACCAGGGTTTCCGTTTCCGGACGGGGAATCAAAACATCCGGGGTGACGCGAAGGGGGAGCGACCAGAATTCTCTCTTCCCGAGGATGTACGCCATCGGCTCTCGGCGCAGGCGCCTCCGGATGAGTTCTTTGAACCGGGCCAATTCATCCGGATGCAGGGGCTGGTCGAAGTGCGTGTAAAGGCCGACCCGGTCGATAGCCAGCGTTTCGGCCAGAAGGACTTCGGCATCGAGGCGGGGAGTGGCCATCCCTTCTTTTTTAAAGCGCTCATCGGCCCAGCGGATGAGCGCCAGGATGGTCCATACGGTCTGGCCCAAAGGATCCCCCTCACTGCCCGGATTTGAGCGCCTCGGCCTGGAAATGAGCAGTCAGGGCATGGGTCATTTCATCCAGGTCCCCATCCAGAACGCCGTCCAGGCGGTATAGGGTGAGATTGATGCGATGATCCGTGATCCGGTTCTGGGGGAAATTATAGGTCCGCACGCGTTCGCTCCGGTCTCCGGACCCCACCTGACTCTTCCGTTGTTCCGATATTTCGGTTTGCTGCTCTTCTGTCAACTTGTCCAGCAGACGCGCGCGGAGAACCTTCAGCGCTTTGGCTTTGTTTTTATGCTGGGACTTTTCATCCTGGCAGGTCACTACCATTCCGGTGGGGATGTGGGTCACGCGCACCGCCGAATCCGTCGTGTTCACGCTCTGTCCTCCAGGTCCCGAGGACCGGTAGACGTCGATGCGCAAATCGTTGGGGTTGATCTCCACTTCCACTTCATCGGCCTCCGGAAGCACGGCTACGGTCACCGCGGAGGTGTGGATCCGGCCCGAGGCCTCGGTCACGGGGACCCGCTGAACGCGGTGCACGCCGCTCTCGTGCTTCAGGACGCTGAACACGCGTTTGCCTTCCACCAGGGCAATGATCTCTTTGAATCCTCCGAGGCCCGTGGGGTTTTCACTCATCACTTCCACCCGCCACCGTTTCTTTTCCGCATACTTGGAATACATGCGGAAAAGGGCAGCGGCAAAGAGAGCCGCCTCTTCTCCGCCCGTTCCCGCGCGGATCTCCAGAAAGATGTTCTTCTCGTCCCGCGGGTCCCTGGGCAGAAGGAGGACTTTGAGCTCTTCTTCGAGGCTGGCCAGGCGCTCCTTCAGCGTCTGAAGCTCGGCTTTGGCCAAGTCCCGCATCTCCTCGTCGGATTCCTGGAGCAACTCCTGGCTCTGCTGGATCTCCTTATTCACCCTTTTGTAAGTCTGATAGGTTTCCACCAGCCGGGAAATTTCCGCCCTCTCCCGGGCAAGCTTCTGCATCTCCTTGGGGTTGCCCAGGGTCTTGGGGTCCGCCAGGAGCTGTTCGATCTCCTGGAATCGTTTTTCCACCTGGTCTAATTTCGGGAACATAAATTCAAAATTAATGGGACACAGATAAACGCAGATGAACACAGATAAGGCATGGGAAAAAAAGGAAAATAATTGTGGTTTCCGTCGCTTTCTTTTATCTGTGTTTATCTGTGTTCATCTGTGTCCAATTCATTCTTTAAAGAACTGTCTTCTGGCCGGTTTCGATCCGCAGGGCTCCCTGGAGGGCCCGCAGGGCGATTTCGATCTGGTCATCGGCCGGCGGGCGGGTGGTCAGGCGCTGCAGCCAGAGGCCGGGGGCGATGATCCATTTCAGGAGGGGATGATCGGCTTTCTTCCCGCTGAGCTTGATCACCTCATAGGCCAGCCCGGCGATGGGAAAAAGGAGCGGAAGCTTGATCCCCACGTAAATCAGGTTGGTGAGCCCCTTCCCTAAAGACGGAAACTTGGGCAGAAAAGGAAAGATGGCGGAAAAAAGAAAAATGCTGACGATGACCACGATCAGCAGGAAGGCCGTCCCGCACCGGGGGTGGAGAGTGGAGTACTTGCGGGCGTTGGCCACGGTCAGTTCCTCTCCAGCCTCATAGGCAAAGATACATTTATGCTCGGCCCCGTGGTATTGAAAGATCCTCCGGATGTCCTTCATGAGCGAGATCAGGTAAATGTAGCCGACTAAAAAGAGGACCTTGATCAGACCATCGATCAGATGGAAGAGAACGCTCTCCACCCCCAGCTCCCGCCCGAAGAAATCACCCAGGAAGCCGGTCAGATAATGGGGAAGGACGACGAAGAAGAGAATCCCGATCCCGAAGGCCAGGGCCATGACCGAGCCGATGGCCCAGGAGCTGAGCTTATCCTCCCCCTTCCCCTCTTCCAGCGCCTGGTTGGCGGAAAAAGAAAGGGCCTGGAGGCCGTTGATCAGGGTTTCGATCAAAACCACCGAACCCCGGATCAGCGGCCATTTCAGGAATTTGAACCGGTTGGACAGGGACCGCCATACGTCTTCCTTCACCACCACTTCACCATTGGGCCTGCGCACCGCAATGGCCAGGGCGTTGGGAGCCCGCATCATCACGCCTTCGATGACGGCCTGTCCTCCAACAGCGATCTTGGACATAACACCAAAGCCGGGGAGAAAAAAGCCTCGTCCCCCTTTAAAGTACCGGGGCGCGATACCCCTCCCGGGACATCCGACCCGAAATAAAAAAGGGGGCCAAGGGATCCGGGGACCCAGGCGGAGAATTTAGCCTTCTTTCCCCGCCTCCTTGAATCCCGGAAGCCTCGGCCCCTTCCACCGGTATGACTACTGGGCAGACTTCTGGCTCTTCAGGCCGTATTTCTTCTGGAAACGCTCCACCCGTCCGGCCGAGTCGATCAATTTCTGCTTCCCGGTGAAAAAGGGATGGCACTTGGAGCATATTTCCACCGAGATTGCCTTCCGGTTCGACTGGGTTCGGATCTCGTTGCCACAGGCGCATTTGATGATTGACTCTACATACTTGGGATGAATATCCTTTTTCATTGAGTCCTCCATAAAAAGCGGTCAGCAAAGATAAAACCAATCATACCATAGCCTTTAGCTGATTGCGGACCGCTGACCGCTGCTCTTCTACTTGCTCATGGAATCCAGGAACTCTTTATTGTCTTTCGTTCCTTTCATCTTATCCAGCAGGAACTCCATGGCATCGATGGAATTCAAAGGCTGGAGAAGCTTCCGTAAAATCCACACCCGGTTGAGCTCCAAGGAGCTCAGAAGAAGTTCTTCCTTCCGGGTTCCCGACTTATTGATATCGATGGCCGGGAAGATTCTCCGGTCCGCCAGCTTGCGGTCCAGGACAATCTCCATGTTGCCCGTGCCTTTGAACTCCTCGAAGATCACCTCGTCCATCCGGCTGCCGGTATCAACCAAGGCGGTGGCAATAATGGTCAGGGTTCCTCCCTCCTCCACGTTCCGGGCGGCACCGAAGAACCGTTTGGGCTTGTGCAGGGCGTTGGAATCCACCCCGCCCGAAAGGATCTTTCCGCTGGGGGGGATGACCGTATTGTAGGCCCGGGCCAGACGGGTGATGCTGTCCAGGAGAATAATCACGTCTTTCTGATGCTCGATCAGCCGTTTGGCTTTCTCCAGCACCATCTCGGCCACCTGGACGTGACGCTGGGCGGGCTCGTCGAAGGTGGAGCTGATCACCTCTCCATGGACGGAACGCTGCATGTCCGTGACCTCTTCCGGCCGCTCGTCAATCAGCAGAACAATCAGGACCGTATCTTTGTGGTTCTGGGCCACGCTGTTGGCGATGGACTGGAGGATCATGGTCTTGCCGGCCCGGGGGGGGCTGACGATCAATCCGCGCTGGCCTTTCCCGATGGGAGTTAAAAGGTCCATGACCCGCATGGACCGGTTGTCCTCTCCCGGAACTTCCAGGCTGAGGCGGGAATTGGGATAGAGGGGGGTGAGGTTGTCGAAGAGGATCTTCTCTCGGGCCAGGTCGGGCTCCTCGTAGTTGACCGCCTCGACCTTCAGGAGGGCGAAGTACCGCTCCCCTTCTTTGGGGGGCCGGATCTGTCCGGCGATGGTGTCCCCGGTGCGCAGGTTGAAGCGGCGGATCTGGGAGGGCGAGACGTAGATGTCGTCGGGGCCCGGGAGGTAGTTGAAGTCGGGGGAACGGAGAAAGCCGAAACCGTCGGGCAGGGTCTCCAAAACCCCTTCGCCGTAGATCAGGCCGTTCTTCTCGGTCTGGGCCTGCAGGATGGCAAAGATGAGATCCTGCTTGCGCATCCCGCTGGACCCTTCGACGTTGAGCGTCCTGGCCAATTTGTTCAGCTCATTGATCTTTTTTTCTTTCAGCTCAACAATATTCATTTGTACTCCTCAAAAAAAAATTGTAATTTTAAAAAATTGCCGACCGGTATCACGGTGAAGTGGCGAGAGAGACTCTTCCAGGTTGATCCATTTATGGATTTCTTTTCGGGTCCTTGTGCTGGGAGGGGGAAAAGTCTACGGTCTTAAAGGCCTGATCGATTTTCACACCACCGCTTTACATTAAAATCTACTGAATCCTAAGCTGAGCATGAGAACCTTATTCGGATTCTCAGAAAGGACTTCGCTGGATCAGATTTCAAGGCAGATTTTTTGGCCAATCCCTGTGGAAGGATTTTACTCACTTATTTTAAAAACAGCCCAACCCTTTGTCAAGCACAATTTTGGAGCTTTTATGGGGTTATGGGCTTTCCCCGTCCCGGAACCCATCGGGGGTTCCCGGCCTATTCCTTCCTCAGGGCAATGAAATTCAACTGTCTCCCTCCCGTCTTATCGGCATTTCGGTAAGAATAAAAAGTACCCCCATGGCAGGAAGTACAAATTTTTAAGACCTGTATATTTTCTTTTGAAATTCCATACCTTTCCAGAAGATAGAGGTTGGCCCGGTAGAGGTCCAGGAGCCATTTCCCCTCCCTCCGGGGGCGGGAAATCAGGTCCCACGGGAATCCTCCGGAGATGAATGCATTTTTCACCGGTCCATCCACCTCATAGCAGCAGGGACCGATGCAAGGCCCTAACGCGGCCAGGATATTCGAGTTTTTGGACTGGAAGATTTCCCCCATTTTCTCCACGGCCTTCCCGGCAACTCCCCCGGCCGTTCCCCGCCAGCCCGCATGGACGATCCCGATCGCCCCCTGAATGGGATCATAGAGAAAAATCGGCAGGCAATCGGCGGTAAAGACCCCCAGGGCAACCCCCGGGGTACGGGTGAGGAGGGCATCCCCCTCTAGCCGCCAGATCTTTTCGATCTTCTGCACATTTTCCTCAAAGAGGACGACTCGATCTCCGTGGACCTGGCGTAGGGACAGTAAAGGGAAAATTTCTTCCCCCGCTTTGACCGACTTTCCATGCCAGTCTTTGCGGGAGGTTTTCTCCCCCCCCGGGTTCTTCCTCCCAAATCCATGGGCAATTTTGTTATTCTTCCCCTTCCAGGCCTCGACTTCAAGAAATCCTGGTTCCTTCATCGGGATCATTTCCCAATTCATCATTACCAGCTCTTATCTCCTCCCCCGGCGGATGGAAATTACGAATTTCCACTGGGCAGTCAATCCTTTAATCCCGCAATCCCCATGGGTCATTCCTTGTCTATCTTTCTAAGAAGGACGATGGCTTCTGACAGATCCCCGGGGAGGGGTGAAGAAAACTCCAGGGTTTCTCCCGTAGTGGGGTGAACGAAGCCGAGCGTGGCCGCATGCAGGGCTTGACGCCGCATTTTCTGAAGCCCCTGCCGGAGGGGTGAGGGTTCAATGGAGGCCAGCCTTTTCCGCCCGCCGTACAGGGGGTCGCCCAGGATCGGATGCCCGATGGAAGAAAGGTGAACGCGAATTTGATGGGTCCGTCCCGTCTCCAGGCGGAACTCCGCCAGGTTAAAAGATCGGAAGCGTTCCAGGACCCTCCAGTAGGTCCGGGCTTCCCTCCCTTTTCGGGGGCGCGCCGACATCTTCTTCCGATGGGCCGGGTGCCTGCCGATACTGGCGTCCACCCGCCCCTCATCCGGCAGCTGGCCAAAGACGATGCCCTTATATTCTCTTTTCGCGGTGTGCTTCTTGAATTGTTCCGACAGGAACCGATGGGCCAGGTCGTCTTTGGCCACCACCAGAACACCGGACGTGTCTTTGTCCAGGCGATGCACGATTCCCGGCCGGAGAACCCCGCCGATGCCCGCCAGGTCCGGACAGCGATGGAGAAGGGCATTGACCAGGGTCCCTGAATCGTTCCCCGCTCCCGGATGGACCACCATTCCCGCGGGCTTGTCCACCACGATCAGGTGGCGGTCTTCGTAGAGAACTTTCAGGGGAATGTCCTCCGCCTGGACTTCCAGCCTCTGCGCCTCAGGGAGGGTGAGGGTCACCTCATCGTTCTCCCGGAGCCTCAATCCTGCCTTGGCCCTCCGTCCCCCGACCTGGACTTTGCCCATTTCAATGAGCCGTTTGATCCGGGACCGGGAAAGGGCCGGGTCCCTCTCGGAGAGAAAGACATCCAATCGCTTGGCGGAATCCTGGGGATGAACCCGGAAGGTGGTGATGGAATTCATTCTTTCAGGATCGGGAAGCGGAGAGGCAGCCACGGAAGGAAAGAGCTTTCTTTATTTTTTTTCTCCGGGTGAAGCTCCGGATTTCGTCCAATCTTTCTCCCGCTGCTTCCTCACCGGCTTTCAGGCACTCTTCGAAACGGTGGAAATCCGACCAGCGAATCCCCGCCAGGGACGGGCGGATCACGATATCCGCCTCTCTCAACTGCAATTGACTCAGGCTGCTTTGGGTGATGTCGTAGGTCCGAAGAACGATATCCAGTCCCGTGTCAAAATCCAGAGATTCGTTGATCCCTTCGGCCACATCCACGGCAATGGCTAAATCCGCCCCCATTTTGCGCAGCGGGCCGACCGGAACGCGGTTGATCCAGCCGCCGTCCACCAGATATCTATCCCCCATGATCACCGGGGGAAGGATCCCGGGGATGGCGCAACTGGCACTCACCGCCTTCTGCAGCGCCCCTTCCCTCAACACCACTTCTTCGCCGGTCTTCAGATCCAGGGCCACCGCTACCAGGGGAATCTCCGTTGTTTCCATGTTCACCGGGTCCAGTAAGAAATTGATGTTCTGAATGAAATCCTCTTCGGAGATCGGGGCTTTTCGGGTCAAGGACTGGGTGTAGAAGACCCCTTTCTTGATGAAGGTGGCAAAGCGGTGGAAAATTCCCTTAAAGGTCGGCTTTTCTTCCTGGTCCGGCTCGCGGAGAAAATCCGGGTTGGTCTTCTGAAACTCTTTACTCTCCAGGTAGCGCCGGAACTTCTCGGCCACAAAATCACACCGGGGAGTCAGAGCGTAGGCTGCACCCACCAGGGCCCCCATGGATGTGCCGGCCATAAGATCGATGGGGATCTTCGCCCGCTCCAGGGCGCAGAGGACCCCGAGATGAGCTAACCCTCTTGCTCCCCCCCCTCCCAGAGCCACCCCGATCTTAAACCATTTGGCCATGCTTTTACAGAATGCTGAATCCGGCGGCCGCGACCCCTTCCCGCGGACGGGCGCCCGCGGGGACCTATACCGCAAACCTCACAGGATGAATCCTATTCGCGGGCAGTCCTCTCCGTAACCCGGAGTCGAACCTTGGCCCGCTCCAGGGCTTCCAGTTCCTGCGGATAGGCGGGGTCTTTGGGAGTCAGGGTCTTCAGCTTCTCCTCCGCCCGGGTTTTCGCCGCCCGGGCCCGGTCCACATCGATGTCTCCGGCGGATTCGGCCGTATCCACCAGGATGGTGGTCCGGGCCGGAGTGATCTCGGCAAATCCCCGGTTGACCGCCAGGTAATGGACCTCCTTGTCCAGTTTATAGTGCAGCTCCCCGATTCTTAGAGAGGTGAGGAGCGGAGCGTGTCCCGGAAGAACGTCGAAATCTCCCTGGCTCCCCGGGACGTACACCTCCTCCACTTTGGAGCTGACCACCAAGCCGTAAGGAGTTACAACCTCTAGCAGGAAAGTCTTATCCACGCCCGGTTCCTTTAGACCATCGCTCCCAGGCGCTTGGCCTTGGCGACGGCATCTTCAATGGGCCCTACCATGTAAAAGGCCTGCTCCGGAAGATGGTCCCACTTGCCTTCCACCAGTTCCTTGAACCCCCGGACGGTATCTTTGATCTTCACGTAAACCCCGGGGGTCCCGGTAAATTCCTGAGCCACAAAGAAGGGCTGGGAAAGGAACCGCTGGATCTTCCGGGCCCGGGAGACGATGAGCTTGTCTTCCTCCGAGAGCTCGTCCATTCCCAGGATGGCAATGATGTCCTGGAGGTCCTTGTACTTCTGCAGAATGAACTGGACCCTGCGGGCGACGGCATAATGTTCCTCCCCGATGATCAGGGGATCCAGGATGCGGGAGGTCGAATCCAAAGGGTCCACGGCCGGGTAGATGCCCAGTTCGACGATCTGCCGGGAAAGAACGGTGGTGGCATCCAGGTGGGCGAAGGTGGTCGCCGGGGCCGGGTCGGTCAGGTCATCAGCGGGAACGTAAATGGCTTGCACCGAGGTGATGGACCCCCGCTTCGTGGACGTGATCCGCTCCTGGAGCTCGCCCATCTCCGTGGCCAGCGTGGGCTGGTATCCGACCGCCGAGGGCATTCGTCCCAGCAGGGCCGACACCTCGGACCCCGCCTGGGTGAAACGGAAAATGTTGTCGATAAAGAGAAGCACGTCCTGCCCCTCCTCGTCGCGGAAATACTCGGCGGCGGTCAGAGCCGAAAGACCCACCCGCGCGCGGGCTCCCGGCGGTTCGGTCATCTGGCCGTAAATCAACGCGGCTTTCTCCAGAACCTTGGATTGCTTCATCTCCAGCCAGAGGTCGTTTCCCTCGCGCGTCCGCTCTCCCACGCCGGCAAAGACGGAAAAGCCCCCGTGTTCCATGGCCACGTTATGGATGAGTTCCATGATGATCACCGTCTTGCCGACTCCGGCCCCCCCGAAGAGCCCGATCTTCCCCCCTTTCAGGTAAGGAGCCAGGAGGTCTACGACCTTAATCCCGGTTTCAAAGGGCTCCATGTTGGTGGATTGTTCCGCAAACTCCGGGGCTGGGCGGTGGATCGGATATCGCATCTTGGTCACCACCGGGCCCATTTCATCCACCGGCTTTCCCACGACGTTCAGAATCCGGCCCAGCGTTTCGCGTCCCACGGGCATGGTGATCTGTTCCCCATAGTAGCTGGCTTTCATGCCCCGGACCAGCCCGTCGCTCGTATCCATGGCCACGCAGCGCACGACCTCGTCCCCCAGGTGCTGGGCCACTTCGACGATCAGGTTCTCCTCCTGGTCATCGATGCGGGGGTTGGTGATCTTGAGGGCCCCGTAGATGGGGGGAAGCTCTCCGCCGCTGAATTCCACGTCTACCACCGGTCCGATAACCTGGGCAATCTTTCCGACTTGGATCACAGTATTCCTCCTAATTTTTATATCACCACAGAGATCACAGAGGACGCAGAGGAAAGATCAAATTTAAATCTAAAAACCAAATTCGGCCAAAAATTTCGATTGACCGGAAGAGGCGCGGGTTTTGTAGTTTTATTTTTATAACCTCTGTGAACTCTGTGCCCTTTGTGGCTAAAATGTTCTTACTTCAGCGCCTCGGCCCCGCTGACGATCTCGATCAGCTCTTTGGTGATGGAGGCCTGGCGGGCTTTGTTGTACCCCAGGGTCAGCTTGTCAATCATATCCCGGGCGTTGTTGGTGGCATTCTCCATGGCCGTCATCCGGGCTCCGAACTCGGAGGCCACGGATTCCAGAAGGGCCCGGTATATTTGTACTTCTACGTACATGGGCAGAATTTTTCCCAGGATCTCCACCTCGGAGGGTTCATAGATATATTCCACGGCCGTCGGCCCTTTGGGCGTTTCCTCCCCTTCCCCGGCTTTTTTGGGGGTTACCGGAAGAATCTTCTCCAGGACGATCCGTTGCTGAATGGCCGACCGAAATTCACTGTAGAGCAGGTAAATGGCATCCACCTGCTCGGCGATATAGGATTGGACCAGGTCCTCCCCGATGCGGGCCGCCAGGGGAAAATCCACCTTTCCAAAAAGGTTGACGTATTCCCGCCGCATTTTTACGTTCCTTTTGCGGAAGTAATCGCGGCCCTTGCGCCCGATGAAGGATAAGGCCAGTTCTTCGGTCCGGGGCTTTTCTTCCTCCAGGAATTTCTCCGCTCGCTGGATGAGGTTCATGTTGAAAGCCCCGCAGAGGCCCCGGTCTGAGGTAAAGACCACAACTTCCACCCGTTTCGGTTCCCTCCGGTATAACAGCGGATGGGCGTCGGGCGAGGTCCTGGCGGCCAGGCTGCTGAGAACCTCGAACATCTTGGTGGCATAGGGACGGGTGGCCAGGATGTTCTCCTGAGCCCGCCGCAGTTTTGCCGTGGCCACCATCTTCATGGCCTTGGTGATCTGCTGGGTGGACCGAACGCTGGTGATTCGCTTTCGAATGTCCCGCAGGCTTTCTTTGGGCATGGCTGTTTACTCCGCCTTAAACTTCCCTTTGAACTCTTCCAGAAGGGTTTTCACCTTCTTCTCCAATTCCGCGTCGATGGCCCGCTTTTCGCGGATTTCTCTCAATATCTCGGAAGACTTCTTTTCCACGAATTCGTAGAGCTCCGCCTCGTACCGCTGGAGAGCGCTCTCCGGATACATTTCCAGGAATCCGTTCGTGCCGGCAAAGATGATCAGGATCTGTTTTTCCACCGGGAGCGGTCGGTATTGGGGCTGCTTGAGAATCTCCACCAGCCGGCTTCCGCGGGCCAGCTGGGCCTGGGTGGCCTTGTCCAGGTCACTGCCGAACTGGGCAAAGGCGGCCATCTCGCGGTACTGGGCCAAATCCAAGCGGAGGCTTCCGGCTACCTGTTTCATGGCCTTGATCTGGGCGTTGCCCCCCACGCGGGAGACCGAAAGCCCCACGTTGATGGCCGGCCGGACTCCGGAATAGAAGAGTTCCGACTCCAGGTAAATCTGTCCATCGGTAATGGAGATGACATTCGTGGGAATGTAGGCGGAGACGTCGCCGGCCTGAGTCTCAATGATGGGCAGAGCGGTGAGGGACCCCCCGCCCAGGTCGTCGCGCATCTTCGCCGCTCTCTCCAGCAGGCGGGAGTGCAGGTAAAAGATGTCCCCGGGAAAGGCTTCCCGTCCGGGGGGGCGACGGAGGAGAAGGGAGATCTGCCGGTAGGCGGTGGCATGTTTGGAAAGGTCGTCATAGATGCAAAGGGCATGTCTTCCCGAATCCCGGAAATATTCCCCCATGGCGCAGCCGCAATAAGGAGCGATGTACTGCATGGGAGCCGGCTCGGAGGCCGTGGCGGCCACCACCGTGGTGTATTCCATGGCCCCGTATTTTCGAAAAATGTCCACCACCCGGGCGACCGTGGAACGCTTCTGGCCGATGGCTACGTAGAAGCAGTACACCCCGGCCCCTTTTTGGTTGATGATGGCATCAACGGCCAGGGCGGTTTTCCCGGTCCCCCGGTCTCCGATGATCAATTCCCGCTGTCCCCGGCCGATGGGGATCATGGAATCAACGGCTTTCAAGCCGGTCTGGAGCGGCTCTTTCACCGGCTGGCGGACCACGATTCCCGGCGCCTTCTGTTCAATGCTACGAAAATTTTTGGCTTCCACCGGCGGCCCCTCATCGATGGGCTGGCCCAGGGAGTTCACCACCCGCCCGATGAGCTCCTCCCCTACGGGGACCGAGGAGATGCGGTTCGTCCGCTTGACCGTATCCCCTTCCTTGATCAACTCGCCCTCCCCGAAGAGGACCGCCCCTACGTTGTCCTGCTCCAGGTTCAAAGCCATGCCGAAGACGCCGTGGGGAAATTCCAGAAGTTCCCCGGCCATGACCCGGTCCAGGCCATAGATTCGCGCGATCCCGTCTCCCACGGACAGGATGACCCCGGTTTCGGCCACATCCAGCTTCCGGTCGAATCCCTGAATTTGACTGCGGATGATCTCGGTAATCTCGTCGGCTTTAATCCGTACGGCCATCTTGGCTCACTCCTTGTATAGGTTCTCTTTGGCCTTCAAAAGCTGGGTTTTGAGGCTTCCATCATAAATGACGTTTCCGATTTTGGTTATGACCCCCCCGATGAGCGAAGGATTCTCCTGGGTGGAGAGGATCACTTCTTTGCCGGTGGAGGATTCCAGTTGCGCTTTGATTTCCCCCACGAGCGGGGAGGGGAGCTTCTCCGCGGAAATCAGCGACGCCCGGAGGCGATTGGAAACTTCATCGGCGAGACCTTCATAGGACTTGACCATCGCGGGAAAATGGTCCACCCGGTCCCGTTCGATGAGCAGATCCAGGAAATCGAGGGTCGCTTTGGATAAGCCCAGAGATTCCCCCACGTTCCGGGCAATCGCCTTCCTCCGGGGAGCAGGGTAGAAAGGGCTGAAGAGAACCAGCCTCAGCTCCTTGTTTTCTTGAAAAAGTCCGGCCAGCCTTTCCAGATCCCTTCCCAGGATTTCGTGATTCTTCTCTTGCAGGCCGATCTTCAGCAGGGCCTTGGCATATTTCCGCGCGATGGTTAAGCTGATCACCGGATCTCCTTCATCTTCCCGATATACTCGCGGACCAGCCTCTCCTGGTCCTGAGGTTGAATGGCTTCCTTCAGGAGCTTTTCCGCCAGCTCGAGGGAGAGATCTACCATTTCCTTCTTCAGCGCCACCCGGGCTTTCTTCACTTCATGCTCGGCGATGATCTGAGCCTGTTTCCGGACCCGCTCTCCTTCTTCCTGCGCCCTCTCCACGATCCTCCTCCGTTCTTCTTCGCCTTCCTGGCGAATCGTCTCATGGAGGTCCTGGATCTCCCGGGTCAGAGATTCGAGCTTCTTCTCCCACTCCCCCAACAGCTTTTGCGCCTCACTCTTTTTTTGGGAGGCCTGATCCAGAGAGCTGCGGATACCTTCTTTCCTTTTTACCAGGAATGAGCCCAGGGGCTTCTTCAGCATCTTGGCCAGGAAAAACAAAAGAAAGGCGAAAGCAATGATCTGCCAGATCACTTCGGTGGAGAACCCGGGGGCGCGGGCCGGCGCCGGCGCCGCCCGCGGG
>Ga0315289_10003351_pt1 | contig 24338 bp, 15 predicted proteins | sample YL17G11_40_MG_FD_203452 | JGI IMG/M metagenome (GOLD analysis project Ga0315289, IMG submission 203452) | Sediment microbial communities from Yellowstone Lake, YNP, Wyoming, USA - YL17G11_40 | ecosystem: Environmental > Aquatic > Freshwater > Lake > Sediment | place: USA: Wyoming | collected...
CCATGCCCCTTTGATGGGCGGCCGCCACGCACGCGTTGCGCAGCTCGATCATGCGGGCGGAAAACACCTGCTCGTACCCGCGCGGGATATACCCGTAGGACAACATGCACTGGTCGAATCCGCCGGAGTCGATCAGGGCCAGCGCCTTGTCGAAGTAGGAATGGGCGGAGAACCCGATGAACCGGGTGATCCGTTCCTCACGGAGTTTGACCAGCTCGGCGTGAATCTTCATCGCTTGCGGGATGCTCATCTGCTCCAGTCCTGGCGTGCCGTGGATCAGGAGGAGGTCAAGATAATCGGTCTGAAGTTCCTGGAGAGACCGCTCCACCGCCTTGCGGACCTCCTCCGGTACGGTGGTCTCGACCTTCGTCACCAGGCACACCTGCCGGCGTCGGTCTTTGAGCGCCTCGCCCAGAATCGCCTGGCTCTCCATGTAGTTGCCGGCCGTATCGAAGTAGCGCAGCCCCCGCTCGAAGGCGTAACGAATCAGCTCGACGCGTTCCTCATACGAGAGCGGATTGAGCCACACCTTGGGAAGCCCCGCGCCGCCGTAGCCGAGGATCGGCAGGGCCAGACCGGTCTTGCCGAGCACGCGACTGGGAATGGCATCCGCCAGATCGCTTCTCTCCTTTCCTGGTGTGGCTGCCGGTGCCTTGCCTACGGAGACCGCAACGGCGGCGACCGTCTGCTTCAGAAACTCCCGTCGTCCCAATCCCTCTTTCATCATGTCACCTCTCGGAATCATGCTGCTGATGGCCTGCTTATTGCAGTTTCCTGGCTTGGGAGGCATATAGAGTCAAGCTTCCTTTCCACACCAGGGTTGACTGAGTTTCCAGTACGGGTAGAGATTTCAGGGCATTGATGATATGAGACTGCGTCGGATTCTTTGCCCAGGACGAGCCATACCACTGAATCTGCCCTTTCGCCGACCAGGCCTGACGCACCTGGATGGCATACGGGAACACCGTGGCATAGCTGATCGCGGCCCCTGTGTTGGTTTCGTTGGGGATGTACTTCCAACCCATCATAGGTTGGCGTCCGATATCGTCCTCCAGCGTTCGACAGGAGGGAGTGTCCAGCGCGTTCAATTCGGATGCTGTCACGTCGAGGATAGTATGGCCCCGATGGCTCGCGGAGGTACGCCAGATGCCATTGATGACGGTGTGGTCCTCGATATCCCCATAGATCTTGGGGATGCCTGCTATTTCCCTGCCGGTGAGGATGGGGTCGGTCAGATTTTCCCATAACACCAGACAGTAGGCTCCGGACACGTGGTCCCGGGCGCCGTGGAAGACGGCAGGGGCATAGACGCCCACAATGTTGTACGCCCCGCCCGCCAGCCAGTCGATCTGGCGGTTCATCGAATAGACGACACTGAGCAAAGGTGTCTCCCCGACTCGGAACGGATCGGGAAGGAACTGCTGCAGCCGCTGGCGGTCGGTGAGATACGTGACGCCGATGGACGTAACGTCATGATATTCGGGATCCTGTGGAGGTGCGATCCCTTCCGCACCGGAGTCAGAGGGCCACTCGAAGTGCGCGGGCATCATACGGGGACCGGGAGATTTCGTGCGGAGTAAGAGCAGGTTCGGACCGTGTGGTTCGGTCGGAGTCATTCCCCCTGTTGCCGGCTCGGCGCCCGCCGGGATTACCCCTAATCCCGCGGCGGCTCCGAGCTTCATTGTGGTTCGGCGGTCCAGCATTCTGCTCATGACATATTCCTTTCCAACTGCGGCGTGTTCCCTCTCCATCCGCAGAATACCGGAGAAATCCGCTATCTTGCGAGATTTCCGTGGAAGAACTGCATTATTTCTTCCAACTCGCCGGCGACCTGATCGTCGGACACGACGGAACGCCGGACATGTTGTTGCAGAGCGTCCTGGAAGAGCCGTTTGACCGTCGTGATCATGTTGGAGGCCTTGACCGGCTCGGCAATGCCATATCGTTCGCAGATCTCCGTCAGGGCAGGCGGATCGGTGCCACGCAACGTGGGATGTAGGAGCCGGTCGCGGAATACCTGCCAGTGGACCGTCAGGTCGCGCTGCCGACAGGTGGCCTCCACCGCCGCGAGAACCTCTTCCAGTAAGGTCGATACCCAGGCGTAGTTGAAGGACTCCTCCGGGGCCAACTGGGTGAGGGCCGCGGGCAGTTCCGGCGCATCGGCCATGTCAAGGGAAACCAGCCTCTCCTGGGGAATACGTTTGCGGGCCGTCTGGGCCTCGTGCTCGCTGATCAGGTACCGATTCAGGGCCGACAGGAGAAAGGAGCGGAAGCGGCCCTTCGACGGATCGGCCTTCTGGATCAAGCTCCGCCCCAACACGACCCGATGGAAGAAGCCTTGAGTGAGGTCCTTGGCTTGCTCATTGTCGTAGCCTTTGCGCCGCAGATAACAGTACACCGGCTTCCAGTATCGCTTCAATAATACATCGATCAGAGCGCGACTTCTGTCTTCCTCGGTCGAACCGGCGCCCTCCACAAGGGACCAGTGCGTGGTCAGGAACGCCTCTCCTGTTCCGCCCATGTCCGTGTAGTCGTCGCGTCTCATGACCTGCTCCCGTGCATATCCGCTCCAACGTCAGCGATACCTGGCATGCGTGTCGAACCGGGCTGAGACGAAGAACCGTCCTCACCGGACGCCAACAGAACCTATTCTATAGGTTAGCCCCCGGGAACGTGGCGGTCAAGTCCCCCCGGGCCGGCGGAAAGGCATCTTTCGCCAGGTCACGAAGTACTGACCCCGACAGAAAAAGAGAAGAAAGTCGCCACATTTCTCGCAATATCGGCCATTCCTCCGGTATTTACACGTGAAAGGCCAACGGAAAACCGCCGGCGACGACCACGTTAAGACATTTCCATGCGACGCATGCGGCAGCACATGCAACTCGTTTTCTCGGGCAACGCATCCATTTTCGGCAACTCTTTTATGAAGGAGACCAGACATGAACGGCCAAAGAACAATCAAGTACCTCTTGGGCATCTCGCTCCTGGTGATTCTACTTTCCGGGAGGCTTCGGGCCGGCCCCGGTTTCCTGGACGACTTCCGCGACGGCAGTGTCCAGGACGGCTCGCCCGTGACCTGGGGCTGGGAAGATGACGGCCAGGGCCAGCGATTAATCACCGATGACGGCTTCAGTATCAGACCGAATCCAGAAGGGCATCCCTGGGCTTGCGTCTTGGACGAGCAGGACAAGGACGCCGTGTACGCCGGCAATATGACCATCCGGACACAGTTCCAGATGGATAATTACAGCTCCGGAGCGCACGCCGGGATATACTTTCGCGCGAGCCGCAGCGGGGATTATTATCTCGCCGGGATCATTTATAACGAATTGTTTCTGAGCTGGTCTGCGAACGATCAATGGAAATTCTTCCAACGCTGCCAAATCCCAGGCTACAATGCAGCACAGCACGACATCATCATTCAAATTGACGTCACCGATTTTACCGACTCCGCCGGCAGTCGTATGAGCCGATTGGAGGTCAGCGGCTGGATGCCCGGCCAGGACAAGCCGGCTCAGCCGCAGATCAGCATTGTCGATGGCAAGTATGATGCGGGCGCGATCTGCCTCTATGCCTACCAGAGTCCCGCGACCTTCCGCTGGGTCGAGGTCACACCGGAGCCGATCGTGGACTTCAACGGCGATGGGAAAGTGGACACCAAGGACCTCCTGAAGATGATCCGATCCTGGGGCCAGAATGACCCGTCGGTGGATCTTAATGGCGACGGCACGATTGACGAGGAGGATCTGGAGGCGCTGATGAACTCCTGGGGCCAGGACGTGACCGATCCGACGCTGCTGGCGCACTGGGCGTTGGACGAGACAGAGGGGGCGACGGCAACGGATCGTGTGGGTCTCGGTAATGGTATGTTCATTGGCGATCCGGCGTGGGCCCCGGAAGGCGGGGCGGTCAACGGCGCTCTCGAATTCGACGGCGACGGCGACGCCGTGGTGACCCGGCTGGTTCGTGACCCCGCCGCTGGGCCGTTCAGTGTCTTCGCCTGGGTCAAAGGGGGCGGACCCGGCCAGGTGGTGGTCTCCCAGGCGAACGGTGCCGACTGGCTGATGGCCGATTCGGCCACGGGCACGCTGGCGACCGGCTTGTCACCAGCCTCCCTCGGACCAAAGCCCCTGGTGTCCGCCTCCACCTTCACCGACGGGGATTGGCACCGGGTGGGCTTCACCTGGGATGGCAGCCGCCGAGCGCTGTATCTGGACGACGTTCTGGTGGGCGCAGATGCCCAGGACGGCCTGGCGGCCTGCGTCGGGGGCCTGAATCTCGGCACCGGGGCGAAGATGACAGGCTTCTTCTCCGGCCTGATCGACGAGGTCCGCCTCTACAACCGTGCCGTCCAACCGTAGAATGCGGTGCCCATCTCGCTCATCCTGAAGGGCTGGCGGCCCACGCGGCGGCCAGCCCTTTCTCTGTGCGCCGGGCAGGTTTGAGCGCGGGAGGGTGCAAGTCCCTTTTACACCCTGATAGAGGCGCAGCGATCGCAAACCGCAAGGTTACGGTTCACCTGCTCCTGCCTTTGTTTCTCGCGGCCACATGCTTACGCAAGCGCGAGCCTGGCACCCACCGCGCGTAGGACACCGATTCCAATGGCGATTCTACCGAGTTCTGCCCCAGGACGTCCATGCCTGTCTGCACGCGGCCCCTCCAAAGCCAGAATGGGAAAGGTGTAGGGGTGACTCGCCTGTTTACCCGTTCTTCTCCTGAGATTAGGGAAGTACGGCGGGTCGTGGCAGGAGGTGCAGCAGGGACTAATCCTCAATCGTGGTAATATCGACGGCCGGTTTCGGATATTGCTTCTTCGCGATGTAGGATCTGGTCTCGTCCACCATCTGCTGGGTGATCGTGAAGCGATACTTGTGGTAGTCGTTCACTGTGAGTTCGCCCACCCAGAAGAAGCCCCACTTCTCGAAGAAGTCCGTCAGGTCCAGCTCGGCCACGTCGCAGCAGATCTTCACGAACTCAAACTGGTTCCGAATCGAATCGTCGCCTGAGCCGGCATGCGGGCGGCCCCGCATCTGCTCCATCACGTCGGCGTAGAAATCCGGCCGGCCATTGCGTGAGAAGTAGAGATGAAGTTGCCAGAAGGGGACCAGGCGATCGAAGACATTCGCAGCCTCCAGGAACGACTTTTTGGGCTCGGCCTCGATGATGTTCTTCCGCGCGGAAGCATAGTTCTTCTGGGCCTTGATCCGGCTCGCATTGCCCATGCTGCCGACGGTGTAAAGCGAGAAGATATTGTTGCTCACCTCGGTCATGCCGCCCCAGGTCATTTGCGGGCGCATTTGCAGGACGTGTCCCACCTCGTGGCAGAAACCCCAGCAGGGGTCGCCGGTAATCACGACGTTTGGATCGGCCACCTTGCGCATGGTGCTCTTATTGCCCAGGTACGCCACGCCGTCGCTATCGCGGAACATGTAATAGTTGAAGTTCACGCGCGCCAGGATGTGGTTCTTGGGCACCTTGTTGTACTTGACCAATCCCATCAGGGTATAGTGATGGTGGAGCATCGCATCGTAGTTGCGGATCAGTTCCACGCCCTTGCCGCGGGTGTACGTGTTGAGCCACTCGACCGGGTAGGCCACCTGGATGTGCCGGCCGCGGGCATCCAGGATGGGACTGACCGCCCGATCCAACAGGCGGTTCCAATCCGCGTTCGTGTGCCTGGCGGCGTCGAAGAAGCCGTTGACCTTGCCCGTGGGAAAGTGAATAGGCACCTTGGCGGCCTGTTCGGCGTGCTCGTCGAAGTAGCTCACGTACGCATTGCCGCTCTTGGTGACCTGGATCACATTGACGCCTTCTTTGAGTTCAATCACCTGCTTGCGCAGGCCCCAGCCGTTGGGATCTTTGGCCGGGTCGATTCCCGCGGCGGGCTTACGCATCCAGTCCGGAATCAGCAGCCAAAGCACCTTGCCGCCGGTATCCCCCACCAGCGTCACGTGTTCGCCCGCCTCCAGGTAGATGCCTGTGATGTTCTCGTAACGGCTGAAACCATCCCCCAGCTTCAAGGTCCGGCCCAGGGCACTGGGCGAAGGATAGGCCTCGTAGTCGGCTGCACGGCAGGTCGTGTCGTACGTTCCCTCCAGCATGGCGGCCGCCACCGTTTTGAGCAGATCACTTTTGAAGTCGGCCAGGTCTTTCGACAAAACACCCGGCTTTAACTGGCTGCAACTGGCGTCGAGGAAGAACTTCCGGTCGGCGCGGAGCGCCTCGACGTCGTACGCTGCCGCACAAACCGCGGACCAGCAGAGTAACAACAAGACCGGGAGACGGAGTCTCTTCATATCATTCCTCCGAGAGGCGGTCCCGCCGCCCCTCCCAAAGCAGAAGGGCAAAGGTATAGTGTGACCCGCCTATTCACCTATTCTTTCGCGGATATTTTAGCAGCCTTCAACAGAATGAACGCCAGTGCACTCCTCTGTCACCCCCGCGCAGGCGGGGGTCCAGGAAAGCCGCGGCGCGGAGGATTCCCGCCTGCGCGGGAATGACAAAAGGCAGCAGCCTTCCGCCCACACGCCATTGTGTTGGAGGCTCTAAAGTTCAACTTGGCGCCTGACCCTGGAATTCCCCTACTTCGTCTGCAGGTAGATGTTGCGGAATTCGATGGGTCCGCCTTCGCTCTGGAGACAGATCCAGCCGGAAGCGGGGTTGGCCTTCGTGCCTTCGTTCTGCAGGACGCCGTTGACGAGACAGCGAACGGAGCCGCCTTGGCAGTCGATGTCATAGCTGTTCCACTGTCCGGCGGGTTTCTCACTCGACGGATTCTTCTTCTTGATGGAGACGAACTGCTGGGCGGGATTCCGGCGTTCGGTGCCGTCCACCGTCAGACCGGCGCCGTTCATGAGCACAAAGTCCCCGGCGCTGCCCGCCTTGAGCTGGCATTCGATGCACACAGGCCAGACGCGATCGCCGCCGGCATGCAGGAACACGCCGCTGTTGGCGGGCGCGGCGGGCCAGCGCCATTCGACGTGCAGGTGATAGTTTGCATATTGCTTCTGCGTGCGCATATAGCCGTTGGGCTTGCCCGAGCAGTAGAGGACGCCGTCACGGACCTGCCACACCTCGTTGACAGCGACGCCCTTGTCCGCGGCGACACGCGTCCAGCCGGTGAAATCCTTGCCGTTCCACAGCACCACCTTCTGGCCGAGCGTCTTGCCTGCCGACGCATTCTGACAGCCCGCCAGGGCCGCCAGCGACATCCCTACGACCAGCCACAACCCGGCTTTGCCCATCATCCGCATTATGATTTCGCCCTCACAAACGACCAGGATCCCTGTTACGATTCCGCGGGCGGGCCGGCGCCAAAGCCCGGCCCGCACAGCCGTTCTACTTACCGGATGCGCGTCCCTGCCGTCAACGGGAAAATGGGTCCCGGCTTTCGGCAAAATACAAGAGGCGTGTCGTCGGTCATCTGTATCGCTTACGTGAAAGGGCTTCCACCGAAATGAGCGTTTCCCCGACTTGATCGGCGCGGCGCATCCCTTTACACTGAGCTTGTCCATGGACCGGAGAGAAATGCCACTCGAAGCGTAGGGCGGGTCTTCAACCGCCAAGGGAGGAATAGAGGGAGACGTACCGACAATTTTTTGCAGAAAGGGAACGAGCATGAAGAGCACACGGAGAGCGAAGTATGGGGTGATCGCGGCCCTCGCCATCCTGGTAGTGGCGGGAACGGTGGCCGCCTATTGCTGTGGACCCGGCGTCCGGTCGCAGGGTTATTGGAAGAACAATCCGGACGCCTGGCCCGTGACGAATCTCTGGATCGGGGACACGCACTACACCAGGGGGGACGCGATTGTGATCCTGTCGACTCCGTCGAAGGGCGACAAAAGCTATACTCTGTTCGATGCGCTCCTCGCGGCGGAGTTGAATGAGCTCGCGGGCAACTGCACGGACTGCATCGAAGACACGCTCTGTGCGGCCCACGAGTGGGTCGCCGACAACCCGCCCGGCAGCAACGTTAGGGGCAATAGCTGCGCGTGGAAGGAGGGAGAGCCGTTGTATTGCATACTCGATGCCTACAACAACGGCTGCCTGTGTGTTCCGTCCGCCGACTGAATCGATTCGTCGGAGGATTCGAGAAGCACGAGGCCCATCCGTTGGGAGCCGGTGAGCACTGGGTTCAGGACCTGATGGGAAAAACGGCGGGGCCTGTACCGCATGGTACAGGCCCCGAATCCTACAGGACGACAACTCCGTTGCTACGTGTTGTACGGCCGCGGTTGGTCGGGAAACTCACAAGCCGGTCGCTTTGGGCTTGCCGAACAGGACGTCATCGATGTACAGCATGCCCGTCGCACCGGCTTTCGGGTTGGCCTTGTCGCCCACGCCGATCGTGAGCTTCTTGACGGCGGCGAGATTGACACCTGCCAGATCGCTCAGCGGAACCCGCCACTCGGTCCAGTCGGACACGGTGGTCGCCGCGGCATTGGCGCTGGTAACCGTCTTGGTTTTACCGGCCTTATCTTCGACCGTGACGTACAGCGGGGCAGCGCCGTTGCTCCACTGGTTTACGCCGATCGACACGTTCTGCCAGGCACCGGTGACGGTGCCGGTCGTCGCCACGCTGGAGACTTCCGCCGTGCTGTACGCGCCGGTGCTGTGGCTGGTCACGCACAGTCCGACGTAGACGCCGGCCACCATCGAGACGTTTTGATCGGCGCCAATCTGGGTCCACGTCTTGCCGTCCGCCGAACGCTCCGCTTTGAACGTGTTGCCGGTGCGCGTGATCCTGAGCCAATACGGGGTCTGGAGGCCGGCCGCATCGGCGCTGGCGCTCGCGCCGCCGGTAGCCGTGCGATACTGGAAGGAGGCGCCGTTGTCCGGCGTGATGACGACCATGGCGTGCTTGGAACCGGCGTCGAGGCTCTCGCGGATCATGACGCCTGCCTTGGACCAGGCATCGCTGCGGGTGAGACTTTCCACCTTCGCGGTGATCGAGCCGTTGCCGCTGAGCTGCTTGCAGGCAAAGCGGAACTCGTCGCTGTTGTTCCAGATGTCCGTGCCGGCGCTGCTGACGGTGAAGGCGTTGCCGCCCTTATCGGCGAAGCCGAGTGGATAACCCCGGTACCAGAGGGCCAGGGTATCGGCCCCGCTGACGGTCCAGTCCATCGGCGAGTCGAAGGTCCGCTGCGCTTCGGAGTAGTACGGGGACTTGACGTTGTTGTACTCGAAGGGCATCGCCTGCTTGCCGCCATGGAGAATCACCGTCTCGGCAAACGGGGCCTGGAGGTAGCCAACGACCGAGCCGGTGCTGTTGGTCCAGCCATCGACCCAGGCCTCGTAGATGCGGCTGCCCTCCGTGTCCGTATACCCCTCGAAGTCGTCCACGACTGCAAACTGTTGCGTAGTGAAGCTCCAGATATTGCCCGGATACGTGGCCGCGCCGACCTCATCGACCTTCCAGTAGTACATCGTGCCGAAATCGAGGGCGCCGGGGGCAAAACCGTGGTCGGTTACCGACTTGGACGTTGCGGTCCCATCGGCCACCGCGGCTTCATCCGTGCCGAAGACTACTTGATGGGAGGTCGCCTCTCGGCCCGGCCGCCAATCCAGGGCACTATCGACCGCCACGCCATCAGCGTTCTGGGCCGGCTGCGGGGCGCGGGCTTCCACCGGCACGTAGAAGAACCGTACTTCGCTCAGGCCGAACTGCTTGAGGCCCACCATGCTCCAGTTGCTCTTGGCCGTCAGCCGGACGTAGCGAGCCATGACCCCGCCCAGATCCACGGTCGTATTGTGGGCGTAACCGGCCATCGCCGACCCTTGCGCGAATTGCATGTCCTTGAGCAGCGTCCAAGCCGTCCCGTCGGCGGAGTACTCGACGGTGACATCTTTGAAGCCATAGCCGAGGACCGGCTCGAATTCCGTGTTGTGGTTCCAGACCCACAGCTCGTGGAGTTTGTACGTCCTGTCGAACTGATACTGGATCCAGGTTGGCTGCGGGCCGGTCATGCTGCTGACCCACATGGCATCGTTGCTCGTGGAATGCAGGTCATTGGTCAGGCCGGAGCCGTTGGTTGTGTTCGCCGGACTGGTCGAAGCCTTTTCGAAGCTGGAGGCGGTCGCCGTCACGCCCGTGATCGGGTACGCGTAGGGCTCGGTCGTGAACTTCCAGACATTGCCCTTGAAGACCGTGGTGCTCGGCGGAGCATTGACTTCATCGACCCGCCAGAAGTAGGTCTTGCCGTAATCGAGCGAACCCGCCGGATCGAACGTGGTGCCCGTCTGGCCCTGGCTGACCAGGACGCCCAACGGATTCGCGGTCGTGGCCGTGTCGACATCGGCGGACACGGCACCCAAGTACACATCGTGCGTCTGGGCGAAGGGACCCGGGTTCCAGCTCAAGCTTGTGTCGCACGGAACGTCCGTAGCGCCGTCCTTGGGATTGCGGTCCCAGGCCGACCCGCTGATCTTGACCACCGTTGGGACATATTCACCCTCGTACCACTTGACGTCGTCCACCCAGAACTCCGCCGCCGCAAAGCCCGCGTGGAAAGCGATGTTCGGTGGGGTCACGTCCTCCGTGAATACGGGCGTGGTAGTGGTGTACTCAGCCCACTTGTCCGTCATGGTCACGGTCTTCTGGCCGTATCCCGTCCAGGGGTCTCCGCCGATCTGCGGCTTGAAATCGAGCTGCAGGGTCCCTTTCTTGCACTTGAGGAAGGCAGACAACGTGTACTTCTTGCCTTTTTGAAACACCATGCCGCTGGGCGAGATCCCCAACTCCCAGAAGTTGGCCGGAGCGGCGGCGACCGTGACATGCAGGCAATACCGGCCCTCCACCGGTCCCTCGGGCACCGTGGCCCCGGTACAGTTGGTCACCACTTCCATGCTGGCGCCGCCCCAGGTGGTCCACGGCGTCACGACGCCGGTCTCGAAGTTGCCGTTCCCGATCTGATTTTGGAGTTGCTGGGCCCAAATCGGAACGGACACTGCGGTTCCGATCAACAGGGCCATCATCAACCAGACTGCTCGATTTGTCATGGTACTTCCTCCTTCTCTTGGTCACAGGCGATTATTCCCCGGCCTCCACTGGCGAGCTGCTCCACCTCCCGAAGACGCTCTTCACGCGCGGCCCCGTTGACCGATTCGGCGCCGCCACAGTCCTCAACGATCCAGTCTATGATAAGCCCATCCACGCTTCGTGTCAAGGACAAGTCACCTGCCCTCCAGGGCAAACGCAAGGTTGTTCAACAGAAACCCTTGTACGTCATTGCGAGCGCAGCGAAGCAATCTCCTATCCGCGAGATTGAGATTGCTTCGTCGCCCTCGGCGCGCAGCGCCGCTGCGCGTCGGGCCTCGCAATGACATAAATGCGATCTGGCCGGGCAGTCCATGCGGCGGTGAATCCTCCTTGCTGTTTCCCTCCGCGCGAAGGGAGATTTCTTGTCACCATTTTCAAGACGCGGCCACTATCAGGATAGACAGGCAAAGAGTGTCGTACAGATTGGTTCAACGGGGATTCCTCCGGCCTCGGGCCGCGTGGGCGCGGCGGGGGTACGACGATCTTGTGAGAGGTGATTGCCAATGCGGATTTCTCGACGAGCATTCCTACGCTGTTGTGCGCTGGCATCGGCTTCGCTGGGGCTGGGTCCGAAGGAACTCACGGATCTGGAGAAGGCCCTGGCCGATCCCGGGGCTCCCTCGGTGCTGTGGCTGCAGGGCAGCGGGTGCAGCGGCTGCACGATCTCTTTTCTGAACTATATCGCGCCGTCGGAGCCGGTCGATGCCGCCGAAGTGCTGATTCGCAGCGCCAATCTCCTCTATCACCCGACCCTGTCCGCTGGGGCGGGAGAAGCGGTGGTGGCCGAGGTCAGGAAGGCGAGCAACTATATCCTGCTGGTGGAGGGCGGCGTGCCGACGGCTTTTGGCGGGCATGCTTGCGCGCCGTGGTCGGACGGGGGCCGGGAAGTACCCTTCCTGGAGGCCGTGCGGACTCTCGCGGAGAAGGCGAGGCAAGTCATGTGCGTGGGAACCTGTGCGGCGTATGGTGGAATTTCCGCCATGGGAGCCAACCCCGCGGCGGTCAAGAGCGTGTCGGAGGCGATCGGGAAAAGCACGATCAATGTGTCCGGCTGTCCGCCACATCCGAATTGGATCGTCGAGACGCTGGTGCCACTGCTCCAGGGCAAAGCCGTTACGCTGGACGGCCGGGGCCGGCCTGTGTCGCTCTATGGGGGCCGCCGGATGTGCGACGACTGCCCCTTCCACGGCCGGGGCGAGGCCCGCAGTCTCGGAGAGAGGGGCCGATGTATGGAGGCACTCGGCTGTTGGGGCGAGCTCGGATCGGCCCCGTGTCCGACGACGCAATGGAACAATCGCGTGAACTGGTGCATCGCGGCGGGCTCACCCTGTCTGGGCTGCACCGACCCAACCTTCCCCGGGACCACCAGCCTGTTGCGTCAGCGCGGCGGGGGACGCGGGCCGGGCGGGGGGCGCGGCCGGGGCCGGGGTCGAGGTTGATACGGGAGACAGGAAGGACCGAATTCAGGAGCTGATGCCATGCCGACGGTTGTTACGATTGATCCTGTGACGCGACTGGAAGGTCATCTGCGCGCGGACGTGACGGTCGACGCGGTGGACGGAAAGCAACAGGTGATTGAGGCCCGTCTGTCCGGGACATCGTTTCGCGGATTTGAAACGATGCTGGTGGGCCGGGACCCGTCGGAGGCGCCCCACCTCACCCAGCGAATCTGCGGCGTCTGTTCGGTGCCGCACGGCGTGGCTGCCGCACTGGCGCTGGAGAAGGCGGCGCCAAGCACCATCCCGGAGAACGCACGCGTGCTGCGCAATCTGGTGCTGGGAGCGAATTTCATCCAGTCGCACATCCTTCACTTTTATCAGCTCTCCTTGTTGGACTACGTGGGCGGACCGGGGATGCCGCCGTGGGAGCCGCAGTGGAATACGGACCGGCGGATCACGGGCGAGGATGGGGCCCGGCTGGTGGACCACTACAAGGCCGCGCTCCAGGCGGTCCGGCAGACCAATGAGATGGCCGCGGTGTTTGCGGGCCGCCAGCCACATTCGCCGGCGTTCGTCCCCGGCGGATTTACGAACGTACCGACGATGGACCAGGTCGCCGCGTTCCGCAAGTATGGCGGGATCATCGCCGACTTCCTTCGCCGCGTGTACGTGCCCGACGTGGATTTTGTGGCCGCGCGTTATCCTGAATACAACCAACTGGGCCGGGGATATGGGAGCTTGCTGGCATTCGGCGGCTTTCCGTTGGATGCCGCCGGCAAGGGGCTGTTCTTCTCCGGCGGCCGGATGACCGATGGCGGCAAGGAAAGCCAGCCAATGAGCTTCGAGGCAGTCACGGAACAGGTCACGCACTCGTGGTATGACAATGGAGCGGCCAATCGCCATCCCTCCAACGGTGCGACGGCGGCCGTGTATCCCAAGGAGGGAGCCTACTCGTGGCTCAAGGCGCCCCGGTATGAAGGGCAGCCCTGCGAGACGGGTCCTCTGGCCCGGATGACGATCGGCGGGCACTACCGCAAGGGTATCTCCGTCCACGACCGACATCGAGCGCGGGCCGCCGAGGCGCTGAAGATTGTGGAGACCCTGCCGGGCTGGCTGGATGAGATCAAGCCAGGCGAAGCGGTCTATTCGAGATATGCCGTTCCGGCGGAGGCGGAAGCGGCCGGCCTGACCGAAGCGCCGCGCGGGGCCCTGGGCCACTGGCTGAAGATTCGCCAGGGCAAGATCGCCCATTACCAGGTGGTCACCCCGACCTGCTGGAACGCCTCACCCCGGGACGATCAGCACACGCCGGGTCCGATCGAGAAGGCCCTGGTGGGGACGCCGGTAGCGGACCCTCAACAACCGGTCGAGGTATTGCGCGTCGTTCATTCGTTCGATCCGTGTCTGGCCTGCGCCGTCCACGTCTGTCGGCCGGCCAACACCGCCCGCGCGATCGTGTTGTGAGCTTCGTCGCCGATGAATCCTCGGGAACCTTATCTGATCCTTGGCACCGGCAATTGCCTGCTGTCCGATGACGGTGTGGGCGTCCACGCCGCACGCCTCCTCCAAGTCGAGCCGCCTCCCGAGACGGCGGTTCTGGTAGCCGAGACCGATTTTCTCAGCACGCTGCCTTTCCTGGAACGGTGTGCCAAGGCGCTCGTGATTGACGCGATGGACGCAGGGCAGCCGCCGGGGACGCTCTACCGCTGCCGTAGCGATGAGCTTGCCGCGGTCGGCCAGAGGCATTCCCTGCATGAGCTGGGGCTGCTGGAGGTTCTGGAGTTCCTCGATCAATGCCACCGCCCCGAAGTACACATCCTTGGTGTTCAACCAGGTCGGATCGGACTCGCCCTGGACTTGTCGCCGGCAGTGACTGCCGCATTGCCCCGAGTCGTTCAGGCGGCCCGTCAGATCATCGCGGAGTTCCATCTGACAGACTGATGATGTGGTGCGAGTGAATCGGGCCGGTGCAGCCGCACACGCTGCTCGGCCTTGACGGAGGGGTGGCAAATTGGGTAGAATATTAGATTGGCGGGTGTGGTCTGCCCGCCGTCCGTTCGGAGTACCGCGTTTACGCGGTCTTCAGGCCGCCTGAAGGCGGTACTCCCAACGGATTCCGTCCGCCCCCGGGACCGCCAATCTGGGGCCCAAACCCGATCTATCGGGTTTGGGAGCTCTATCCCGATTGGCCGTCCCAAGAAGGCCGCTCCGGAGAGCGGCGTTCCCAGGGGCACAACCGATCCGTGGGAGTCAACAGAGGTGGGGCCAGTGACATATCGCTTCGGACTGCTACTGGCCGTCTTGGCTCTGGGCATCGGCGCGGATGGCTTTGCCCAGGCGCGGCGGGCCGTGCCCCTATCGGTCGCCATCAATGAGATCATGCCGTCGAACCGCCAGACCCTCGCCGACCCCCAGAATGAGTTCGACGACTGGATCGAGTTGTACAACAAGGGCAGCGCCGCCGTCGACGTGGGGGGCTGCTACCTGACGGACAATCTTTCCGACCCCACCAAGTGGCAGATTCCCTCGAACACTCCGGCCGCCACGACCATTGCCGCCCACGGCTATCTGCTGATCTGGGCCGACGGTCAGGTTGCCGGCACCGGCCTGCACGCGGGCTTCAAGCTCAACAATGAAGGAGAAGAGGTCGGCCTTTTCGCCGCCGATGGCGTGACGTTGCTCGATAGTCTCTCTTTCGGACCGCAGCAGACGGATGTCTCCTATGGCCGGTTCCCCGACGGCGGGACGGAGTGGCGGACCAGTGCGTCCCCCACACCCGGCTCGGCCAATGCCATCCTCTATGAGGGGACGGTCGAGCCACCTCAACTCAGTGTTGCGAGCGGCTTTTGCACCGAGCCGTTCACGGTCACGATCACGACCGCGACGCCGGAGGCCACGATTTACTTCAGCCTCGACGGCTCCGACCCGCTGAGTCCCAGTGCAACGAGGGGCCGGTCCGCCGCCTCCATGGGCTCGGTCTACACGACGACGCTGAAAATCAGCAAGACCACGACATTGAAGGCGGTGGCGATCAAGCCGGGCTGGAAGCAGAGCAGCGTGAGCATGGAGCGGTATGTCTTCCTCGGCGCGGACCTGCGGAGCTTCACCTCGCCGCTGCCGATTGGCGTCATCGACTCGCTGGGCAAAACGGTCTCGACGGCGCAGGTCCCCGCCTTCGGCTTCTTTGTCGATACCGGTACGGAGGGCAGGGCGGCGATCACCGGCCCGGCTGATTTCGTCGGCCCGGCGGCGATCAACGTCCGCGGCAAGAGCTCCGGCGGTTTCGCCAAGCGGCAGTACCACTTCGAGACGCAGGACGGCCAGGGCCACGGCAAGGACGTCTCGATCCTGGGCTTTGTGCCCGAATCGGATTGGGTGCTCCAGGGGATGTATTCCGACAAATCGCTGATGCGCAACGTGCTCGCCTACCAGTGGAGCAATGAGCTGGGGCGATGGGCGGCGCACACGCGCTTCATCGAGTTGTTCCTCAATTCGGACGATTCCGCCGTCACGATGAGCGACTATATCGGCGTGTACGTGTTCATGGAGAAAATCAAGGTCGGCCCGAATCGCGTCAATATCGCCAAGCTCGGGCCCGGCGACAACAATGAGCCGGACGTCTCCGGTGGGTACATCATCGCGAAAGACAAGCTCGATGCGGACGATCAGACATTCAGCACCAGCCGGGGTCTGAGCCTGATCTTCAAGGACCCCAGCGGACCCGACCTCACGCAGACGCAGAAGGACTGGATCAAGAACTACGTCAATACGTTCGAGGCGGCGCTCTACGGCCCGGACTTCACGGACCCCGTCAACGGCTATGCCAAGTTGATCGACGTCGGTTCCTTCGTCGACAACCATATCATCGTCGAGCTGAGCAAGAACATCGACGGTTTCCGCCTGAGCACCTACTATCACAAGGACCGCAACGGCAAGCTCGTCATGGGCCCCATCTGGGACTACGACCTGTCGCTCGGCAACGCCAACTACAACGACGGCTGGCACGCCACCGGCTGGTACTACAGCCTGCTCGGCGACGGCGATTATCCCTACTGGCGCCGGCTGTTCGAAGATCCGGAGTTCAAGCTGCGCTACGCCGACCGCTGGTTCGGTCTGCGGCGGAATCTCTTCGCGACGAGCCGCCTGCTGGGGATCGTTGAAGACTATGCCACGCTGCTCGATGAGCCGGCGGCGCGGAATTACGCCCGCTGGCCGACCCTGGGCACGTACGTCTGGCCCAACTGGTTCATCGCCAAGACTTATCGCGAGGAAATTGCCTGGATGCAGGGCTGGCTGGCCGAGCGGCTCACGTGGATGGACAGCCAGATCGCCACGGAATTCGCGCCGGCGCCGCCCACCTTCAACCGGCAGGGGGGACCGATCAGTCCCGGATTCGAGCTGACGATGACGGCCCCCGGGCCGATCTACTACACGCTCGACGGCTCGGACCCCCGTGCGCTGGTGGGGCCGCTCCGGGCGCCGACGACTGTGACGCTGGTGCCGGAAAATGCCGCGAAGCGTGTGCTCGTGCCCGCCGGGCCGGTGGATGACGCCTGGCAGGGTGGCCGGGCGTTCGACGACTCCGCCTGGACGTCCGTCACCGGCGGTCCGGGTCCCATCGGCTACAACCGCGGCTCCCGCGCTGCGGGCGTCTTCAGCCTCGACCTCACCGCCGGCATGTACGGCCTGTGGACAAGCTGCTATATCCGCATTCCCTTCTCCTTCACGGGCAATATCCGGACCATCGCCGCCCTGATCCTGCGCATCCGCTACAACGACGGCTTCGTCGCGTACTTCAACGGCATCGAGGTCGCACGCCGCAACTTCACTGGGGCGCCCGCCTGGAATTCGGTGGCCGACAGTACGCAGTCCGGGGCGGCCGCCGCCCAGTTCGAGAGTATCGAGATCGTCAACGTCGCCGAAGTGCTGCGGCCCGGCGACAATCTTCTGGCGCTTCAGGGCCTGAACGTGGCGGTGACAAGTCCTGATGTATTGATCTCGGCGGAGCTCGCGGCCGCGGAATCCGCCGGACTGGAAGCGCCCGCGCGGGTCAAGAGCTACACCGCGCCGGTGCGACTCGACGAGAGCACGCAGATCAAAGCGCGGGCCCTGGTGGGCGGTCGCTGGAGCGCGTTGAACGAGGCGGTCTTCGCCGTCGGGCCGGTGGCCGAGAGCCTGCGGATCAGCGAGATCATGTATCACCCCAGGGAGACGGGCGACCCCAACGACCCGAACACCGAGTACATCGAGCTGATGAATATCGGCCTCGAAGCCATCAACCTGGGCCTGGTCCGCTTCACGGACGGCATCGACCTCACCTTCCCGAGCTACAAGCTGCCTGGGGCCGGCTGCTGCGTCGTGGTGAAAGACCTCACGGCTTTCGAGGCGAAGTACGGTCCAGGTCTGCCCATCGCCGGCCGATACGCCGGCAGTCTTAACAATGCCGGCGAACATCTCGTGCTACAGGATGCCGCCGGTCGCACGATTCACAGCTTTACCTACACCGACAACTGGTACAGCTCCACTGACGGCGGGGGCTTCGCGCTCACCGTCAGCGATCCTTATGCGGTGGACCCGAACGCCCTCGGCAACAAGGCCGCCTGGCGGCCCAGTACCAAGGCCGGCGGGTCTCCCGGCGCCACCGATGCCCCCGGATTCTGACCCCGGGAACGCCGTTCTCCCGAGCGGCCGCCTTCGGAACGCCAATCGGGATAGGGCTCCCAAACCCGACCTATCGGGTTTGGGGACCCAGATTGGCGGTCCCCGGGCCCTTGTGATTTCGCGCAGCCGCCAGGGACGCTCCTACAGGCCCGTACCGTGATGCCTTTGTCCGCCGTGTGGTTATTTTGAGCGGGAATCCTCGCTTTTTGCCTATCCCGCTCCCCTTGCCGGCCATTCTACGATGGCCTTCGGTCAGTAAGACGGTCATCTGTCGGGATTACGGTTGTACGGTTTGAAGTTTAAGGTTTGAAGTCGGAACGCTTGACACGTTACACTTGCAGCTTTTCACTTCGGTTACAGACAGAAAAGGGAGCGGATCGCCATGAATCACAAGCGCAGCCATGTACGTCCGGCCGGATTATCCCAATTTCCAGCGTGGCTGGTCCTGGGAGTGTTGACGCTGGTTTTTGTGCTCGTGTTCACCGGGGCCAAGCGGGGTCCGGTCGAGGTCTATTCCAAGGGGGCGCAGCCCCGCCCCATCGCCACGCGCGGACAACTGATGGTGGACGAGGAGGTGGCCATCAAAGCGTTCAACACCGTCTCGTCCTCGGTCGTTTTCGTCACGAATAAACAGGCCAGCCGCGACCTTTTTCATCTGCACACCGCCGATGTCGAGGAGGATGCCGGCTCCGGCTTCGTCTGGGATCCCAATGGCTACATCGTCACGAACTATCATGTGGTCCAGAACAGCGACGTCGTTCAGGTCACCCTGGGGGACCAGTCCATCTGGAAGGCGAAGCGCGTCGGCACCGACCCGGACAAGGACATCGCCGTGCTGAAGATCGAGGCACCACGGAATCTCCTGCCGGCGATTCCCATCGGCACGTCCAGCGACCTCCAGGTGGGGCAAAGGGTGTTCGCGATCGGCAATCCCTTCGGCTACGACCAAACCTTGACCGCCGGGGTGATCAGCGGCCTGGGTCGCGAAATCACCGGCGCGGGCAATCGCCCGATCAAAGACGTGATTCAGACCGATGCGCCGATGAATCCGGGCAACTCCGGCGGTCCGCTGCTCGACAGTGCCGGCCGCGTGATCGGCATGAATACGGCGATCCTCAGCCCGACCGGGGCCTACGCCGGCATCGGGTTCGCCATTCCCATCGACTGCATCAACTGGATCGTCCCGGAAATCATCAGCGGCAGGACGGTGGCCACACCCAATCTCGGCATCACCACGGCGCCGGACCATCTGGTCCGCCGGCTCGGCCTCGAAGGGGTGCTGATTCTCACGATCTCACCCAACACGACCGCCGAGAAGGCCGGCTTGCGCGCGACCCGACGTGGCGATTCGGGCAAGATTTTGCTGGGCGATCTCATCGTGGCCGTGGATGGCGAACCGATCCACACCACGGACGACCTCTTCCGCGTGATCGACAGGCACAAGGTTGGCGATGTCGTGCCGCTCACGATCCTGCGCGAAGGCAAGAAGATGGATGTGCCAGTCAATCTCAATCCGTTGCCCTGACCTGCCGGGATCCTACGCATCCGGCGTTCGGAGTACCGCGTTTACGCGGTCTTCAAGCCGCCTGAAGGCGGTACTCCCAACGATACGGCTTTGACAATCGCCGGCGGACGTTCTATGATCAGCGTCGTCGGCCCGCTTCTCACGACGTCTGTCAGGCGAAACACGTACGGGATGTGCCACGTATGGAAGTGCAAGGAAACGCCCCTTGGCGTTGCCGGGAGAAGACAAGGATAAGTTGGAGTCAATACCGGTGGAACCCAATCAGGAGTATCCGTATCCCGCCGCCCGGCGGCGCTCGCAGACGTGGCTTACTGTTCTGCTGCTGATCCTGGTCCTGTTGCTTCTGTTCAAGGAAGCGCGGACCTGGCTGCCCGACCTTTACTACAAGGGCGCCCAGCCGCGTGCGGTGACCGCTCGCGGCGACCTGGCGGAGGACGAGAAGGGCACGATCGCGCTGTTCAAGTCGGTCTCGCCGTCGGTGGTGTACATCACGACGATGACTGTCCGGCACGAGCTGTTCAGCTCGCGTGCACTGGACGTGCCGCAAGGCGCCGGCTCCGGCTTCGTCTGGGACGAAAACGGTTATCTCGTAACGAACTATCACGTCATTGCCGATGCGCAGGGCGCGCGGGTCACCCTGGCGGACCAGAGCACGTGGTCGGCGCAGCTCGTCGGCGTCGAGCCGGACAAGGATATCGCCGTGCTGAAGATCGACGCCCCGAAGCACCTGTTGCCGCCGATCGCGCTGGGCACGTCGAACGATCTGCAGGTCGGGCAGAAGGTCTTCGCCATCGGCAATCCGTTCGGCTTCGACCAGACCCTGACGACCGGCGTCATCAGCGGCCTGGGCCGCGAGATCGTGTCCGCCTCGGGCCGCCCGATCCAGGGCGTCATTCAGACCGACGCGGCCATTAATCCCGGCAACTCCGGCGGCCCACTGCTCGACAGCGCCGGCCGCCTCATCGGGATCAACACGGCCATCTACAGTCCTTCCGGCACCTACGCGGGGGTTGGCTTTGCCGTGCCGGTCGATGCTGTCAATCGGATCGTCCCGCAGATCGTTCGCGGCGAAAAGCTCAAAAAGCCCGGACTGGGCATCGAATGGGTCCCGGAGTACGCCGTGAGCCGGCTGGGGCTGGAAGGCGTGCTGATTCGCAACGTCACACCCGGCAGCCCCGCTGACAAGGCGGGCCTGCAACCCACCAGAAGAGACTCGTTTGACAATCTTATTCTCGGCGACCTGATCGTCGGCGCCGACGGCAAGCCCATCCGCAACGGGAACGATCTTTACCGAGTCCTCGACGCCCACGAAGTCGGCGATACGGTGCGGTTCACGATCGTCCGGAATAACCGGAAAGCCGACGTGGACATCCAGCTCCAAGCCCTGCCCTGATGTGATTCATGTTCCCCTCATGCCGGTTTATGGGACCCGGGGAGCCGCGCAGGAGCCGATGAGGCCTTTGGCGACTTGAGTCTTTCGGCAGGAGAACGGAGGAGGCACGCCGGAGGCCGAATGCGTGGTGCACGCCGTTCTGTCGTATCGATATCTCTCCGGCAATCAGAGAATGCGGGACAATGTGTGCCTACTTCTTGACATGGTGGGGCAAAATGGGTAAAATAGACAAACTAAGTGGGGTGGGTATCGTCTGTCCGGTGAACCGTATCTGTCCAGCACGCGCTGGTGGTGCATGAGGAGAGTTGCATGAACGCTTCCAAGTTGGCCTTTCTGGTAGCCGGAGCAATCCTGGTGTCGTTGAGCGGTGTTGGTTCAGCCGCACCGACTTTGTACATGGATGCCGGTAGCTTCATCGCGGGTAACAGCGTGGTTCTGCTGGAAGACTTCGAGGCCGTCTTCCCGAAGGACACGGCCTTGCCGTCGTTCACCAGTAATGGCGTGACTTACACCGGGGTACAGGCCGGCAATCCAAACGTGTTGGTGGCCGCGCCGGGCTACACTAATTTTGGTGTGCCAATCACGACGAGCAGCGTGCTGACCTCCAATGCCAACGAGGAGTTCACGATGGATCTGAGTACAGATCCGCTCCCCGTTGTGGGTTTCGACGTGTACCTCAACGGAGATGGCGTAACGACCCGGTGGTATGGCAGCGGCGATCATCTGCTCGTGACGGTGAATGATTCCCGTCCTGCCGGACAATACTTCCTGGGCTTTGCCATGGATGAGCCGATCTACTCGGTTCGGTGGACCGCGGTCGGCGGTCAGAACGTCAACACCGGAATTGATAACGTGTATGCTGGGACGATCCCGGCTCCGGGCGCCATCCTCGTCAGCGCGATCGGGACGGGCCTTGTCGGCTGGCTCCGAAGACGCAAGATGCTGTAGCCTCATACCGGTCGATAAAGACAGTCACAGGGCTGCGGCTTCGGCTCGCAGCCCTTTCTTATCTCCGCATGGGATCGGCCCTGGAGATGCGAGCTGCACGCTGCGCTTTCCGTCCCACCATGACTCTCTCCTAAGCTCTTGTCAATTCGATGCTTATATAGCTGCACAGTTTCACGGCTATCCCATTTGGCGAAGGGCGATTAGAAGATATACTTTAGTTGGATCAGTGTACTTAGAAGTGCCATCAGATCAAGCCGAAGAAGTATCGTCGCAGTTCACGTCTCACTCTGCCTTGCCCGGAAAGCCCGGCGATTGGTCGCGCATGCAGTTGTGATCAGGCTCCCAATCGCAAATTCCGCGTTTGGGGACCTTCCGCCTCTCCAAGTGCTTATGACATCGATAGTCATGTACGTAGTACATTTGTGGGCGTCCATTGGCCCACAGGAGTGATGCTATGACTGGAACGGGGGTTTTGACCGCCCCTCGCAGCGCCGCTGCGCGTCGGGGCGTGGAAAGAAGGGGAGGCCGCCCCACGATGGGGTGTGTGGTCATCTTGACCCTCTTGATGTGGTCCGGCGTGTACGCCGCAGAGGTTCTGAATCCGAGTTTTGAAACCACCTACATGGGTACGCCCTATCCACGCTCGCTGCCCCAAGGGTGGTGGCATGTGGACCATGCCTCCTTCAACTCCTACTGTACCAACCAGTGGAGGACGAACGGCACCCTGTCGGCCGCACTGCTCAGTCGGATCGGCAAAGCCGTCAGTCGCGGGAACTACCAGAGCTTCTATCAGTACGTGGAGCTGACCGGTATCGGCACCATCGAATTCGATATTCGAATGACCGCCGGCTCGGCGGGGGCGTTCGAGCACTTCGAAGCTTCATTCCTCGTCGACGGCGTGCCCTTGTGGAGCCAGAACGCCGCCGGTGTGTACCTCGACCAGGAGGTGAACGTTGCAGGTATGGCGGGCTGGCATCGGATCGAGATGCGCAACACGGCCGTCGACACCGGCACGTTCAGCCTGTCCTACTCGACCCAGTGGGACAACGTGCGTCTGATTGAGGGACAACTCACGATACCGGCTGTCGTCGATCTTAATCCCAGCACGCTGAGCGCGACCGACGATGGTACCAGCACGCTGAACCAGGCGAGCAATGGCAATTGGATCATGTGCCGCATCGAGCTGGAAGAGCCGTATGATGTCAACGCGATCGACGGCGCGTCGGTGACACTCAACGACATTCCGGCCTACATGGGCGACCAAGGCTGGGCCACGCCGCAGGCGACCGCGGCGAATGTCGCGGATTACGACGGCGATGGAATCCTGGAGCGGATGGTCAGGTTCGACCGAGCGGCGGTCCAGGCTATCGTCCAGCCGCCGGAGGCGACCGTCACGATCAGGGGCAAGCTGGCCGGCGGTCCGCTCTTCGAGGGCACGGCGGTGATTCGCGTGCACGACAAGAACGCCAAGAAGAAGTGACACCACACCGCAGCGTCGCACGCCAGCCGGCAGAAGCTCGCGTGCGACTGCGAAGCATCCGGGTGGTGAAGTACCGCAGGGCCACGGAAGGCCCAGGACGCCCGCCCGGATGCGCTTTTCGCATGGGGCCCCTGCGGGCCGGCGCTTCTCGTTCCGCGCACCTTGGCATGCGTCTGATCGGCTGAAACTGATCAGACCGGCCTTTCCCCCTCGCCCCGACATTCTCTCATCGGCCGCGCCATTCACCCAGAATCCGCTTGAGGCGGTGCAGGATGCCGTCCCGCGCCGGCTCCGGGCCGACCACGCCGGAGGCGCGTAACTTCTCCAGCGACTGGGCGTTCGCCGCCGCACGGGCGGCCGCCAGATCCGACAGCACACGAGGAATCTCTTCCCGCAACGACAGCAGGTGCGCGAAGGCGCCGCGGTCGAATTCGAGCAATTCGCAATTCGTGACGGCCGTCATGGTCGCGCTGCGCGGCAAACCCGTCAACAGGCTCATCTCGCCAAAGAGCGCTCCCGGCTGCAACTCGAACTCGATGGGGCGGGCGGCGTCGGAATCCGCAATGCTGCCCCGCACTTTTCCCTGCACCAGGACATAGAACGACTCTCCCTCCTCGTTCTGGTGCATCAGGACCTCGCCGTGGGTGAACCGGGTGCGCTTGATGTCCTTGGCCACCCTCTTCAGCTCGTCCCGGCTGAGCAGGCAGACGCCCTCGGGGCCGGCCAGGAGCTTGCGACCGAAGTCGCTACGCAGCAGATCGTCCACACAGCGCTCGATCTCCGATGCCAGCGGCTTTTCAAAATGCTGGGCATGGACCGCCTGCAGGAAGTTGTCGAGAAGGCGGCCGCTCATC
>Ga0315289_10003354_pt1 | contig 24331 bp, 17 predicted proteins | sample YL17G11_40_MG_FD_203452 | JGI IMG/M metagenome (GOLD analysis project Ga0315289, IMG submission 203452) | Sediment microbial communities from Yellowstone Lake, YNP, Wyoming, USA - YL17G11_40 | ecosystem: Environmental > Aquatic > Freshwater > Lake > Sediment | place: USA: Wyoming | collected...
TAGTAATTTCGGATTTCCATCAGGCTGAAAAGCTCTTCCATGCCAGGGAAGATGCTCATTTCACCTGCCTCTATGGTATCGACTCCCTGGGAGGCGAAGAGCTCAGTCAGATAGCTTTTGATCTCTCCCCATTTTTTCTCGATTTCCTCAAGAGAGTTGATCTCCTGACCGTAAAGATTGGGAGAAATATTCTTGAGGTCGTTGGAAAGCTGGGTTTCGAAGGAGTCAGAAAGGCTGTGGGCGGCATCAGTGGAGATGGCCAGGGTTTTGTATCCTTTCTTGGCTGAGAGCAGGGCTGTGGCCGCAGCTAACGTCGTCTTGCCGACTCCGCCTTTTCCAGTAAAAAGAATGATACGCATTCAACTTGCCCAGCTAGAATTTCAAGAATTTATGGTAGGACTATTTTATCACTCCTCAGGGGTAAGTCAACTATTAAGAGGTTTTGGGAAATAGCCGCAGCGACCATAGCGGATTTAGCCTTCGGAATTCGCTCTTCGAGGGCAAGCAGAAAAGGGGACTGTCCCCTTTTTTCTAACGTAGCGGATTTAGCCTTCGGAATTCGCTCTTCGAGGGCAAGCAGAAAAGGGGACTGTCCCCTTTTCTGATCGGCGAGGATGTCTGAGCGAAGCGAGTTCCGCAGCCGCCGAGAAGAGCGAATGGAGAATGGCGTTAAAAATCCGCTATGGTCGCTGCGGCTATTTCCCAAAACCTTGGCAAAGAGTGCAATAATCCCTTGCCCCAGAATCGAGATTGGTTTTACCTTTAGCTTCTAATCAAAGGGGTTTTCGCTTTTGTAGAGCATCCCTTTCGGCTGGTTGAAGGAAGCGTCCTCAACGCCCAGCACTTTCATCGCAGCAAAGAGAGATTTTCCAGCGTGTTTAAAGGCAACCGCAGTATGGTGGGGGAATCTTTTCTCGATGAGGATATGGCGGTAGAAGCGGCCCATCCCTTTGACGGCAAAGACACCGATGCCTCCGAATGACCTGGGGTCGATGTCGAGCACTTCTCCTTCAGCAGCATAGGAGCGGAGAGTTGTATCGGCTGTCGATTGCAGGCGGAAGACGGTTATCTCTCCAGGCTTGATTCTTCCTTCGAGGGTTCCTCTGGTTATTTCCGGCTTTTTGCCTGATTCGAGGAGCCGGTTCATGATTAGCTGGTATTTTAACTCGCCGCGAATCAGGCAGGAGGAGGCTGTGTTTCCACAGTGAAAGCCCATAAAAAGGTCGCTTGGCTCATAGTCTCCGATAATTTTTTTAGATTTTTTGTACATATCATAAGGGACAGTGTTGTTGATGTCGAGCAGTGTGGCTGGATGCTCGGTGGCGCAGGTGGCGATGTATTCACTCAAGGCGCCGTAGATATCGACCTCGCAGGAGACAGGGATGCCGCGCGAGGCAAGCCGTGAGTTGACATAGCAGGGAACAAAGCCGAAGTAATATTCAAAAGCCGGCCAGCATTTGTTGGCAAAAATCCCGAATTCGGAAGCTCCCAGGTTCTTCGACATGAATCCGGTCAGGGCAAGCTCATACTGGGCAAGCTTTTCTAGAAGGTCAGGATAAGCGTTTCTTTTTCCCAGCTCTTTGGACATATCTTTGGCAATGGCTTTGATCTTCGGGACATTCTTGGCGCGCAGAAAGATATCGTAGAGGTCGAGCTCTGAGTTTTCCATGACCTCGACGCCGATATCATAGAGAGGCTTGATGGGAGCATTGCAGGCGAGAAAATCCTGGGGCCTTGGCCCGAAGGAAAATATCTTAAGCTTTCGCAGGCCGAGGAGAATTCTTGCCACCGGAATAAATTCTTCAATGAACTGCGCCACCTCTTTCGCGATTCCAACCGGATACTCTGGAATATAAGGCCTGAGATGCCTCAAGCCAGAGTTATAAGATGTGTTAAGCATCCCGCAATACGCGTCGCCTCTTCCCTGGATCAAGTTGTCTGCGGATTCTTCCGAAGCAGCAGCGAACATCACCGGCCCTTCGAATTTTTGGGCAAGAAGCGTGGTTGGACCCTCTGGCCCGAAATTCCCTAAGTAGATAACCAGGGCATTTATCTTTTTCCGGCGGAGCTCATCCAGTGCTTTGAGCGTATCTCTTTCATTCTCAACAACAGTCTCAACCTTGGTGATAGGGATTTTTTTCTTCCGGCATTCTTCAATGACCTTATCCCTTCTTTTTTTCGAGAGCTCCACAGGAAAGCAGTCGCGGCTGACAGCCACCAGGCCTAAATGAATTTTTGGCATGTTGTTCATTTTTTGCTCCTTGCTTTTTGCCCATAATAGGCATCTGGACCATGCTTTCTTTGAAAATGCTTTTTTAAAATGTAATCCGGCAATGGCCCTTTTTCTGGATTGGCCAGAAGAGTTCCCAGGGCCATTTTTGCCACTTTTTCAAGAATCAAACTGTTCTCGACGGCTTCTAAAGGCGTCCTCCCCCAGCAGAAAGGGCCATGCCCGGCAACCAGAACTGCAGGCATCTGCCAAGGATTCAAGCCAGCAAATCTTTCGATGATAACTTTCCCGGTGTTGCCTTCATAGTCCTCTCTGACTTCATCCTGGCTCAAGTAGTGTGTGACAGGAATCGGGCCATGAAAGTAATCGGCATGGGTTGTTCCCAAGCAGGGGATTTCCATTGCAGCCTGGGCAAAGACTGTCGCATGTTCGCTGTGAGCGTGGCTCACTCCGCCGATTTCGGTGAAAGCTCTATAAAGCTTTAAATGTGTTGGCGTGTCTGAAGAAGGCTTGAGATTCCCCTCGACAACTTTCCCCTCCAAATCAACGACCACGATATGCTCTGGCTTCAATTCCTCGTAAGATATTCCACTGGGCTTTATGGCCATGAGGCCCTTTTCCCGGTCAATGCCGCTGACATTGCCGAAAGTCAATGCGACAAGGCCATACTTGACCAAATCTAAATTGGCCTGCCAGACTTTTTCTTTTAAATCGTTAAGCATCAGCTTCCTTCGAGCTGCTTATCGCGCAGCGATAGCAGGTCTTTCATGACATTATACAACGTCCCGTGCCATTCCTTTGTTCCAAAGGCATCATGGAGCTGGCGGTAGAGGGGGTAAAGTTCCTGATAAATCTTATGCCTCTCACGATTTGGCTTGAAGATTTTTTTCTTTATGCCGCAGATGGCAGCCTGGGCGTCGCTGAAACTCTCGTAGCCACCGCTCTCTTTTCCAGCCACGACAGCGCCAGCAATGGCCGAACCCAGGGCGCAGGTTTGAGCTGAGCGGGCAATCTTCATCTCCTTGCCGATGACATCAGCATAGATCTGCATGACCAAAGGATTTTTCTCAGCAATACCCCCGCAGTTGATGATCTCTGTGATTTTGACTCCATATTCTTCAAGCCTATTGATGATGGTCAGCGCGCCGAAGGCTGTGGCTTCGACGAGTGCCAGGTAAATCTCTTCTGGCTTTGTCTGGAGTGTCTGGCCAAGAAGAAGCCCGGTTAGCCTCTGGTCGACAAGCACAGTCCTGTTTCCGTTATTCCAGTCAAGGGCGAGAAGCCCGGACTGGGCCGGCTTCAATCCTGCCGCCTTTTTTGTCAGGGCTTCATGCGAGCCAATCCTCGCTCCTCCTGGCTGAAGATAATTGACGAACCAGTTGAAGATATCTCCCACAGCCGATTGCCCGGCTTCAATGCCAAAATATCCAGGAAGCACAGAGCCGTCAACGATGCCGCAGACTCCGGGGATGTCGGCCAGCGGCTTGTCGTTCGGCCAGACGCAGATATCGCAGGTGCTTGTGCCGATGATTTTGACCAGTTTTTCAGGGGAAACGCCTGAGCCAACCGCTCCCAGATGGGCGTCAAAGGCTCCTACAGCCACAGGAATGCCAGGACGCAGGCTGAGTTTGCGCGCCCATTCCGAAGAGAGCTTTCCTGCAGGTATGTCTGCCGTATAAGTTTTTTTGTAGAGCCTGGCACGAAGAGCGGCCAGCTTGGGATGGAGCTTGGCCAGAAAGTCTTGGGCCGGGAGCCCTGCCCAGACATCGTTGAACATCGCCTTATGCCCGGCAGCGCATCGGCTTCGCCTGATGAGTCCGGGCTTTGTTGTGTTTGTCAAGAGGGCAGGGATGTAATCGCAGCATTCCACCCAGCTTGCCGCCGCATCAAATACCTTAGGGTCGGCTCGCAGGCAATGGAGAATTTTGCTGAAAAACCATTCTGAGGAGTAAGTTCCGCCGCACTTGGCCAGATACTCAGGGTGCTCCTTTGCCGCAAGCTCTGTAATCTCGGCTGCTTCAGCATGTCCGGTGTGGTCTTTCCAAAGCCAGGCATAAGCATTGGGATTGTTTTTAAATTCTTTGTGCGTGCTCAAAGGCGTGCCGTCTTCATCGACTGGAAGCGGGGTTGAGCCTGTGGTGTCGATGCCGATCCCTATGACCTGGATGGGCTCAAATTTTTTACAGGCCTTTTTTGCTTTGAAGAGAATTTTTTTAACGACAATGGATATTCCTTTGACATACTCTGCCGGATTCTGCCTTGCCAGGTTTGGGTTGGAGCGGTCGAGAATGATTCCTTCCTGGCCAGATTCATAATCATAGATAGCGGTCGAAACCTCCTGACCGTTTCCAACATCCACGAGCAAGGCTCTCACCGAGTTTGTTCCGAAATCAAGGCCCAGGCTGAATTTCCTCTTCTCCTTTTTCATCGAGCCTCCACTTCACTGAGATTTATGTTTTTCTGCTTTTTGAACAAGCCAAGCTTTATCGATTCGATGACCTGTCCTTTCTCCTTCTCTCCGCTCATTCCGTCGAAAACGACAAACTCCATCTTCTCTTTTTTATTCCTATAATAGATTATCCAGTAAGGATAATAAATAATTTTTGTTTCCGGAAAGGGAGTGATATCCATCCTCCTGTATCTCAGGTTTCCGGTTATTCTCATCAGGTCATACATCAGAAGATGCTTACCTCTTTTTATGGCTTCCTCCTCCTCAAGGATTCCGGGCAGAATATGGTCTTCCTTGACCTCTTTTCTCTGAATGACTGCAGTAGTTTTTTCTTTTTTCGAAGGAAGGAATAGGTCTCTAAAAGCTTCGAATTCTCTCTGTAATTCACCCTTAAGCTCGAATCGTGTCTTCTTCCGAATGTTCATCGGGGTGCCTTGCAGCCGGTCAACAAGGAAGAGGCTCTCTTCAGTTTTTTTTCGGCCGAAGAAAGGGGTAAGCTCAATTTTGTATCTGAATAAAACATAGGGAAGATAGAGAAGCTCAGTCGCATAGGGAATCTTAAGAGTTTTTGAGCAGAACTTTCTTACGGCCTGATCAGGGTTTGAGGAAAGAGGGGCAAAGGTCAAGATATTCATGCTTTTTTCAATCGTTTCAAGCGGATGAAGCCTCCGATGGTAAAACCCAGGCCGACGAGGATGATGCTTCCGTCGCTGATGATCGAGCTTATCCGAAAGTAGGAAGCCATGGTCCGAATCGGGCTCAGAAAAAAAACGATGAGCCCCAGAATGAGGAGGATGACGCCTATGGAAAGCATCTGAACGGCGACAATAAGCTTTGGGTTAGCACCTTTTTTTTCTTCCATGATATTTTCCTCCTAATTCCTCCAGAATATTTAGCCGAAAAAGAAAAGAAGAAGGACCTGGACCAATAAGATTGCAGTCGCCCAGTACTTGAGATTTAGGTACCAGGGCGGGCGAGTGATTTTTCTCGGCGCCATCTCAGTCACTCTCATTGCTTTTGTCTCAGCACGCTCCTCGACAATCGCACCGACCATAGATTCAAAATCGCTTTCCCAGGTGATTCCCTCAACCTTTTCCTTTTTCGGCGGTTTTGTCAGGAGGCTGACAAAAATGGTTACCAATAAGGTAACGACAAAAGACCACCAGCTGATTTGAAAAAAGATTTTGACTCCGAAGCCCTGCTGAAGGGTGATGGCAAAGACAGCGCCTGTGATGAAGCCGACAAGGCTTCCTGGCGTGTTTGCCCTGCGCCAGAAGATAGCTAAAACCAGGACACCCATGAATGGTCCTAAGGCCATGGCCAGCAGGGTTTGCTCCAGCCACATAATGAGAGGGACTTTCAAAACGACAGGAACAAGAAGCAGAGAAGTGACGATCACGGCAAAAGTGGCAACCCGGCCGGCGATAAAGTAATGATGGTCGCTCTTTCTTTTGGCCAGAAACTTTTCATAGATATCCTTGATGAGCATGGTCGAGGAAGAGTTGAGCACACTGCCGATGCTGGAAAGACCGGCAGAAAGCAACCCGGCGATAAAAAGACCTAACATTCCTGTGGGCAGCAAGTTCAGAATGAGCTTTCCATAAGCGGCATCAGCTTTTTCAACGAATATTCCGTAGCGAGCAAAGATAATCGGCGCAGCGATCATCGGCACGACATAAAGAAAAGCGCCCAGAGTTTTCGGTATGGCGGCGACAACGTAACCGAGTTTTGAGTCGTAGAGCGAGCGAGCTCCCAGGTTTCTCTGGACCATCGATTGGTGCCCTGCACACCAGCCGATGGTAACGACCATACATTGTCCGAGGATAATCCAGGGACCCGGGCCGTAAGGGTGGTGGATATCAGGCAAGACCGTGAAGTATTGAGCGCTGACACCCCACTGGCTGATTAAAATATTCTTGATCCCTCCAAAGCCTCCCACAAGATGCAAAAGGATGAAAAGCAAAGGCATGGTGCCGAGCATCATGATCACAAACTGGACAAACTCCATCATGATCGCTGCCCCAAGCCCTCCCAATAATGTATAGGTGCCGACAACTCCAGTCAGGACAAAAACAGTCGGCCAGAAAGGAATATGGAGGAAATTCTTGAGAAACATCCCTCCTAAGTAAAGCTCGGCGGCGATGGTGACGACGAAAATAATAAGCCAGGCAAGGGAATAAATTGTTCGAATTCCTGTGCCGTATCTTTTTTCCAAAAATTGAGGGACAGTATAAATGCCTGCCCTCCAGTAAAAGGCGATAAAGAAAATTCCGGTGAGAACGTAGCCAAAAGGGCCCTGGAACCATTCAAAGTTAGCTTGGATGAGTCCCCATTCGTAGGCTGCGCCGCCATGGGCCAGATAGCCGTGAAGGAAGCCGATGTTCGTTGCCCAGACAGCGCCCATGATCCAGAACCAGGGGGCTGAGCGTGCAGCCAGAAAATAGTCAGCGGTATTCTTGATGTTCCGGCTGAAGAATATCCCGGCTCCAAACATGAGCGCCAGATAGACGACGATGATGAAAAAATCAGCGTGCATTGTTTCACCTTTTAATTCATGATTTGGATTTTCTTATAGCGGCGATAATATGATTTTCTCAGGTGTAAGCCGAAGACAGTGGCAAAGATGCAAAATCCAAGACCGATGCCCAAGGCAAAGACCCAATCCCAGGCTGAGTATCTCGGCTTGGGGAGGTCGAACCCACGGGGATGATGGCTTATCCCCCAGATGACGGCATTCGCTTTTGATTCTATGCCTTCTGTGTTTTTCCCTTCGAGGATTTGAGCCAGGCTATTCAAGTTTTCTTCAATCTCAGCCATGCGCTTGAAATATTCACGGAATTGTTCATTTGTCTTTACGCCTTCAGTGATCATGGGCTTGACTTCTCCCTGCCAAATTTCTTTTGCCCTGGCAAAGTTCTCCAGGGCTGTGGCCCAATCATTTTTGGCCACCGCGCTTTTTACGGCTGTGAGCTTGTTGGCCATCTCCTGGCGGACGTCGATGAACTTTTCCTGGGTAAGGCTGTTCTGGACGAGAACAAAAATGCCCAGTGCGACTAATAATAAAATGGCCTTTCTCATGATTTTCAACTCCTTGGATTTTCCCTATTCATAAAGATATTCGTCAGGGATGAGCCAGATGAAAATGATTGTCCCGAGCATGACCAGCATATAAGCTATAGCGTAAGGGTTATGCCAGCCTGTCCAGTTAAGCATATGAAATCACCTCCTCTGGAAAGATTTAAGAAAATTCCCATGCTCCATCGAATTTCAATAATTCTATAAAATTCCAAAGCACAAAACAAATAAAAAAGGGGACAGTCCCCTTTTTCGGAGATTACGAAGCGTTGTCGGAAAAAGGGGACTGTCCCCTTTTTTCCCTTTCGAAGCGTTGAACATAAAGCACTTTTTTGATAGGCTATAGCGGCGGACAAAAGAAACTCATAATTCTTCTGAAATGAAATTTTCAGATTCAAGATTCTCAAGGCAAGAAACCTCCAAGGCTGTCAGGCTGAATTTCTGTCATTCAACTTCGAAGCAAAAACCGCTATATCTGCCTTATAACTTATTTTCATTGTCCACGAGTGATAAACTCATAATGACCAATTAGAAGAGAAAGGAGCGAGCAAAGTATGATGAAGCAAAATCTTATCTGGAAAATAATCCTTCTTATGGCAATTTCAGGCTTTATCAATTCCTGCGGAAATAAAGTGAAAACAGATTACCCGCTGAAGCCTGTGCCTTTCACTGAAGTCAGTTTTAGTGACCAGTTCTGGGGCCCGCGCCTCGAGACCAATCGAGCCGTGACCATTCCTTTCGCCTTCAAACAGTGTGAGGAGACTGGCCGGATCGCCAATTTTGAAATTGCTGGCGGGTTGAAAAAAGGCACTTTTTCGACCAGATATTCCTTCGATGATTCTGATGTTTATAAAATCATCGAGGGCGCATCTTATTCCTTAGCTCTTCATCCTGACCCTGTGCTCGATAAGTATCTCGATGAGCTCATAGCCAAAATTGCTGCAGCTCAGGAAAAGGACGGCTATCTTTTTACAGCCAGGACGGCGAGCCTCGGTTCACCGCTAGAGATGGCTGGGAAAGAGCGCTGGTCAAACCTTCAGTGGAGCCATGAGCTTTACAATGTCGGCCATCTCTACGAAGCTGCTGTGGCCCATTTTAAAGCAACAGGAAAAAAGACTCTGCTCGATGTGGCCTTGAAGAATGCAGACCTGATTGCCAGAGAGTTCGGGCCAAAAAAGCTGAGGAGGGTTCCAGGCCACCAGGAGATCGAGATAGGGCTGACAAAGCTCTACCGGGTGACAGGCAACAAAAAGTATCTGAATCTGGCCAGGTTCTTCCTGGATGAGAGAGGGAATGCCCAGGGCCATAAGCTTTACGGTGAATATGCTCAAGACCATATTCCGGTCGTTAAGCAGACCGAGGCTGTCGGCCATGCGGTGAGAGCTGCCTATATGTATGCCGGCATGGCTGATGTAGCTGCGCTCAGAGGAGACAGGGCCTATGTCGAGGCCATCGACCGCCTCTGGGAGAATGTGGTGGGCAAGAAGATTTATTTAACCGGCGGAATCGGTGCCACTGGCGCCTGGGAAGGCTTTGGCCCGGATTACGAACTTCCCAATGCCAGCGCTTATGCCGAGACATGCGCCTCTATCGCCAATGCCTTCTGGAATTATCGTATGTTCCTTCTTCATGGGGAATCAAAATACATCGATGTCTTAGAGCGGATTATTTATAATGGATTTCTCTCAGGAATTTCTTTAAGCGGCGACCGCTTCTTCTACGCCAATCCCTTGGCCTCTTTTGGCCAGCACGAGCGAAGCCCCTGGTTTACCTGCGCCTGCTGCCCGGGCAATATCAGCCGCTTCATGCCTTCTGTTCCGGGCTATGTCTATGCTTTTTCAGACGATGACCTCTATATCAACCTTTTTATTCAAGGAAAAGCCAGCATCAAGACTCGAACCAGTGCAATCCAGGTTGAGCAGGAGACTGAATATCCCTGGAAAGGAGAAGTCAGGATTCGGATAAGTCCGGAAAAGCCTTCCAGTTTTACATTGCACCTGCGCATTCCTGGCTGGGCTCAGAATCAGCCCCTTCCCGGCGACCTTTACCGTTATCTGGAAACATCGAGCGAGAAGCCGGCTTTAAAAGTGAACGGAGAGATTGTTCCCCTCAACCTTGAAAAAGGCTATGCTCTTTTGACTCGAACCTGGGAGAAAGACAGCACGATTGAGCTCAGCCTTCCTATGCCCGTCCGCCGCGTGCTTGCTCATGATGCCGTGAAAGCGGACCGCGGCCGTGTCGCTGTCGAAAGAGGGCCAATTCTCTATTGTGCCGAATGGCCGGATAATATGGGTTATGTCAGGAACGTCGTTCTCGACGATAGCTCGCGTTTGAGCGAAGAATTCAAGCCTGAGCTTCTGAAAGGTGTAACAATTATTGAAGCCGAAGCAACGGCTTACCGTTATAAAGGAGGCCGGCTTGTCAACCAAAAGCAGAAGCTAACGTTGATTCCCTATTATGCCTGGGCCCATCGGGGAAAGGGTGAGATGGAAGTTTGGCTTGCCCGCCAGAAAGAAGTTGTCAAGCCCTTGCCTGAGCCTTCCATCGCTTCCACAAGCAAGGCAAGCGCCTCAGGCGGCAGAGGAATTGAAGCCCTGAACGACCAGTTTGAGCCTGAAAGCTCGAATGACCACTCGACTCGCTATTTTCACTGGTGGCCGAAAAAGCGGACTCTGGAATGGGTTCAGTATGATTTCAAAAATATAAATCGTGTCTCTGAAGTGTCCGTCTACTGGTTTGACGATACTGGAACGGGCGAGTGCAGAGTGCCCAAATCCTGGAGGGTTCTCTACAAATCCGGAGAAAAATGGCTTCCTGTGAAGAACCTGGATTCTTATGGCGTCGAGAAAGACAAATACAACACAGTCCGTTTCAGCCCTATTCGAACTCAGGCCCTCCGGCTTGAGATACAGTTGCCTGAAGAATTTTCAAGCGGCATCCATGAGTGGCGAGTCAAATAAAAAAGGGGACAGTCCCCTTTTCGACCGATCGCCTATTGCTTCGAATGGGAGAGAGAAAAAGGAAAAAAGGGGACTGTCCCCTTTTTATTCGTTTGAGGGAGGCAAAATGGTAAATAAAAAAAATAATGTTAAGGGTTTCTTCTTTCTCTGCTTCATGGCTTCTCTAAGCCTTATCGCTTTTGCAGCAAATTTAGCTCAATCTCAGAAAGAGAAGAGTTCTGCGGTTGAAGAAAAATTTGTGATAAAGAATCCATCATTTGAAGAACTTGAAAATAATTTGCCCAAAGGATGGAAGACGGCTCAGTGGCGGCCGAAAGCGGGCTTCGAGGTTGACTCCATCGCCCACAGCGGAATGAGGAGCGTGAAAATTTCCTCTGCTGAAGGTGCTGACGCATCCTGGACAACGGTTGTCGCTGTAAAGCCATATTCCAAATACCAGCTCAGCGGCTGGATCAAGACTCAGGATGTAAAAGCGATAACAGGAAAAGGCGCTCTGTTCAATCTCCATAACCTTCAGCCTCTTCAGACAAAGGCCATCACCGGCACCCAGGACTGGACTCGAGTTGAGCTTGTTTTTGACACAGAGGCCAACGATGCTGTTCAGGTAAACTGCCTTTTAGGCGGCTGGGGAAAAGCCTCAGGCGCGGCCTGGTATGATGATGTCCAGCTCGAGCTTGTCTTGAGCAGGAAGCTAAAGCCTCAGGTTTTTGTTGACACAACAAAGACCCTCCAGCCGATTTCGAAATACATCTACGGCCAGTTCATCGAACATCTCGGACGCTGCATCTACGGCGGAATCTGGGCTGAGATGTTCGAGGACCGAAAATTCTTCTATCCGGTTGGGAGCGGAGATTCTTCCTGGAAAATTATCGGTGACGCTTCAAACGTCAAGATGAATCCCATACTCGCTTATGCGGGAGTGCATGCTCCTGAGGTTCGATTAAAGGGGAATGGAGAGAAGGGAGGAATCTTCCAGGAAAATTTAGCCCTGATCCAGGGCAAGAGCTATGTCGGCAGGATTGTCCTTGCCGGTGACCCCGGCGCCGCGCCGCTTCAAATCAGCCTTGTTTGGGGGACAGGGGATAATCAAAGAGCTGTGAATAAGATTCAAGAGCTCGGAAGCGAATATAACACTTTTCCTTTATCTTTCAAAGCCGAGGAGAGCAGCGAAAATGCCCGGCTTGAAATTTCATCGAGCGGCCACGAATCCTTTCGAGTGGGAACAGTATCGCTCATGCCTGCCGACAACATCGAGGGGATCCGTCCAGATGTGCTCAAGCTGCTCAAGGAGCTCAATGCTCCTGTTTATCGTTGGCCCGGAGGAAACTTTGCCAGCGGCTATAACTGGAAAGATGGAATCGGAGACCCTGACCGCCGCCCTCCAAGGAAAAATCCAGCCTGGAGGGGAATTGAACACAACGATTTCGGCATCCACGAGTTCATGAATTTTTGCCGCTTGGTCGGTGCTGAGCCTTATATCACGGTCAACAGTGGACAGGGGAACGAGGTTCTGGCAGCAGAAGAAGTCGAGTATGTCAACGGCTCTGCTGAAACGCCGATGGGCAAGCTGCGCGCTTCAAACGGCCATCCAGAGCCATTTGGCTGCAAGTGGTGGTCGGTCGGAAATGAGATGTACGGAGGCTGGCAGCTTGGGTTCATGCCGCTTGCCGATTATGTCAAGAAGCACAGCCGCTTTGCCCAGGCCATGAAAGCCAAAGACCCGAGTATCAAGCTCGTCGCTGTCGGAGAAGTCGGAGCCTGGGATGAGCTCATCCTGGCCGAGTGCAGCAACAGCATGGACCTCATCAGCGAGCACTTTTACTGCGGGGAAGGCAAGGGCCTGCTGAGCCATGTCTCGCAGATTCCCCGTGAGGTGCGGCGGATTGCCGAGGCTCAGCGGAATTATCGAAAGGCCATCCCGGCGCTCAAGGACAAGGATATCCGCATCGCCCTCGACGAATGGAACTACTGGTATGGCCCTGACCTTTACGGCGAAATCGGGACACGCTATTTTCTCAAGGATGCTCTTGGCATTGCCTCCGGCCTCCATGAATATTTCAGGCAGGCTGACATCATCTTCATGGCCAACTACGCTCAGACAGTCAACGTCATCGGCGCCATCAAGGCCAGCAAGACCGCAGCCGAGTTTGACACCACCGGGCTTGTTTTAAAGCTCTACCGCTCCTGCTTTGGCGAAATTCCGGTGAAAGTGAGCGGCGCGCCTGAGCCTCTGGATGTGGCAGCAGCCTGGAAAGAGGGGAAGCAGAAACTGACTCTGGCCGTCGTGAACCCGACTCATTCTGAGCAGACCTTGGCTTTATCTTTTAAAGGAATGAGGATTCCAAGAACAGGCCGTCTGTGGCGAATAAGCGGCGATGACGAGATGGCTTACAATGAGCCGGGCAAAGAACCTAGAGTAAAAATCCAGAAAATCGATGGGGCTCAGTTCATGAGCCGTTTAGCCGTTCCGCCCATCAGCATCTCTCTCTATGAGCTGGAGCTGAAGAAATAAATATCTTAAACAAGCTATTTAGAGGCTGGCTGCAATTCCCAGTAGATGGCGTACCTCTGGTCAAATAATTTATAAAAAGGCACAAGAATTAAATCAGCGGGCTTTCCGACATTGATCGTTTGAAAGGTCAAGGCCTTGCCTGCGACTGGCTTGATCCCTTTTGGATTTGTCATCAAGCAAACGCAGGATAATATCCTTGTTGGAGCTGAGAAGGATGAATATTCATAAGTTATTCACGCCTCTCTCAAACGAGGGTTTGACTAATAGAGGGAGCATATTTATTATATTTCGTATTAGTGCTAAAAAAAGCACTTTTTTAGAAATAAGATGAATTATATTAAATTGCGCGATTCCCTTAAGGATTTTACTATTTTTTCCCTCCAAGATATTCTTCAGGACGATCCTTCTTTTCATCGAAGGCGATTGAATGATTGGCAAAATAAGGGATACATCAAGAAAGTCATAAAAGGCTTTTACATCTTTTCGGATCTTGCTCTTAACGAGGACGTTTTGTTTGAAATTTCCAACAGAATATATAAACCCTCCTACGTTTCCTTGGAATTTGCTCTTTCCTATTATGATTTGATTCCGGAAAGTGCCTATGGCGTTACTTCTGTATCGACCCGCCGCACATACAAGTTTATAACCAGCATAGGCGAATTTAGCTACAAGACTATCAGACCAGACCTTTATTTCGGATACTTTATTCAAGCCTATAATCAAAAAGGTTTTAAGATCGCACAGCCTGAAAAAGCGATTCTTGATTATTTTTATTTGAATCCTGATCTTAAGAACGAAAAAGATTTTGAGAGTTTGCGGATGAACCCTGGGATATTTTTTGAAAAAATAGACACAAAAAAACTTATGGATCACTTGAAAATATTTTCGCAAAAATCTCTCAGGGATAGAGTATCGCGTTTTTTAGATTATTTGAATGCTCAAAAATGACTTTTTACCATGCTTGACATAAGACAGATTGAATCATTTTATCCGGAATCTTTGAGAATATTTAAGAGGAACCTGCTTAGAGAATACCTACAATATAAGATCTTGGAAATTATTTATGATTCCAGATATGGAAATAGGCTTGCATTGATGAGTGGAACAGCCATCCATATTATTCATTTCAACACAAGATTTTCTGAAGATCTTGATTTTGATAATTTTGGATTAAATAAAAAAGAGTTTGAGAATCTCGGGGCAACCATAAAAGAAAAGCTTCAACTCCAAGGGTGTCCTGTAGAAGCAAGGCCTGTCGTCAGAAAAGTCTTTCGTCTATACCTTAGGATATCCGAATTGCTCTATCGAAATAATCTCACAAAGGACCCGCGAGAAAAAATTCATTTGCAAATTGATATCGAACCTCAAAATTTCGAATATAAGTCAGAGCAAATATTGATCAATAAATTCGATGTCTTCGGACGAATCTCTGTTGTACCTGTGGATATTTTGTTAGCCAAGAAAATATATTGTATTTTTGCCCGAAAGCGTCCCATGGGAAGAGATGTTTATGATACTCTTTTTCTTATGGGAAAAACGAAGCCCAATCTGAATTATCTGAATAAGAAACTTCATATAGGAAGTATTCCAGAATTGAAATCTAAGCTTATTCAAAGATGTAAGAACCTCAATTTTAATCAATTGGCCAAAGACATTGAGCCTTTTCTATTTCGGCCAAGTGATGCAAAAAAAGTTTTGTTGTTTGCCAAGTACATTGAAAATTATGAATTTTAAAAAGCGGTGAAAATCATTTAAATACAATTCAAAATCGAACGAACTTTGTCGATCGAGCGAGAATACTGTGGATATTCATGATATTGATCGGCTTATTGCTCAGGCTGAAAGCCGGCTAAAAAGCTTGGAGTCTGAACGAGCGGAAATTCTTGCGAAACTTGAGGAGCTTCGCCGAAAGCGAGAAGCTGCAATTCAAATCGAAGAAACACTAGCTCCATTTCTCAAGTGCATTATCACCAAGGATTCATCCTCTGATGAAAAAATCGCACTATTCCGCTCTTTGTTTAAAGGCAGAGAAGATGTTTATGCGCTAAGATGGGAGAGCCGGAAAAGTGGAAAATCCGGGTTCCAACCGGCTTGCCGAAACGAATGGATTAAGGGTTTGTGTCGAAAACGAGAAATCAGATGCGGAGAATGTCCAGCCCGTGATTTTTTGCCCATCACAGATGCCATTATTCGTAAGCATCTTCAAGGATTAGACTCTGAAACTAAATCTAAAAGAGCCATCCGTCAAGATTTTACCGTCGGTGTCTATCCTCTGCTTTTGGATGAAACATGTTGGTTTTTGGTGGCCGATTTCGATAAAGAATCTTGGAAGGAGGATGTCGCCAGCTTTCAAAAAAGCTGTCATCAGCACAATGTTCCGGTTGCTATAGAGCGTTCACGTTCCGGAGAAGGAGCTCATGCGTGGATTTTCTTTTCCGAGCCAGTTCCAGCAGTCACGGCACGGAGGCTGGGAACATTTTTGATTACTGAGACATTAGACCAAAGACCTGAGATAGGACTTGATTCTTATGATCGGTTGTTTCCAAGCCAGGATACTCTGCCTGAAGGAGGATTAGGCAACCTCATTGCTTTGCCTATGCAACATAAATCCCGAGAGACAGGCAACACGTTATTTCTTGACTCTGCATTCAGACTCTATTTAGACCAATGGGCGTTTCTTTCGTCTATACGACGTCTAAGCAGGAGAGAGGTTGAAAATATTGTTGAAGAAGCCAGGCATCAAGGCGAGATCATTGGTGTCCGAGTTCCAGTTACCGAGGAGAGTGATGAAGAACCTTGGAAAGTTTCATCATCGCGGAAGAAGGATGAATCTCTGATTTGTGAGCAACTCCCAGAGAAAATTCACATGATCCTGAGTGATTTGATTTATATCAAAAAAGAAAGGCTTCCCTCCGTTCTCAGGAGTCGACTTATCCGCCTTTCTGCGTTTCAGAACCCTGAATTTTACAGAGCCCAAGCCATGCGCCTTTCAACCTACGGCAAACCCCGTGTCATTTCATGCGCAGAAGATTTTAAAGATTATATTGGACTCCCACGCGGATGCCGTGAAGAAGCTCTGGAACTATTGAATTCCCTTAAAATCTCCGTTGATGTAAGGGATGAAAGAAACTCAGGTAGGCCTATCAGCGTCCATTTCAAGGGCAGTTTGCGCTCTGAGCAAGAACTTGCCGTAAAAGCAATGTCAATGCATGATACCGGCGTTCTGGCTGCCGCCACTGCTTTCGGCAAGACCGTGATTGCCGCAAAATTAATAGCGGATCGAGCAGTCAATGCTATGGTGCTTGTCCATCGTCGTCAAATCCTTGACCAGTGGGTCGCTCAACTTTCTGAATTTCTTGATTTGGCGCCCGATCAAATTGGCCAGATTGGTGGAGGAAAGCGAAGGCCCACAAAATTTATTGACATAGCTCTTATTCAGAGCCTAAGCCGGAAAGGAACAGTTGATGATATCGTTAGTGACTATGGCTATCTTATCGTGGATGAATGTCATCACATTCCTGCGTTTAGCTTTGAGAGAGTTGCGCGTCGATGTAAAGCCAAATATGTTTTAGGGCTCTCGGCCACTGTCACGCGGAAAGATGGTCACCATCCCATTATTTTCATGCAGTGTGGCCCGGTAAGGTACCGTGTCACAGCCAAACAGGGAATCAAGATGCATCCTTTTGAACATCGAGTTATCTTCCGAGAGACAGATTTTAAGATGGCGCTGAGTTTTAAAGATAAAAAATTGACTATCCATGAAGTCTATAATGCCTTGGTTGGCGACAAGGCAAGAAATGTACTCATTTTTGAGGATGTTATGAAGAGCATTGTGGAAGAAAAGCGTTCGCCGATCTTGATCACTGAGCGCAGAGATCACCTTAAGATGTTTGAGAAGAAGTTTAGTCCTTTAGTCAAGAATGTCTTAATTTTCTTAGGCGGGATGGGACAAAAACAACGAAGATCGCTGTATGAGAGGATAAAAAGCATCTCAGATGAAGAGGAACGTCTTTTGATCGCTACAGGTAAATACCTTGGCGAAGGCTTTGATGATGCGAGGCTTGATACATTATTTTTGACCTTACCGATTTCTTGGAAGGGGACTCTGGCTCAGTATACCGGAAGACTTCATCGAATTCACTATAACAAAAAAGAAGTTCGCATTTATGATTATGTTGATTCTCGTGTCCCTATGCTTGTGAGGATGCACAAACGGCGCTTTCAGGGCTATAAAGCGCTTGGATACGATGTTGGATAATGCTTTCTTTATTCGATGAGAATAAATATTCCCATATTGTTCAAATCGAAAATTATATTTGATTAATCTAGCCACAAAAATAATTGAATTTTAAATCTTTAGCCAAGCGTGAATTTGTTGATGGAATTCAAGTTATGATATAATTTTGCACATATTGCGCAGGAGAGTTAGGATTCTGAATCTGCCGGGGTGGCGGAATTGGCAGACGCAAGGGACTTAAAATCCCTCGGTTGGCAACAACCGTGCCGGTTCGAGTCCGGCCCTCGGCATTCTATCTTTCACTCGTCTTGAGATCAGGGAGAATGTACCTGGGGGGATCTTCTTTAAATTTTAATTCTTGACACCATTCATACTCAGAACAGCAGACTGCAGGCTTTGTAGATTAGGCCCCCACAAAGAGCAGACAAAGGGATGGTTAAGATCCAGGCCCAGACAATTTTTATTGTGACCTGCCATTTGACCGAGGCGATGCTCTTGGCTGCGCCAACGCCTGCCACGGCTCCTGTGATCACATGGGTCGTGGAAACAGGCACACCCAGATGAGTAGCCAAGAAGATGCTCGCAGCGCTTGCTGTCTCGGCACAGAAGCCGTCGATCGGTCTCAACTTGACAATCTTTTGCCCCATGGTTTTCATAATCCGCCAGCCGCCGGTTAGGGTTCCTAGGGAAATTGCTGTGTGAGCAGCCAAGACAACCCATAAAGGAATATAAAATTTTTTCATAAGTCCGCCTGAAAAGAGCAGACTGGAGACGATCCCCATTGTCTTTTGGGCGTCGTTGCCGCCATGGCCCAGGCTGTAGAGAGCGGCTGAAACAAACTGCATTCTTTTTGACCAGACATTGATGACGTTTAGAGGCTTTTTATGTACCAGCCAGCTCGTGGCAACCAGCAGCAGATTGCCGATCACCAGGCCCATGACCGGTGCGAGGACGATGAAAACCAGAATCTTGACCCACCCTTTAATAATCATCACTCTGAATCCCGCCTTGGCAACAGCCGCTCCCAAATATCCACCCATAAGGGAGTGCGAGGAACTGGAAGGCAGGCCCAGATACCAGGTGAGAAGATTCCAACTGATTGCGCCGATCAGCCCTCCAAAGATGACAACTGGGTCAACAACCGTGATATCGATCAGCCCCTTGCCGATGGTCTTGGCCACTTGGGTGCCGAAGATGAGAAAGGCGATGAAGTTGAAAAAAGCGGCCCAGATGACTGCCCGCTTTGGGCTCAGGACTCTGGTTGAGACAATCGTGGCTACGGAATTGGCAGCATCATGGAGGCCGTTTGTGTAGTCAAAAATTAAAGCGATGAAGACCGTGAAAATGATGAATAAGATGTTCCAGCTGGCCATTCTTAGCCGCTTTTGACAACAATGCCTTCGATGGTGTTACTGACCTTTTGGAAAACATCCATGATGAATTCCAAAGTCTCCAGAATGTCTTTCCATTTGATGATTTTTACCGGGTCATGCTCTTCAGAAAAGAGGGTGCGAAGGGCCTTCTCGTAGGCCAGATCACCCTCATCCTCCAGGTCGTGAATCTCTAGGATGAGCTTCCAGATGGAGTCCGTATATTTTTGATGCTCGAAACATTCGCTCAAGAGCTCGTTAAGAGCATCTGCCGCGCTTCCGATGAGCTTGGCAAATTCGTCAAGAAATTCTTTCTTCTCGGACATTTCGAAGAGGTAGATGTTGTGGATGCTGTGCTCCAGGAGGTCGATAATGTCATCCAGCTCATGGACCAGCTGGTAGATGTCTTCCCGGTCAAAAGGAGTGATAAAGCTCTGGTTCAGGAGACTGATGATTTGATGGGTTTTCGCATCAGCCTTATGCTCAATCTCTTTGGCTCTTTGCCAATAGGAAGGGAAGTCTTTAAAATTGCTGGTGAAATCCTTAAAAATGGAAGTGATTTCACAAAGACAGACTGACATATCCTTGAAATGGGCGAGAAATGCGGGTTCTTTAGGAAGAAGGAACTTCATCAATTTCCTAAGAGTTCAATCATTATAATAAAAAGGCATCGATTGCAAGTGAAAAGAGAGGCGAAGCAGAATCTCATTTTGATTCATCCTTGACAGAAGAAGATATATTCAATAATATATATAGCGGAATCGAGAAAATAGAAGGGGGGAAATGCCCTTTAAGAAGAACCCAAGTTTTTGGATTCTAAAAGAAAGCTTTGGGATTTTTTATCCTCATTCGCCTTATGGTCAACTGGTAAAATGATATGACGGCTCAGGAGGATTCCGCAAAATAGACAATTGAAAAATAACCCTGCGCTTAATTTTTTAAAAGAATATACATGGAAGAGATATTAAGGGAATCCGGGATTGATGTTATCGGCGACATCTCCTGGGGCACTCACCTCTGTCAATTTTACCAAACCAAAGGAGATTTAGTTGATATCTTGGTGCCTTATTTCAAAGCTGGATTAGAAAATAATGAATTCTGCATGTGGATTACTTTTGAGCCATTAAGGGCTGAGGAGGCAGAGAAATCATTAAGGAATGCAGTAAAGGATTTAGATAAATATATCAAAAGAGATCAGATAGAGATAATGGATTACAGTCAATGGTACACCAAATCAGGAAAATTCGCGGCTGATAAAGTGTTGCGAGGCTGGGTTAACAAAGAGAATGAAGCTGTAAAAAGAGGATATGATGGACTTCGTCTTGCCGGAAATACCTTTTGGCTTGAGGAGAAAGATTGGAGAGATTTCGCTGATTATGAAGTTGTGGTAAACAATGTTTTCCCCAAATATCGGATGCTGGCCGTTTGCCCCTATTCTCTTGATAAATGTGGAGCATCTGAAGTCATAGACGTGGTTAACAGCCATCAATTCGCTCTTATCAGGCGGGGAGGCAAGTGGGAAACTATAAAAAGCCTTGAGCGAAAGCGGGTGTGGGAAGCACTGAAAGAACAAGAGAAAAAATTTAGAGATCCTGTCCAACAGACAAAAGGCAATTATATTAAAGAATTAGGAAAGAAAATGAAGGATATTAGAATTACTAAGAGGATGTCCTTAAGAGAATTGGCTAAACATACGGGCCTAAGCAGAAGTTTCTTTTCTCAAGTGGAACATGGAAAAGCGAGCCCTTCTATTATTTCATTAGAAAAAATTGCAAAGGCCTTAAATTCACCCTTTAGCCGCTTCTTTGAAAATGCATTCCCTAAAACATTCTCAATTGTAAGAAAGAAGAAAGAGAAGAAATTTATAGCTAAGGGCTTAGAGGCATTTTATGAAATTCTTGTTCCAAATATATTCGATGTTACTTTATTCCCCTTACTTTTTACTTTAAAGGTCGGAGGAGAAATTATTAAATCTGAACTTGAGACCTTTAAGGGGGAAAGGTTTATGCATGTTCAAAAGGGCAAAATAGAACTTGAATGCTTCAAAAGGAAGTTTACTTTAGGAGAAGGAGACAATCTTTATTGTAAATGTGATTCCTCTTGTAATAGGATGTTAAATATTGGCAATCAAGAAGCTATTGTCTTGTGGATAATACGCCCTCCATCATAATAAGAAGGGAGCACTCAATTGAGAAGAGTATCCATAGGTATGGCACGGAGGAAAGAAGATTTCTGCGGGGAAGGAAGGCTTATATATGAAGGGATTTTCTAATGATATAGCGAGGTGAGAACTGGAATTTGAATAAAATTTTTTTGCTATTTTGGTTAAGCACAGATTAAAATAAATGAAAAATACTTATTATATAAGATTGATGCCAAAAAGTTCTCCTGTTTGCAGGTAGCAAGCAAGAGATTTGATAGAGAAACATTCCCCGCTATTAAATATTGGGGGGTGAGTGAGATGGAAGAAAGAAAAAGAAAATCAGGGATCGATATTTTAGGTGATGTTCCCTGGGGCACTCACTTCTGTCAATTTTACCAAACCAAAGGAGGCTTAATTGATATTTTGGTGCCTTATTTCAAAGCTGGATTAGAAAATAATGAATCCTGCATGTGGGTTACTTCTGAGCCATTAAGGGCTGAGGAGGCAGAGAAATCATTAAGGAAGGCAATAAAGGATTTAGATAAATATATCAAAAGAGGTCAGATAGAAATACTTGATTACAGTCAATGGTACACCAAATCAGGGAAATTCGAGGCTGATAAAGTGTTTCGAGGCTGGGCTAATAAAAAGAACGAAGCTTTAAAAAGAGGATTTGACGGGCTTCGTCTTGCCGGCAATACTTACTGGCTGGACAAGAGAAGTTGGGAAGCTTTCAAGCGGTATGAGGAGGAAGTGGACGATATAATCAAAAGCCACAGGATGCTCGCCATCTGCTCTTATTCACTCGATAAATGCGGGCCTTCAGAGATTATAGATGTGGTTGGCACCCATAAGTTTGCACTTATAAAACGTGAAGGTAAATGGGAGATTATCGAAAGCGCCAAGCACAAAAAGACGGAAGAGGCTCTTCGCCAAAGCGAGGCTAAACTCAGAACCCTTGTTGAGCATATCCCTATGAAGATATTCATCAAAGACACTAACTCAGTCTACCTATCCTGCAATAAAAACTATGCAGAGGATTTAAAGATTAGCCCTGAAGAGATAAAAGATAAAACTGACTACGACTTATTCCCCAAAGAGTTAGCGGATAAATATAGAAGAGACGATAAAAGGATAATCAAGACCGGAAACACAGAAGATATAAAAGAAAAATACTTTGAGCAGGGAGAAGAAAGATGGATTCATACCGTTAAGACTCCCCATAAAGATGAAAAAGGAAATATTATTGGTGTATTGGGAATCTTTCGCGATATTACGGAATCTAAAAAATTAGAGGAAGAAAAAGAAGAGCTCCTAAAAGCTATTGAAATTGCAAAAGAAGCGGTAAATATAACAGACTCAATAGGATATATAATCTACACAAACAGCGCTATGAACAAGCTTTTTGGTTACAAAAAGGGCGAACTGATCGGGAGATATGCCTCTATCTTAAACGCAGGCCCGCAATCAGAAACAGTGATAAAGAAGATAATGAACGCCATAGAGGAAGAAGGAGTTTGGGAGGGTGAAATTCAGAATAAGAGAAAAGACGGTATAGAATTTGTATCGTATGCGAGGATAAGTGCAGTTAAAGATACAGATGGCAAAATCATAAACTTTATTTCCACCCAGCACGATATCACCGAGCGCAAGAAGGCAGAGGAAGCGCTAAGAGAAAGTGAAGAGAAGCACCGCAGCTTGCTCGAGCGTGCGAATGACGGAATCGGCATCACCCAAGACAAACTCATGAAGTATATGAATCCTCACGGAGCAGAGATTTTGGGATATACGGTCCAGGAAATCATCGGCACTCCCTTTACAGATTATATCCATCCCGACGAGGTCCGCAGAGTTGTAAGCTACTACACCGGGCGCATGAAGGGTAAGAATGTGCGCTCAAAGTATGAGTCAGCCTTAATTGACCGTCAAGGTCGGAAGATTTTAGTTGAACTCAACGCGAGTTTGATTTCTTATCAGGGGAAAGCGGCTGATGTCGTAATTTTCAGGGACATCACCGAGGGAAAGAAGGCTGAGGAGGAACTGAGGGAGAAGGAGGCTTTCAATTTCGCTTTATTCCAGTATAACCCTGTCCAAACCATGGTCGTTGACCGGCAGGGAAAAGTGGTCAAGGTCAACATGGCCAAAAGGATGTCAGGAGACGGGCTGCCGAACATTGGGGACGTGATGTATAAGGATTATGCCAGAAAACATGAGATTGATATGCATGCTGAGCTCGCGGAATGTTTGAAGTCAGGCAAGACAAAAAGCTTTCCTGAATTAAAATACGGAGACAGGTTTTTAAGTATAACAATAGCTCCCTTTCCCCAGGGTGCTATTATAACATCCCTGGATATAACCGAGCACAAGCGGGCAGAGGAGGCACTGCAAGAGAGTGAGAAGCGTTTCAAAGAATTATGGGATAACGCTCCTGTTGCCTATCATACTCTGGATGCTCGAGGGATTATCACCTCTGTCAATCAGACTGAATGCAAAATGCTTCAATACTCATCAGATGAAATGGTTGGAAGATCTGTCTTTGAATTTATTTTACCAGAGCAACAGGAAGAGGCAAGGAGGAGATTTGAACAGAAGATATCAGGTAGGGGCGTCCCGAGATTTGTGAATAGAATATATGTTAAAAAGGACGGTTCAAAAATTTACGTTGTAGTCGATGATATTCTGGAAAGAGATAGCAAAGGGAAAATCATTGGAGTAAAGTCAGCAGTAGTCGATATTACCGAGCGCAGGAAGGCTGAAGAGGCACTGAGTGAGTCTGAGGAGAAATACCGAACATTAACAGATAATGTGAATGTGGCCGTATTTAGAAACAGGTCCGGACCTAAAGGCAGGTTTATCGAAGTGAATCCTGCGATGGTAAAGATGTTTGACTATAAGAGCAAAAAGGAATTTCTTAAATTGAATGTCTCTGATTTATATCAAAATCAAGGAGATAGAAAAAAGTTTAGCAGAAAAATGTTAAGAGATGGATTTGTAAAAAATGAAGAATTAAAATTGAAGAAAAACGATGGGACTCCAATTGTTTGTTCCGAGTCAACCGTGGTCGTAAAGGATGAGAAAGGAAGAGCAAAGTATTTTGACGGTATCATTGAAGATATCACCGAACGCAAGCGAGTGGAGGAAGATTTGAAGGAATCCAAGGAGCAGATGCGCAATCTTGCTGCCCATCTTCAGTCGGTGAGGGAGCAGGAGAGGACTTTCATTGCCCGCGAGATTCATGATGAGCTGGGACAATCATTGACTGCTTTAAAAATGGATTTATTCTGGTTAAAAAACAGAACACCAGCGGATCAAAAGCCCCTGTTTGAGAAAACAGAACAGATGACACAGCTGGTTG
>Ga0315289_10003355_pt1 | contig 24331 bp, 26 predicted proteins | sample YL17G11_40_MG_FD_203452 | JGI IMG/M metagenome (GOLD analysis project Ga0315289, IMG submission 203452) | Sediment microbial communities from Yellowstone Lake, YNP, Wyoming, USA - YL17G11_40 | ecosystem: Environmental > Aquatic > Freshwater > Lake > Sediment | place: USA: Wyoming | collected...
CCTGCATGACCCGGGTATCCACCCTTTCCGTACTCTCTCCGGTTAGGGAACGCTTCGGTACAACGTAAGCTTCCGCGTATTCAAAAGTTAGGTCCGTCTTGAACTGGGGATTGCCCCGGATGGAGGCAACTGCCGGGGCCTCCGGTTGAAAGCGCCAGGCATCATTCTCGTCGATGTCGACGCGGACATGGAGTCTATCCAGGTTGCCCAGGAGGATCAGAGGGACTGCTGTTGCGCCGCTGGGAGCGAACTCACCGGGACGGACATTGACCTGGAGAATATCACCTTCGACCGGCGCCCGTACTGTGAGACGGCGGATCTCTACTTGCGCCCCCTCCACTTCCGCTTCGGCCGCAGCAACATTAGCTGTGGCCACATCGATGTCCAGCTTCCAGGATCCAGCCTCTAACAGCTTGAGGTCAGCTTTTGCCTGAGTCAACCTTGCTTGGGCAGCTTCGACCGCGTATCGCCACTTATTCACATCTTCGATGGCAATGACCCGGGCGTCGCTTAACCTCTCGGCAATCTGAAGTTGGCGCCGCGCGTCTTCGAAATTCGCTTCGGCTTCTTTCACTTTGGCTTGGGCTGGAGGGAGGTCCTCGGCGCGCGGGGCCTGTTTCAATCTGGCCAACCTTGCCCTGGCTTCTGCGAGGGCAGCTTCTTTCACCACGAAGTCTGCCTGCTGTTTTCGGTCGTCCAGGACAAACAGGGGCTCTCCCGCTTTTACTCTTTTCCCCACCGTCACAAAGACCCTGGCCACAATTCCGGGAACATGGGAACCGATGGAAATATTGCGGGTACTTGCCTCGACGATTCCGGATCCCGAGATCTTATTTGCAAAAGGCGAGCGGGGTGGATCCGATACCGGCCTGGCAGGAGGCTGCGTTTTGGCTCCCTGGATCGTTGTCCAGATGGCGAAAGCAAGGCCTGCAATAGCAAGAACCGGGAGTAGGTATTTGCGAATCATGAGACCTCCTTATTGATGGGCCACCTGAGGCTCAACCAAGACAATCCGCCCGTCATCCATGCGTGCGATGCGGTCCGCAAAATTGAAGATGCGATTGTCATGAGTGACAATAATCAGAGATCGGTCCTCGGAAAGGGCCGTTTGGCGAAGAACCTCCATGACCAACCGACCGGTGTCAGCGTCCAGGGCGCTGGTCGGTTCGTCGCAAACGATCAGTCTTGGACGGTGTACCAAAGCCCTGGCAATGGCCACCCGCTGTTGCTGCCCTCCGGAGAGCTGGGAAGGAAGAACATGCAGCTTATCTGTAAGATCCACGAGTTCAAGCATTTCCTTAGCCCGGGCATGGGCCGTTGCTCGGCTTTTTCCCAGGATCAGCAGGGGAACAGCCACATTTTCCATCACCGAGAGGGTTGGGATTAGATTATAAGCTTGAAAAACAAATCCAATATTGGCCCCGCGGTAACGGGTTTTTTGTGTCTGTCCCATGGCCCGGACATCCTGTTCAAAGACGAGACACTCCCCCTCGTCATGGTCCAGAATGCCGGCGATGACCGAGATGAGGGTCGTCTTGCCGCAGCCCGAGGGCCCCACCAGCATGAGCAGCTCTCCTAAGCGCACGTCCAGATCAACGCCCCGGAGGGCCAGAACCTTTGTGGGTCCTGTGGTGTAGGTTTTCGCAACCCCTTTGCAATAGACAGCAATTCCGTTCGTTGACATCGGTCGTCCCTACGCTTTAAACACGATAGCCGGTTCGAGGCGCATGACCTTGTGAATACTGATCAAAGCGGAAAAGATGACAATAATCATAATGGCCCCCGCTGACATGTAGAGAAGCTCCCGGGTCAGGCGGAAGGAGAGTTCCGTCGCTCCGAACAAATATCCAAAAAGGGAAGCCCCTCCGACTCCAAGGCCGTAACCCAGGGCGCCGACCATCAGGGCCTGCAATAGAATCATGCGGAGGAGAATTCCATTTGTCGCTCCCATGGCCTTAAGGGTTCCGAAATAACGCAGGTTTTCCAGGGTGAAGTTATAGAATGTTTGGCCCGCGATGGCGGTTCCGATGAGAAATCCCAGCGCCACGGCAATCCCGAAATTGATCGGGATTCCCGTGTATTTCATATAGTAATTATAGGTGAGGTCTTTGAATTCCTGTGCTGTATACGCCGCCAATCCTGTGGTTCGCTTGATCCGACCGCACAGTGTCTTGAGATCTTCCCCGTGTCTTGCCTTGACCAGGACAAAAGAGAGGAGCTTTCGCTCCCGGGGGGCGAATGTGGTCGCCCGGCTGTAGGTGGTATAAATCACAGGTTGTGACTGAAAAGTTCGCGACACCCGACAAATCCCAACCACGACGGCTCGGCGGTCGTTGATCTCCAAAGCGTCGCCGATCTGGAGGGGAATGGGTTTGCCACCCCCTTCCTTGGGTCGTTTGGCCAGCCGGGTTTTGGCTCCGATGTCATTGACGATAATTGCGTCCTGCCGGCGAAGGTCGCTCAGGCTTCCCTGGATCATCTGAGGGGGTCCTCCGACAAGCGTGGCATCATCCAGGCCGAAAATGTTACAAATTTGGAAATTACCGTCTTCCAATCGAGCTTTCAGGAGGCCTTTGTAAAGGGGAACCGCCCATTCAACCCCCTCTACGCCGCGGACGCGAAATAGCTCCGTATCCTGGAGGGGCTTAATATCATCGATGAATAAGACCTTGGAGTCCATGACCCAGACGTCAGGCTGAGAAAGATCGTTGATCGCGCCATAGGTACGGGTCATCAACCCAGTGAAAATGGACGATTGCTGGGTGATGAGTAGGGAAGCGAACGTGAGCCCCATGATAATTCCAAGGTATTTTCCACGATCACCGACCAGCATTTTAAGGGCGATGCGATACACAGTTTAACCCCACGAGCCCACGATTCGAAGAAAATGATCGGAATCGAGCCCGTTTAAATTTAACAATAAAATTAATCGAGATGTCTTGAAAAGTCAATCAGGCTCATTACGCATGGATTTCTGGGAGAGGGAGCAAAAAGTAAACTGGCGACGGATCAATGAAGTGTGGTTTGCTTGTCAACAGACATCACTCAGGAGAGGGGAGCGGCCTCAAGTTCCTCTCTTTGATTGAATCCATTCAGACAGCTTCTTTAGATCTGGACTTCTTTTGTACAAGGGGTCCTTACTCTCCTGATAGACGCTCAATTTTTCTTCGAAGGTAGGCTTTGGGTTAAGGTAAAAGACACCCAGGGGTAGTTTTTCGATCTCCGATGCCCTTCGAAGAGCTTCGTTTTGATTGTGAGGATCATGGGAAGAGGCGAGATAATACGTCTTTGCTTTGAACCACGAATAGGTATTCAGTTTGTTATAGGTCACGCAAGGTTGGAGGATGTCAACCAAGGCGTACCCTTTATGGGAAATGGCCTTCTTGATGATGTCTTTCGTTTGAGCGACATCGCCTGCAAATGCCCTTGCAACAAAGGAGGCTCCCAGGCTGATGGCGATCACAAGGGGACTAAACGTTTCGTGGAAGACGCCTTCCCTTTGAACCAGCGTCTTGAATCCCTGGAGGCTTGTTGGGGACGCCTGCCCTTTGGTCAAACCATAGACCATGTTGTTGTGTACGAGATTGGTGACAACCGGATTTCTTCGTATGGCATGGATGAAGTGATTCCCCCCCTCGCCATACATACAACCATCTCCGCTTTCATCGATGACGATCAATTCGGGGTTTGCTGCTTTAATGGCGGTTGCCACAGGTAAGGATCGCCCGTGAAGTCCGTTGAAGAGATTGCACTTGTAATAATGGGGCGCCTTGGCTGCCTGACCGATACCAGAAACGACGACGAGTTTCTCGGGTCTTATCTCCAATTCTAACAGCGCCTGCTTGAGGGCATTGAGGATCGAGAAATTGCCGCAGCCCGGACACCAGGCGATATCGATCTCTCCCATGTCGAACCCTTTTGTATCCATTGCCCCTGCCTCCTATTCCAAGACCGACTTCAACTCCTTTTCCAGTTCGTCTGCAGAAAAAGGCAAGCCATTGTATTTCAGGATCTTCCGATCCATATCAAATCCTGTCTGCATCCGGATGAGCTGGCCAAATTGACCGGTCCCGTTGTTCTCGATGATCACTGTTTTCTTTGCCTTTTTGAAATAGGCGATCGCCTCCGGATGCAAAGGATAGACCTGTTTAAAATGCAGGAACGCAACATCATTTGTTCCCAATCTTCCAAGGGCCTCGCGGATGGCATGATAGGTTGATCCCCACCCGACGATCAATGTCTTGTAATTCTGTGGCCCAAAAAGCTCAGGAGGAATGACATCCTTTTTAAGGAGATCCAATTTCTTAAGCCGCTTGTTGACCATTTTGGTCCTCAGATCAAGATCCTCTGTGATATGGCCCTCCTCGTCGTGCTCGTCACTGTCAAGCACCACAAGCCCTTCACCGAAACCAGGAATCCCCCGAGGAGAAAGCCCGGCCTCGGTAAGCTGGTAACGCTTATACCCCTGTTCCGTTTCGACAAAATGTTTCATCAATGGGGTTCGTTCCACGTCGAGGGAAGGGATGTTGTAGTGAGACTCAAGAAGGTACTGATCCGTTAGGATGAAGACAGGAACCTGATATTGATCCGCAAGGTTAAAGGCCTTCTGAGCCAAATAAAAACAGTCCTCGATCGTTCCAGGGGCAAAGATCACTCTGGGGAATTCTCCATGACCTGCGTAAAGGGCAAAAAGGAGTTCCCCCTGTTCTGTCCTTGTTGGCAGTCCTGTTGCAGGCCCTGGTCGCTGACCGATGTGGACGACCATGGGAGACTCGATCATTCCCGCGAGACTGAGTCCTTCGACCATAAGGGCAAAGCCTCCTCCAGAAGTGGAGGCCAGGCCCCTTGCCCCGGCATACCAGGCCCCAATCCCCATGTTCATGGCACTGATTTCATCTTCTGCCTGTTCAACGATGATTCCGAATTCCTTGGAGTGCTCCGCAAGGAGCACGGCGACAGCCGTCGAGGGAGACATGGGATAGAAGGAGAGGAAATTGCATCCCCCGGCGATGGCTCCCATGGCCAGGACTTCCACGCCATCGATCAGGATTTCATCTCTTACTTCTTCGTGCTTCACCAGATCTATTTGAAGCTTGCCACTTCGAAATAGTTCATCACTTACTTCATACCCTCTTCTTGCGGCCTCAAGATTCTTCTGGATAATGGTCTCATCTTTTCCCGCAAAATGATGCCTGAGGTATGGATCGAAAACCTCCCGATCCACCTTAAGAAGTCCCGCGAGCAACGCCACAGCAACGGTATTCGAATAAATGGGTCCTCCTATCTCCTGGGCAATTTTAGACAGAGGGACATCGATGGCTCTCTCTCCCTGATATTCATTTCCGTAAATTTCCTTCTCTCCCAGGAGAATTGTCGTTGGCGAAATTCTTTTCTGAACATGACTGATGGCACCTGGACTGAATGGGATCAGCAAATCGATTCGGTCCACAGGTGCTGAAACTCGGTTGGAGGATACCCGTACGAGCGTTGAATTGCTGCCCCCTCGAATTCTTGACATGTATTCCTGTGTAGAGAAGACATGGTATCCCGAGAGCTTTAGTGTTTGCGTCAGAATGTGCTCGACCGTTTGAATCCCTTGCCCCGCCTCCCCACAGAGAACGATGGAAACCTCCTCATTGAATCTCGACAATAAATTATTCTTCATGCTCCCTCCTCATCGTTTGAACGCCTCCATTTCATCCTGGCGAAAAGATCTGTGGAGGCCCTTGAAGTAAAGGTTCGACCGGAAAGGCCCTTTGAACCCATCCTTCAAGACCCCCGGCAAGAGGTCGAACTCTTGTAATGCCCTTTTGCCTGAGTGACAGCGCCGCCCGGGCGCTTGAGGCCTCATTCGGTCAGTTGCAAAACAGGATGATCTCTCGGTCACGGGGAATCTTCTGATGTTGCTTCTCCAACTCTTCAATGGAGAGGCGGAAAGCACCGGGAATGGTATGAGGTTCCGCCTCAAATTCAACGGCATGGCGAAGATCTAAAATCAAGAGATCTTCACCCGAATCAAGCCTCTGCTTCACCTCTTCAGGAGTGACACGCGCGATGGCTAACCGATGAAGGAATCGCTTGCGCCGGATATACTTCCAACCCATGTAGGCTGCCAAACCCACCGGAACAACCAATCCAATCCCAAGACCCAAGCCACTTGTTCGGATGGTAAGATCCTTTATCTCGTTCCCAAATTGGTATCCAAGGAAAATCAAAATGCCCACCCAGATGAATGTTCCGAGGCCATCCAATAAAAGAAACCTTAAAGGGTGCAAGTGAAAGATTCCTGCAAGCGGGGAAGCCGCAGTAGCCACGCCAGGAATGAACTTGGCCACCAGCAGGGAACGAGGACCATACCGTGCAAAAATCTCTTTGGTCCGTCGGACACACGATTCCGGATCGAGGGCGATCCGGCAGAGAAAGGGGAGAACCCTGCTCCCACGGCGAAGGCCGACCTGATACCAGAATTGATCGCTTAACAATACTGCCAGGAAGGCGATACACAAGACAAGAAAGGCATTTAATTTTCCTATCCCCGCCAACGCACCACCTGCGAGGAGCATGGGTACAATTGGAATTGGAAAACCGAGTTGCGCAAGAAGCACCCACAAAAAAAGAATAAGATACCCCTGCTCAATTAAGAACTGTGCCGCTGCATTCATGGTCTGTCTTGAATGGAACCTGTCTCTTTTGGGTAAACGCAATAATTATAATAGACCTACTTCTAAGGGGCAAACGGAAGATAATTCTCGAAAAGTCAGTTCTGTAACGTTAGACTTGCTCTGTCGCCCGGTTAGAATAGTGCTACCGATGGACGTGGGCGGTTATAAGCGGGTCTCGAGGTCGATCAGTCTCCTGCCGCCTTCCGAAGTTTCACCCAGAATTGTTGCACCTCACGCTCTGCCAAGCGCAATCTTTCCGCACCAGTTTTTGCCAGGCGCGGTTTGGCCGACGGACCGAGGGTGATGAAGCCCCCCAGATTCGCATCTGAGACGTCGTGAAGGCGATGGCAAACGGCGCATTGTGCCGCCAGCGTGGTATGTTTTAATGTACCGTAATCGCGGAATAATGCCTGATCGTCATCGTGCAAGGCTCGAAACAAATGGTCGTGGGCGTTTTGTTGAAGGGACATGCGTCGCATTTCATAGGCGCGGATCTGTATTCCGTCACGAGTCGTGGTCCGGTTCTCCACCGACATGGAGTCGCGATTGCCCAACCATTTAACCCGAACATCGAAGGCCAGTGGGGTGGCCTGGGGGCGCCCCTGGTCATCCACTGCCATGATCCCCTGCACGAGTATGGACTTGGTCCCAATCGGAACCTCGATCCCCTGACCCTTCGACTGGGAAGATAAAAAAAGGAATAGATCTTTAGGAGCTGTGGGCCAGGCCACAAAGACCCGGGACCAGGCGAGGGAATGTGACGCATTAAAAAGACTGGTGGACTGCCGGAGGAGCTCTACGTAGTGGCCATTAAGGGGAGCCTCCATGCGAAGCAGATCCAGGGGGAGGTCAGAGTTGATACTCTTAGATTTCAAGCCAAGCTCGTAGGTGGGAACAAGTAGCGCGAGTTGGTTAGATGGAAGAGCAACTTTTCTAATAACCGCTGCAATCGGCTTCAGCAATTCCTGATTTCGTTTTGTGTCCAGCAATCGTTCGGCGAGCCGCATAAGATCGTGCTGAAACATGACGGCAAGTTCCGGCCTCTCCTTTAGAGTACGGACCGCCCCTCCATCCACCTCCCTAAGGCCATTGGTAAAGGCCTTGGCCTCCTCTGGCGTAAAGCCGTCTCGGGAGAGAAGACGAGTGTCGCCTCCAAAGAGTTTCTGATCTGCCGGTGTCCCGGCTCGCACGGCGAAGTACCACGGTTTCTGGAAGAATTCAACCGGATCTCGGTGCTCCCGCGGTAGAGCCGCACCCACTTCTGCGGGAGCGGTGGTCACAAGGAAAGATGCCCTGAATATTCGGTTCAGCACATGGCTCGGGTCCTCGTGGTATGGGGTCAGTACGAAATCGGGATGAGGAAGCCCCTGGTCAGGGTGACCGACGGGGTACCGTTCCTCCGCAGCCCCTGTGGGCCGCGTCAAAGTGAGTGCAAGGAGGATAACATACACGACCATTCTCATAACATTCGCTTACGCCTTCCTATTTCTCGAAAACCCGCAGGTTGAATTCAAAAAAAGATATCCCTTTCTTTCTGACTTGTCTTACTAAGATTTTGTCTACCTCTCCGCAAAGGATGAGGATGAGATGCTTCAGATTTTTTGAATAGCCGTCAATTTGCGTGATCAGTCGTTCGAGCTGCCCCTGATTCTGAAGATCCTTTCTAATCTGAATAAAGATGGTTCCTCCTATGGCAAGGTCAACCTTCATTTTTTCAATCGTAACCTTTCTCATGATTTCCTTCTCTTTTAGATGTTCCCGCAACCATGCAGAAAGAGACCTCTCATAGTCTCCTTTCGTCCGACACCCCTCTGGGTTCCAACCTCTGACGCGTCTTTCGACGTGGTCCATCTCGTCCCAAAAAGATGAAACCTTATTTCCAAGATCTCCCATGGGTAATACCTCCTTTCCTGCTATTTCACCTTTTCTCTTTTACCCCGTTAGAAAGCCCCGCTGCTTGCCCCGTGTGAGCCTTCCCGTTAGAAGGCCGAAGGTCTTCTAACGGGGTTTACTCTCTTCAGCAACGAGAAGGAAGGGATGTTCCCAAGATTATGACTTCCCCCAGTCGATTGACAAAGAATCCACCGCTTCCTTCGTCGCAAAAGATTCTCGTTTTCTCGATGCGAAGGGCCATCACGTGTTGGAGCACACCTGGGGCATCGAGTCGGGCTTGTCTCGGATTGGCATATACTTACCATAAAACAACTCACAAGAAAATCCTAATTTCGCGAAAATCCCTATAACACTGGAATCAGGGGCTATTCGGATGTACAATAAGAAAGGTTGCCTTCAAAATAGATCTCAGACCTCATGATTTAACGTTCGGTCAGTAATGAAGGGTCAAGAGCGGGCATCAAACACGAGGGCACCAATCAAGCCTGTTTTTTCCTGTACACTTAGTTATGATTCGATATCATCTCATCTTGATTCTTTTGGCAGTGATGATGGTTCCTTCAGCTTCGGGTAGAGATCAGGAACGGGTAGATTTGAGGGCTTATCAGTGGAAGAATCGCCTTCTGATTCTGTTTGCACCCTCCGAAAAAGATCTGATTTATCAGTCCTTCAAGGAACAACTTCAGAGACGCGCCCAGGAGGTCCACGACCGCGACCTCCTCATTTTTCATGTTCTTGAAACCGGGGAGAATCGGTTGGCCAATCTCCCTTTGAATAAGGAACAGGGCATTTTCTTAAGAAAAAAATTTTCCATTATGCCCGGACAACACATGGTGATTCTGATCGGCAAGGACGGAGAATTGAAACTCCGAAAAGAGTTACCCGTAGAACTTTCGGAGATTTTTTCAGTCATTGATGCGATGCCCATGCGTCAGCGGGAGATGCGAGAACGGCCAAAATAGACTCTTAAAAGATTTGCTGTCGTATCCAAACCTAACAGATCCATCGGCAGACATTTTCAGTTTTGCTTACTGAAAGGGAGGTGCTTCATATGGGTTACTGGAAGCTCATGACAGCCGTGCTATTTCTTGGTTCTTGCTTAGTCACAGTTCTCTCTGGAAGAGATGCTCAAGCAATCGAAGAAACTAAGTTTAAAGTAATTGAAAGTGAAGGGAGATTTGAACTCAGACAATATTCTGCCCATATTGTGGCTGAAACCTTTGTGGAGGGAGATTTCAGCAAGGCAGGCAACGAGGCTTTCAATCGTCTTGCCGGCTATATTAATGGTCAGAACCGCAGGAAGCAGACGATCCCCATGAGAGCGCCTGTTTCACAGGAGGCAGATTCGGTGAAGATTCCAATGACTGTGCCTGTGAACCAGGAAAGGGTAGGGGAGAAATGGCGTTTCACATTTCTGATGCCAGCGGAGCATACCCTGGAAACACTCCCAGAGCCTTTGGATTCAAGAGTGGAATTGAAAAAGGTGCCAGAACGTCTCATGGCTGCCCTAAAGTATTCAGGCTCCTGGAGCAAGAGTCGCTATGAAGAGAAAAAGAAGCAACTGATGGAATGGATTGAAAAAAGGGGGCTCAAGCAGATAGGGGAACCGATTTTTGCACGATATAATTCCCCCTTCACGCTATGGTTCTTACGCCGAAATGAAGTCCTGATACCGGTAGACCGTCCCCAGAATTGAGGCGAAAGTTTATCAGTCCCGCTACTTTCCGAGCCAATCGATGACGGCTTCTGCAGCTCGCCGACCTGAGACCATGGCCCACTGGATCGATGCCACGTTTTGATATTCTCCGCAGACGAATAGCCCCGGCCGGATTTGATGGGGCCTTGACGTGGGATCGGAGACAGGAGGGGTCTGCATGGGCAGGGCATGAGGGATTCGGTAGGTGCGTAAATAATGCCAACCCTTTACACTTGCTCCAAACCATTCTGTCAGCTGGGTCCGGACAGCGGTTTCGAGTTGCTGATCATCCTGATCTGGGTTCCCTATCATCGTCACACTGACAAGGGACTTACCCGTCGGCGCATAGTTCGGAGCGACAGAGCTCGGCGAACAAAGGCTGTTGATAGGTCCCTTTCCTTCCCCATTAAGGACCAGAAGAGGTTCTGAGAGGGGAGGCTCATCTGTTTCGAAATAGAGGCAACTGACACTTCGGGAGCCTAGTCTTTCTTTATCGCCGAGAAGACGCGCAGCTTCTGGTCCTTCCGTTGCTACGACCACTGATCGAGCCTTTATCTTTTCTCCAGATTTAAGTGTCACTCCATCTTCCTGAACCGACTCAACCCGAGCCTCTGTTCGCACAGTCCCCGCAGGCAATCGGGCGGCAATCTGTTCGGGAATGGCTCCCATTCCTCCGGAGGGCAGAGCCGTATCCCCCATTGAAAACATACGAAATCCAAATTCGAACATGCGACTGGAAACCCCGAGATTTGGGTCAAAAAAGACCCCGCCGATAAAGGGTCTGAAGAAACAATCGATCATGTTCTCGGAAAAACCGAGGGTTCTCAAGGATTGAAGGGTTGTGGTTTCTGGACGGTTATATAGGTCACTGAGAGACCCCGTCAGGACATGTTTACGGAGTTTCCGAACACGAAGTTTATCAGCGAAACTCCCAATAGGTGCAAAAATGCCAAGGAGTCCATCGATGGGGTGACGCCAGGGATCTGCGAAGCGGTAAAAATGGTTCTTGTATCGGATCAGAGCACCCGGATAGAAGGGACGAAGGCCGAGGGCATCATAATCAAGCACCCTGCGGGCCTCAGGATAGGCTGTGAGCAAGACCTGGAAGCCACGGTCAAGCAAAAATCCTTCGACTTTGTCCGTTCGAACCCTCCCTCCGACTCCATCCGAGGCTTCCAGGATCTGTGAAGAAATTCCACTTTGATGGAGCCGAAGAGCACAAAACAGGCCTGCCAGCCCACCTCCGACGATCAGAACGTCTGCATTGGAGCCCATACCCATTCTCCTTTGTTTACGAAATCAACTTACTGATGGTCTCGTAAAAAGTCCTCAAAGTGGTCGTTGCGAGCGCAGCGAAGCAATCTCGTATTTTCTAAGTGCTTGAATTCATGGGATTGCGGAGCCTGTTCCGAGCTGCGCGAGGAATCTCCGGGTTTGCTTCGGCTGCGCCTCGCAACCGATACGCTCCTCGCAATGACAAGTGGTTGGACTTTTTACGAATTCATCACTTATTGGGATTGCGAAGATGAAACAATTCATGATAAAAATAATATCCAAGCCTTTTGCGTAGTGTCAAGGTTTAAAGGTAGCGGTAGAGAATACATAATGAAGCCAGCCACCCTTATTTTCCCCCATCAACTTTTCAGGCAACATCCCGGCCTCTCAAAGGAGCGGGAGATTTTCTTGGTAGAAGAGCAGCTTTTTTTCTCGGGGGTTCGATCCTCGCTCAAATTTCACAAGAAAAAGCTCATGCTTCACCGGGATTTCCTTAAGAAGAATCCTCGGATGAAGGTCATGATCAATCAAATTGATCGTATGGGAAGAGAACGCATGAAGCAACATCTGGACATTGCCGACTCTTTCCTCGATCAACGATGAGGGTGATTCATATGGAAAAGACGGCACAATTGAAAGAATTTCTGAAGGATCTCTTTTCGTCACAACGGCTGGCGGTTCTGGCCACACAGAGCAAAAAGCAACCCTATGGGAACCTAATCGCCTTTATGGCCACGAATGACTTGAAACATCTTCTCTTTGCGACGACCCGTGCCACTCGGAAATATGACAACATCTCGAAGAATCCGAGGATCGCAATGGTCGTGGACAACCGATCGAACCAGGAAGCCGATTTCCACCAGGCGGCGGCAGTAACCGCGACAGGGGTTGTGAAGGAGATGGTGGGCCCGCAGAAGAGGCGCTTCCAAAAGCTCTATCTTTCGAAGCATCCCTACTTGAAGGAGTTCGTCTCCTCTCCGACCTGTGCGTTGCTGGGAATGGATGTGGAGACGTACTATGTGGTCCGGCAGTTTCAAAATGTCGTGGAGCTTCATATAAAAAAATGAGTCTCATCATTCCGCTTGAAGAGATTGAGGAAAAAGACAGAGAACAAATCGGAGGGAAGGCCTTTTCCCTTGCGATGCTCTCTCGGGTGGGGATGAATATCCCGGAAGCCCTCTGTGTGAAAGCGGAGGCTTACCATCAGTTTATCACCTGTGTCGGGTTGAGGGAACGGATTCTGCTGGAGATCAATCGTAAGAATTTTAAAGAGATGCGCTGGGAAGAGATGTGGGATGCCGCGCTGCGGATTCGAAACATGTTCCTCCAGACCCCCATCCCATCAGAGATCGCTAAGGAATTGCAATCTCCAATCGAAGACACATTCAAAGACAAGGCGGTTGTGGTCAGATCGTCAGCGCCCGGCGAGGATTCCTCTCAGGCCTCCTTCGCAGGTCTCCATGAGTCTTATGTCAACGTCCAAGGAACGGAGGCGATCCTGGAACATGTGCGGCTCGTCTGGGCCTCTCTCTGGTCAGATGCCGCACTGCTTTACCGGCAGGAATTGGGCCTGGAAATAGAAAAAAGCGCGATGGCTGTCTTGATCCAGGAGATTGTGAACGGAGAAAGATCCGGGGTTGCCTTTGGGAAGAATCCAAATGACGGATCTCAGGCTGTAATCGAGGCCGTTTATGGATTGAATTCTGGTCTGGTGGATGGGACGGTGGAGCCGGATAGATGGATTCTCGACCGTCAGACGGGAAGGATTCTTTCCCATAGACCAGCACGCCGGGAGAATTGGGTGAGACCCTCGACTGATGGCACCCATTTCGAGACTCTGCCAACCGACCTGTCCGAGAAAACGCCTCTGACCGATGACGAGATTGGAAGGATTTTCAATCACGTATTAAATGCGGAGGAGCATTTCGGGGCTCCCCAAGATGTGGAATGGACGTTCAGGGAAGACAACCTCTTTATTCTTCAATCCAGGCCCATCACAACAATTTCCTCCGGAACATCTGAGGATAAACGGCCATGGTACCTCAGCCTTCGCAGAAGCTTTGAGAACTTAAAAGCCCTGCGTCAAAAAATCGAGAGAGAACTCATCCCGGCCATGGTGGAGGAGGCCGAGCGTCTCTCCCATAAGGATTTCACGGCACTTTCCGATATCCAGTTGGCGGATGAGATTGCTCGCCGAATGGATATTCACGGAAGGTGGGTCGCCATTTATTGGAGTGATTTCATCCCCTTCGCCCATGGAATGCGATTGTTCGGACAGTTTTATAATGATACGGTGAAGCCTGAAGACCCTTATGAGTTTATGGATCTCTTGGGGAGAGGGCAATTGAAAAGCCTGGAGCGCAACCAGAAGCTTGAAGAGATGGCTTCGATGATTCGGAAGAATCCTTCCCTTACCCCGAGGTTGAAGAAGTTTGAGACCATTGAGGACGAGGACTTCAAGAGGAAGTTGGATGAATTTATTCAGCAGTTCGGAGATCTCTCCTGTTCCATTGGAGAACAGACAGAGTGTCTTCAGGGTCCCGAGGGAATACTCAAGATTTTACTCAAGATGACCGCCCATGCCCCTGCTAAGAAAAGATGGAGTTCTCACCGCCTTGACGACCTCACCTCCCGCTTTCTTTCACGTTTCAAAGAAAAAGAGGAGAAATTTGCCGCTGAACTTCTTGATCTGGGTCGCACCAGTTATCGATTGAGAGACGATGACAATATCTATCTGGGTAGAATCGAGAGAGAAGTGGTCGTGACGATTGAGGAGGGGAGACGTCGAATCGAGAAACGTTGCCGAATGAAACTGGAAGGTGTGGATCCTGCGGAGATCATCAAGGCGTTGAGAAATTCGAATTATGTCCCAAAGAAACGCTCCTCCACTGAGCCGATGAAGCTTTCTTCTGAATTAAAGGCAAGGCAAATCATCGGTCAACCTGCAGGACCTGGAATTGCAAAGGGGAAAGCGAGGGTGATTCTAAGTCCATCCGATCTTTTTAGGTTCGAGTCAGGGGAGATCTTAGTCTGTGATGCCATCGAGCCCAACATGACGTTTATCGTCCCCCTTTCATCAGGGATCGTAGAACGCAGAGGTGGAATGTTGATTCACGGAGCCATTATAGCGAGAGAGTACGGCCTCCCCTGCGTCACGGGGGTTCCCGAGGCCACCACTCAGATTCATACAGGGGATCTGGTGACCGTGGATGGTTTCTTAGGGATCGTGATCATCGGCTGATTCATCAGCAAACACCATTTATTGTCCGCTCTAAACTTAGGCTTTTATGATTCACTTTATTCCTTCATCTTTTTTTACTATAATGACGATGAAATATTGCGTAGGGTAAATCTTTAATTTCGTTCAGGCAATAATGAAAGCGCGCATGAAACGTCGGTCGTCCCTTTTGAAAGCCCTCAGGAGTTTAAAGCCCCACGACCATATCTGCCTCATCTATGAGACCAGCCAAGATTGGAAGGATGCGGTCATCCCTTTCTTGAAGATTGGTCTGGAGCGGGGTGAGAAATGTCTCTATGTCGTTGACTCCCATACCGCGAATCAGATCCGTCACTTCCTCAAAAAGGAGGGTATTGATGTAGAGTCCGTGAGACAATCCGGTCAGTTCGTTATCCTCCATGAGAGTGAGGCTTACACCCGGGAGGGTTCCTTTGATCCTGATCGGATGATCGCCCTCCTCGCCTCCGAAACAGAGAAGGCCCTTTCTGAAGGCTACACAGCGCTTCGGGTCACCGGCGAGATGACCTGGGTTTTAAAGGGACTCCCGGGTTCAGAAAAAGTGATTGAGTACGAGGCGAAACTCAACAGCGACTTGTTTCCAAAACATCCCTGCGTTGCCATCTGTCAATACAATAGACAACGGTTCGACCCGGAGATCATCAAGGGAGTCATCTTGACCCATCCCATCGTCATCTGGGGGAAGCAGCTCTACGAAAACATCTACTACATTCCTCCTGAAGAGGTCTTGAGTGACCAGTATGCAGAACGGCAGGTGGAGCACTGGCTGAATACGCTCGAAAGGGAGAGGAGAACAAGGAGGAACAGGGAATTTTTGGCAAGGGTGATTGATCGTTCATCGCAACCCATGAGCTTAAAGACCCCTGATGGACGCCTTCTCTTATTTAATAGAGCCTTCCTTATGCTTCTCGGCTATGAAAAGTCTGAGCTTGCCAAGCTCCGATGGAACGAACATCTCACGCCTCCTGAATGGCTTCGGGGTGAACTCGAACTGCTTGAGGAGCTCCACCGCAAAGGGAAACCCATTCGCTGCGAGAAGGAGTATCTCCGCAAAGATGGCTCACGCGTTCCCGTGGAACTCCTTCTTGAACTCACCGAGGATGATGAAGGGAAACCTCTCTACCTCGCCTTTATCACTGATATCTCCAAGCGTAAAAAGACAGAAGAGGAATTGAGAAAATACCGGGATCACCTCGAGGAACTGGTTAGGGAGAGGACTGAGAAACTTCAAAGGGTTGAGATGTTGAGCAGTACCGTACTGGCATCACTTCGGGATCATGTTGTGGTCATTGACAGGAATGGGCAGATCGTTGCTGTCAACGATGCCTGGAGGCGCTTTGCAGTGGGAAACGGCGATCCGGAGAACGCCTCGGTATCCATAGGCGCCAATTATCTGGAGGTCTGCCGTCAAGCGGCCCGTGATGAGGACGTAACGGCAGAGGCAGCGCTGCAGGGCATTGAGTCCGTGCTGACCGGTTTCAGAGACGCGTTCAGCATGGAATACGAGTGCTCTTCCCCGTTTGAGAAGAGATGGTTTTTGCTGAATGCCCTGCCCTTGAAAAGTCCTGGCGGCGGCGCTGTCATTTGTCATACCGATGTGACCCAGCGGAAGAAAGCAGAAGAGGACCTCCAGCAGCTTCAGGAAGAATTACGGCGTGTCACCCGGATTGCCACGATGGGAGAGTTGACCGCAGCCCTTGCCCACGAATTAAACCAACCCTTGACGGGGATACTCAGCAATGCGCAGGCAGCCCAGCGGTTCCTCTCCAATCCAAATCCTGACCTCGCGGAAATGCGAGACATCTTGTCAGATATCGTCAAAGATGATCAGCGGGCGAGTGACGTCATTCTGAAGTTGCGCTCGCTGTTCAAAAAAGAGGTCTTTCAATTTGAGACGTTGAATATGAATGATGTGATTACAGAAATCACCCCGATGATCCGCAGCCATGCGTTGCTGAAAGAGATGTCTTTTGTCACCGAACTTGATCCGGATATCTTACCCGTGATGGGGGACCGCATCCAGTTGCAGCAGGTGATTTTCAATCTCGCCTTGAATGGATTCGAAGCCATGGAGCATTCAGAGGTGAAGAAGTTGTGTTTCCGAACGGGACAGGTCGACGGGGAATGGGTGAAGGTGAGTGTTCAAGACTCCGGAACAGGCGTTGATGAAAAGAGGAAGGAAGAGATCTTCAAACCCTTCTTTACCACAAAGGAAGATGGCATGGGGATAGGACTCGTCGTCAGTCATTCCATCATCGCCCTTCATCAGGGAAGGATCTGGATCGAGAATAATCCTGACCAGGGGTCAACGGTTTCCTTTACGGTGCCCGTGGCGAAAAAGACCTGCACATGAAAGAGGAGTCCCCGATCGTTTATGTCGTGGATGACGACCCTTCGGTTCGTCGCTCCCTCGCGAGATTGATTCAATCGGAGGGGTTTCGGGTGGAGACCTTTGCCCGGGCCCAGGATTTTCTGGATCAAAAGGAAGGGACGAATCCCAGCTGTCTGGTCCTGGACGTCAATCTGCCCGGAAGGAGTGGTCTCGACCTTCAGAGAGAGCTTTCGTCAAGAGGCTATTCCATGCCCATTGTCTTCATCACAGGATATGGGACGATTCCAATGTCGGTTCAGGCGATGAAAGGAGGTGCCGTTGAATTCCTTGAAAAGCCGGTCAATGACAAGGTTCTTCTGAAGGCCATTCATCAGGCTGTCGAAAAGGACCGTCAGATGAAACGGCAGTATACCGAGCTCAAGGAAATCCAACAACGCCTCGCCTCTCTGACGCCCCGGGAACGGGAGGTGCTTCCGCTTGTCGTTTCTGGGATGTTAAACAAACAGGTCGCCCTGAGACTGGGAACGACCGAAAAAACGATCAAGGTTCACCGGGCGCGAATCATGGAAAAGATGCGGGCCGATTCACTGGCAGACCTGGTTCGTTTAGCCCAGATCGCAGGCGTCGGGTTTCAAAAATCATAGTATTTTCAGAAAGATTCCTACCTCGATCCTGATCCTTTCTTCTGATTGAAACCCCTTTGAATCAAAATTCGGTAGAATCCCTACCCTTGCGTTTCCCGGTTGGAATCAGGGGATATTGGACCAAAGTCCAATAGCGACCCTTTTTCAGTAAGAGTATTATGCACTCACGTAATCCTTGATTCTTTACGATTCGCAATTTTTTTGGAGTTGAAAAATTTGATGGCAGAGAAAGATGTCACCGTTCTTGTGGTCGATGACGATGCGTCGGTTTGCAAGGGTCTGAAAAGGCTACTCAAATCAGCTGGATATCGAGTCGAGACCTTTACATCGGCACAACATTTTTTAGAATCTACACCTCCTAAAGGCCGATCGATCCTCCTTCTCGATATACGGATGCCAGCGATGAGTGGGTTGGACCTCCAAAAGAAGTTAATGGACGAGGACTTGAGCATACCCGTTATTTTTATGACGGCCCATGAAGATCCTCAGGCCGAGACCCAAGCCCTGAGGTACGGTGCCGTGGCCTTCTTAAAGAAACCTTTTCATGATGAGGTTTTATTCAAGGCCATCGAGGCGGGGATCAAAGGAAATGGTTGAATGCATTGGTGAAAATCGTAAATCTTACGGAAACCAGCAAGAATGAGAGTAACGAAACAGCGTGCCCTGAGATGAATGGAGGGGATAACGATGAAGTGCTTTCGGTGTGGAGGAATCATGATCCATGAGAAATTCTACGGTCTGGGGGATGATTTTTTGGGATGGCGATGTGTTATCTGTGGAGAGATCATAGACCCGGTGATTTTAGAGAATCGTCTTTCTCAGAGAAAACAGCATGTCTAATTTCATGACTTAGCATGCGACAGGAGAATCAAACGATGGCAGAGAACAAGAAAAATGTCTATGTCCGGGTAAGAGATGGGTCGGGGAACCTCTTTCTTTGCCCTATGGATGCATTAAAGGACCCTAAGGATGCCACGGAAGAGGAATTGGAAAATTGCGTGGATAGCGCTGTGGTTGGAAGGTACGCGGGTGGCATCGAAGTGGTCGAGAAATGATGCCAAGAATGCCCTTTCTTTTGAGGTAACAGCGATCAATAGCCCGCTCCGAAAAAGAACTGAATTTTAGATCTGCGGGGGTCTATCGATAATCGGGTATTGGACCAAGGTCCAATAGCGGATCACTTGGTTTGTGAATATACTGAGGCTAAATAAATTAAAAGGAGGTAGGTGAAATGAAGAAAGTAGGAAAAGGTTGGATGTTGGTTGGTTTGGTTCTGGTGGCGGTGATGGCTGTCGTTGGGGCTTCTTATTCTGCGTCCCATGAAAAGAAGGACATCGTTGACACCGCGGTTTCTGCCGGCTCCTTTAACACGCTTGTGGCTGCCGTAAAGGCAGCGGGGTTGGTCGAGACCTTAAAGGGAAAGGGTCCCTTTACGGTTTTCGCGCCCACGGATGATGCGTTTAAGAAACTTCCCCCAGGAACAGTCGAGGATCTATTGAAGCCGGAGAATAAAGAGAAACTGAAGGGAATCTTGACTTATCACGTCGTGTCTGGAAAGGTGATGGCGAAGGACGTCACCAAGATGAAGTCAGCCAAGACGGTACAGGGGCAGAGCCTTACCATTGCCATGAAGGACGGTGGGGTCATGGTCGACAATGCCAAGGTGGTTAAGACGGACATCGCGTGCAGCAATGGCGTCATCCACGTGATCGACACGGTGGTGTTGCCGAAGTAGAAAATGGCTGATGTAGGAATTCGGGTTTTTATTCAAATCACAAAGAGAGGAGAAATTCAAAATGGCAAATATCGTTGAGGCTGCAATTGCAGCGGGTTCGTTCAAGACATTGGTAACGGCCGTTAAGGCGGCGGGATTGGTTGAAACGCTCTCGGGAAAGGGACCGTTCACCGTCTTTGCACCGACCGATGATGCCTTTGCAAAGCTGCCGGCGGGCACCATTGAAGGGCTGCTGAAGGACATTCCGAAACTGAAGTCCATTTTGACTTACCATGTCGTTGCAGGCAAGGTGACTGCGGCTGACGTCATGAAATTGAAAACAGCCAAGACCGTTCAAGGACAGAATGTGAGCATCGACACAAAGGGCGGCGTAAAAATTGAAGGTGCGAATGTTGTCAAGGCGGATGTCATGGCGGATAACGGGGTGATCCATGTGATCGACCAAGTTATTTTGCCAAAGTAAGCAGGGACGAAAGAGTTGGAAAGAGATTTACTCCCAACTCTTTCGTTATTTCAATTTTAGTTAACCCCTTAAGATTGTTTGCAGAAAGGAGAAGACGATGATGGAAAGGTTTAAGTGTTTATCTGCGTTGGATTATGTGAAGGATTGGGACACCTGGAGAAAGACGCTAAAGGAGGGCATTGCTGAAGCACGTAAGTTTGGCGTTTCCGATGAAACAATCAAAACCATGGCAGTAAAAATGGGGGATTTCCTTGCAACAAAAGTTTGCCCCCAGACCAAAGAGGAAGAGTTACTTAAACAGATGTGGGATGTTGCCACTCCCGAAGAGAGAAAGGTCGTCGCCACCCTGATGTTTAAAATGGTTGGTTAACTTCCTTTTGGTGTTTCGTCGGACTCTGGATCAGGCAGGGTCCGACGTTTCAGCGCCCTCTTCAGTTCCTTTCGGGTTTGAATTAACATAGAAAACAATAGATGGGCTTGTTTTTGTAAGGTCTCTCATAAATATTGTTGAAGGGGTTGGTCAACAATCCCCTTGACCTGCATGTATTTGGTATAGTATAAACTAATCGGCGGGCGATAGAAATGTGAGAGGAGGTGAAGAGGATGGTTATTAAGAAGGTGGAAAAGAGGTCATCAGCGATTTGCAAATGCAAGGCTTCTTGTTAAGGGTACTCATAGGCTCCTTCCCAAGGAGGGAAGGAGCCTCCTTGAATAGAACTTAGCGAATAGATTGGGCTTGAAAGCCCCTGAGAGATACATACAATAAATAAGCCCCTTGTGTTTCGGTCAATAGAATAACAAGGGGTTTATTTTTTCCCCCTGGGAAAAAGCAGATATCTCAATTTTTGTGCTTTGCCCGTTTAGTACTTGCCACAGGTCCGAAAACTCTTTATACATTATTATCGTAGAATGGTCTGAATACAGGGGGTAGCACGTGAGCAGGCTGAAAGAGTTGCGTACGCCGATTTTTTGGGCAGAAGGGCATCCGGGCAAACTCAACCGGGAGGGTTGGGTCATTGAGGTGAGTGGCTTCTGCGCGAACCCAAGAACATTCACCTGGCAGGAACTGATTGCGTTACCGAAATCGATTGCCGATGCACGTTTGACGAGCGTCACGAGGTTCTCTGTGCGCGGGAGGTGGGCAGGTGTGAAGGTTGCCGATTTGCTGGATGTGGTCAAGATCAGTCCTGAAGCCCAGTATGTCCGGTTCTGGTCTTACAGAATGATTTACGACACCTCCATACCTATAGAGGTGGCCCTTCGTGAGAGAACCCTGCTCGCCTATGAGTTTGATGGCGAGCCCCTGGATGAGGACTACGGAGGTCCTGTCCGTGGTTTTTGTCCTTACCTGTGGGGCTATAAGTCAGCAAAGAGTGTTGTTAAGATCGAACTGATGGACCGCTATGTCTCCGGCTTTTGGGAACAGCGCGGATATCCTGATGATGCCCTCATTACTCAGGGGAAAGTCCGTGACATGAACCAGGGTGGCCGCCTGAGACCCATCCCAAACGGTGAGGTTATCGATTTTCTTGATGAATAAATTTGCCTTGTAAGAAGGTTGACAGGGCGACTTTATCTTACGGTCTTCTTCTTAATCCTCGCCAAGAATCCGTCGATCGACACGATGAGTTGTTCATTCTCCCCCTCTGCAATCTTTTCAAATTCATCATAAACCGCAACCTCAAAGACGAGTCTGCGGCCGTCGACCTTCGTAACTTGGGCTTCTGCGCGGACCTTCGACCCTAGCGGAGCAGCAGCCAAATGTTGGATCCGGACAAAGGTTCCCACCGTCATCTTTCCCTCCGGTAAGCAGTCCTTGATGGCATTCCGGGCAGCTAATTCCATGAGAAGAACGACCCGATGGGTAGAGAGAACCTCCGCACCAACATTTCCCATAACGCTCGCCAAATCCTGACGCCCAACGACCATTTCTTCCTGGCCTTTCAGTCCTGTTTGAATGTGCGGCATCTCCTCCTCCCGACCAAAAATGATGCTTCATTTCATAACACGTTTCCTAAGATGGTTTGACTAAATGTTGAGAGAAAGGGGAAAAGAGGGAGGTCCCTGAGAAGACCTCCCCTCAATGTGTGAAGAGTTAGTAATTTTCTGCAAGGGCTTCAAAGTGGGCACGAGGGTGCTTACACACTGAACATTTTTCAGGAGCTTCCTTGCCCTCGAAAACATAACCGCAGTTTCGGCAGTGCCACTTCACAGGGGTATCCTTTTTGAAAACCTTCCCTTCCTTTACCGCCTTCAATAGAGCCAGATATCGGGCTTCATGAGATTTTTCTACCTTCGCAATCTGGGAGAAAGTTTCATAAGCTTCTGGAAAGCCTTCCTTTTTGGCGATGCCAGCGAAATTCTGGTAGAGCGTCGACCATTCAAGGTTCTCTCCATCAGCCGCTGCCTTTAAATTGGCTGCTGTATTGCCAATGGTTCCTGCCGGGTAGGCAGCAACAATTTCCGTTTCCCCTCCCTTGAGCAGACTGAAGAAAAGCTTGGCATGTTCCTTCTCATTGTCCGCCGTTTCGAGGAAAATAGCGGCAATCTGCTCATAGCCCTCCTTTCTGGCTGCACTCGCGAAATAGGTGTAGCGGTTTCTGGCCTGGGATTCACCCGCAAATGCCGCTAAAATATTCTTCTCCGTCTGACTTCCCTTGAATTCCATAATCTCTCCTCCTCTTGTCCTTAGATGAGATGAATGACCTTATAAATATTCATATAAAACGATAGCAGCAGGGTGTCAATATTCAACCTCTAAGCGCCAAAGCCAATTCTTTTCCAGTTTCATAAGCTTCTTGAAGATACTCGGGATGCTTCAACACATCCCCTTCAAAATCGAGTTCTCTATATAGAAGGGCCTTCCAAAGCTCTGCATCCACAATATCAAAAAAATATTTAAGGGTCAGAAGGGTTCCCTCAAAAAGCCTTTTCCCTCGGGTAGCCCCAACAGAAATAAAAAGCCCTTTTCGCTTGGGTTTCCATTGTCCATAGGGGATCTTATCGATCCAATACTTTTTAACCCAAAGGGATTGGCAGCGGTCCATCAAAATCTTTGTATGGGCACTCACCGTATAAAAGAAGATGGGCGAAGCCAGCATCACCCCATCGCATGCAAGGAGCTGATCGTACACCTCCTGAAAATCATCCTGGATCACACACCGACCTGTTTCTTTACAGCCGTATATTTCAAGACAGGGAGACATCTTCAAATCCCGGAGCACTATTTTTTCCACCTGAGCTCCGGTATCCAAAGCTCCTTGAACGGCATGGTTTAAAAGGAGGGTTGTATTCCCTTGTCGCCTCGGGCTTCCATAAATCGCCAGAATCTTCTTCATTGACATTGCTCCCCAGCCCTGGAAATTTTATCCTTCCTTTATAGATTTATCAACAGGAAGAATGACCTATGCCTGCCCGAAGTGTCAACGATAGCCATCCCGTTGACCGAAAATTCAGAATGGATTTTTGAAGAAATCTCGTCATATAATAAACCTTAATCTAAGCGATCTCAAAGGAGGTCAAATTGAAGAACGCTTCCCAGCTGAAACGCCTATTGAAAGATCTATTCTCTTCCCAGCCCTTGGCGGTCCTGGCCACTCAATCCAACGGACAACCCTATGGCAATCTGGTGGCCTTTACCGCAACTGAAGACCTCAAGAGTTTGTTGTTTGCGACGGTACGGAATACACGAAAGTTTGCAAATATTACAACAGATCCGAGGGTGGCGATGGTTATGGATAGCCGGACGAATCAAAGAGTCGATTTTCGAAGAGCGGTGGCTGTTACAGCAACCGGCATTGTTGAGGAAGTAGCAGGATCGGAGAAAAATCAGCTCTTGGAACTCTATCTTTTGAAACACCCCCACTTAAAGAGATTTGTGACTTCACCGCGCTGTGCTCTTCTCAAGATGAATGTCAATTCCTATGTCGTTGTGAGAAGATTCCAAAAGGTTGTAACCCTTTCCATGGATGACTGAGTCCGATCATTGCTTTTTGTAAGGATTACCCTCCCGCATTCTTATTCGCCGGGGCAATGAGACTGTTTCATCTGTCATCTTCGGTTGCTTTTGCGAGCAGAACCCACTTTAGAAAAAATTTTTCACAATTCTGGGAACAAAATTGAAAAGGACTCCTCACCTGGTTTTCGGTCGAATTGGAAGGTTATATCCATCCGATCGTTTCTTAATCCAAGAGAAACAGGTTCCCTTCCTTGATCCGCATCGATATGGGTGATGGACCGAGCTATGGTGATGACCCGATTGGCCATATCAGGGCTTGGCGGAGGAAGCTGGTATTTTCCCCTGGATTCGATCGAAAAGAGAACCTTTCCGTCTTTGGATCGCTGAATCGATATCTTCTTCGCCTTCTCAGCCGCA
>Ga0315289_10003356_pt1 | contig 24327 bp, 22 predicted proteins | sample YL17G11_40_MG_FD_203452 | JGI IMG/M metagenome (GOLD analysis project Ga0315289, IMG submission 203452) | Sediment microbial communities from Yellowstone Lake, YNP, Wyoming, USA - YL17G11_40 | ecosystem: Environmental > Aquatic > Freshwater > Lake > Sediment | place: USA: Wyoming | collected...
AGCGAACCTGACGACATGTACCTCGAAGTCGTGATGGTCCTGTAGTCTTTCGAATATCTGGTTGTGCCTTTGTGGAAAGGGATGCCCTAGATAGTCGCTGCTTGGAACAACTAGAATGCGGATCAAGGCCATATCCTGCGGCTGTCGTTTCACCGCCTGATCGGAAAAGTCTTCTTCAGAACTTTCGCTATGCGATCGCCTGCTCTTCCGTCCCCGAAAGGTGATTTCGATCTGAGTGCGATCTTATCTTCGAGGAGGGATCGAATTTCGCGCAATATCAACTCGCCGTTCTCGATACCCACCAGTCTAGAAAAGCCAGCTTGAACCGACTCCGGTCTGTCAGTTGTTCTTCGAAGGACGAGAACGGGCTTCCTGATGTTCGGAGCTGTGGCTTCTTCCTGTATCCCACCAGAGTCTGTTAGAATGAGCCTGCACTTCTTCATTAGCATCAGGAAATCGAGATACCCTACAGGTGGCAATAACTGAACGCTCCGACAGACTTTCAACTTGGCCAGCAGTCTGTCTCCACTTAGACGATCCATGGTCCTTGGGTGCACTGGAAAAACGACCGGAATGGGGCAACGCATCAAGACTTTGACGAAAGTTCGCAGTGTCGCCGCGTGATCTACGTTCTCAGCTCTGTGAAAGGTGGCAACAGCAAACTCCTCGAACCTAACCTTACTCAAGACGCATGACCGCTTGACAGCTTTTCTCATGAACTTGAGACATGCGTCGATTGACGTGTTGCCGGTGACGGATATGTCTCCCCACACTCTTTCACCTCGCAGGTTTTCCGCCGCTTCATTTGTCGGAGCAAAAAGAAGACTGGAAACGTGATCAACAAGGCGCCTGTTATGCTCCTCAGGCATCCGCAAGTCGTGGCTCCTCAGACCCGCCTCCACATGACAGACTGGAACATGCAACTTCACGGCTGCTAAGGCACCCGCCAAGACAGTGTTAGTATCTCCTTGTACAGCAACCGCGGATGGGCGATCCTCACGGATGACTTTCTCTAGGCCAATCATCGCTTTTCCTGTCTGCACCGCTTGGGTCCCTGATCCTACTTTGAGCCTATGATCTGGTCTCGGAAGATCCAGTTCCTTCAGGAACTGTTCGGACATCTCCCAGTCGTAGTGTTGCGCCGCGAACACGATTTCGTGGTCGACGGCCAACCGTTGGCAAGCATCGACCACACTAGCCATCTTGACGAACTCAGGTCTGGTGCCGATGACGATCATGATCATGGCTTGTTGCTCGCCTTCGATGTGAATTCACAGTATGGTACACATCACATATGAATGACGGTAGCTGGCATCCTTTATCTTACTTGGCTACAAAGGTTGCTGGCATGCCTGCCATCCCGCCAGTTCTAAGCGCAAATGCTGTGGCTTCCCTGGTCACGATCAACTGCTGCCATGCAACCAAAGGAAGAAGCAGGTCGTTAACCTTCGAGCTTATATCTGCGAGAATGAGCACGTCAATGTTTACGTAATTCAGAGACGAAGTTAGTTTCTTCAGGCTGAGTAGTTTGGGGGATCTTGGTCAGAGCAGAGTGCAGCGGTTGTCGCAAAGAATCTTCCTGCCTCTGTTCGTCGCCAGCTTTTCCGCTTCGACATATGCCTTGACAACCACGTCGATCTCGATGGTTCCACGGGAATTCCCCTTCGCAATAGTCAAGCTGATGCCTCTGGGGTTTTGGGTAGCAACAGTACTGTCACTAGTATTGCTTGTCGTTGCGATGGCCGCGCGTGTTCCTGAGTACCTGTGGGCTCCTGCCGTCTTGCTCGTGATTCTTGTGGCGGCCGTTGGGGACATAGTCTACGCTTATCCGCGAGCCGTTTTCAGCACAACTGCCACACAATGGATCTCTCAAACGGGCACCTTTCATACCGTGGACGAACCGCTCTTGTGCTTCCCCGGGTCCGTGATGATATTCTCATTCATCGCTGTCCTGACTGACATGAGCTCCACTCTTGTTGTGAAGTTGTTTGGAGTAGCGTACAACCTCATCGTCCTGCTGCTGAGTTGCGCGTCATTCAGGAGACTCGGGGTAAGCCCCCGGTCGGCGCTCTTGGCTTCCCTTGTTACCGTCTTCAGTTTCTACCTGCAGGGTGCGTTGATTTACACCTCTCTGCTCGGTTTCCTGTTCTACATCTTGATCTTTGGCTTTGCGCTCGCACCTTGCTCCAACAAAGCCAGAAACACCCTCTTGGTGGTGGTTTTTTTTGGCTCGATGGTAGTGTCACATGCATTCAGCCCATTCTTGACTCTTGGTGCTATGAGCCTTTGGCTGTTTGGGTGGAGATACGCCAACTTAGCAGCCACGAAACTCAAGTTGGCAACGCTTGGAGGTGATCCTCCACGATTAGCTCATTCGACAATCATCGCATTGGTAGTGGTTCTCGTGGCCTACTGGTCGTATTTCGCCGTCCTTCCACTTTACTGGGGTCTCAGCATTGTGAAGACACGAGATCTTCTCACGCTCATTCTGGGCGCTATGTCGCCTATTGTCTCCCCTCAGACAATCTACGCCAGAACCTACGCCTCTATTGTAGAGGCCTATCCGCTGGCTCTGTTTTCCGCCTTTTCGATATATCTGATTACCGTGTCTGACAGACGCAAACTTCAACTTCTGCTCTGGATCCTAGGCCTGGCAATACCGCTATTTGCCGCGGTTTCAGGCTATGTGCAGGAATTTACTACGAGGATTTTTGCCTTTGCTATTCTGCCTCTTAGCTACGGCATTGCTAGGCTGTTCGACTCTGATCACAGGGTCTGGCGTGTAGTTGGGTTGGCAGTCTTGCTGATAACGTTAAGTCTACATCTTCCGGCTCACTATGGCCAAGATTCTTTCCAAGTGATTCAGGACTCTGAAATCAAAGGCCTTCAATCCCTTGGAGCACATACTTCGCCTGACGCTTCTCTCAAGTCGCCATTGAGAGAGCTATACCAGCGATACTACGTGGACATCTACAGATCTCAATGGGATTCCACCCCCAGACCCGGTTCCTATTTTGTCATGAACTACAAAGCAGGGAGTTGGGTTCTCTACACAGAAGGCGATGAATCGCTCGCAAGCCTCATCGAAAGACAGAACTCGAACCAATACGCGCGAATCTATTCCAGTGGATCCTTCGACATCTACTGGCAAGACCTGCGTTGAGATGTGATCTTTGATCTACCTGCTCAATGAATTGGCTTAGCGTCCGGAAGTCCAAGCCAAGTTCCCTGAAGCCAAAAACCTCGAATACTTCAACCACTTATTGGGAAGTGGGAGCAAAACGGCACTGTCATCGGAGCTACTAGGTGCTTATTGGGCTGGCCTCACTCTTGTCCTGACGCTGATCGGGGCCTGGGCACTATCAGTCCTATTCGGACTATTGTTATTTCATCGCGATCCGGAAAGGACTATCACTTTGCTTCCCGACGGGATCCTCTCAGCCGCGGATGGGCGCGTTTGCGAGATTAAGTCGTTGACGTTCGAAGAACTGCTCAAGCAGCCTGGGATAACCGATCTGAACGAGCATGTTGTCAGAGCATGCTGGTCAGGAGTTGCGCGTTTCTGGTTGATATCCGTCGTGATGTCACTTCTTGATGTACACGTAAACAGAGCACCTGTTAGTGGAAAAGTCATCTCGACGATCTACAAGTCAGGCATGTCATTTCCCATTAGCTACGACGATCGAAAAGGGACTGAGAAGAACGCGCGAAACACAATTTTCATAGGAAACGAGAGGATCCGCATTGCAGTTGTCCAGATATCTGGCCACTTGGCTAGGAAGATCGAATGTTGGGTCACCATTGGGGACCTTGTGGCACAGGGGGATCGCATAGGATGGATCAGACTTGGCTCAGAGGTCAAGGTCATTTTTCCCGCAGCTGAAGGTCAGGAGATCTGCGTAAAGGAGGGGTCGCAGGTGAAAGCAGGGCTCACGCCGCTAGTAATTCCCAGTGTAGCAAGGGAACTGGTTTTCACTCAAAGCACTGACCAAGCAGGCGATATTGTGGCACACGAGGCCCCGAGAAAGTTGTTCGTTATGTGTCTGAACGTTTCCCTGCACACCTATTTGCACGCGAAGCGTGCCTTGTTTGCGATTCTTCGAAGACGAATCAGGAGTAACGGCTCGAGTGACTGAGGCGTCAATGCAATGAGGCTAATCATTCCCGCCGCTGGCGCAGGTGTTCGCTTCGGAGGCGTGGAAAACGCCGTACCAAAGTTGCTGATTCCCGTATTCGGGCGCCCATTGATTTCGCACGTTCTGCGAATGGCTAGCACAACTGGCCTTTTCTCTCAGGTGGTTGTCATTCTGGGCCCTCACTTTGAAGCAGTCGTTCAGACGCTTCAGGAGTTGGCATCTGGTCTGAGGTGGTCATCGGCTGTAGAGATCTTGTGCATCAAGAATCCTGTGTTTGAGGCTACCAATAATGTGTTCTCACTTCATCTCGCGCGAGAGTACCTCGAAGGAGACATTCTGATTCACAACAGTGATGTCTTGATTGCTCCAGTGCTTTTGAAGAGGCTTCTGTTGGAAGGGACTCAAGACGCGGGTTGGGTGCTGGTTGACAAACTACTCCCCGTCCCGGAAGACGAGACGAAAGTCATCGTCGATGCAACTAGTCGAGTAGTTGAGATTGGAGAAGAAATTCCCTCCAACAGAGGACACGGTAGATATGTCGGAGTCTGTCGTTTCAATTCGGGAGCTGCACAGATCTTCAAAGAAACAGTCGCTTCGCTAGTTGAGCATGGAGAGGTCGGAGTGTTTTACACAAAAGCAATCAAGGAAGTAGCGAGTCGCTGTCTGGTCAAGTCTGTCTGGACAAATGGTTCGCCCTGGTTCGAGATTGATACCCCGCAAGACTTCAGATCTGCCGCCGCGAAATCGCGCGAGATCGTCCAGCAGGTCTCAACACGGCAAAGTGGCGAATTGGCCACGGTAAGGGTCATCGAGTGAGATCTCGCACAACGCTTTGACCCACCGCCAGGTTTTTGACGTATGCTAGGTATGATCTCCGAGAGCGCTGGGCGTGAGTTGAGAAACGTATGAACTTCAAGGAATTTGAGACACGTGTCAGAAAGCCGCAACACAGTAATTTCATGGCTATGATCTTCTCGAACGTTTCAGTAAGACTGTCATATTTGTTGGCTCGGACGCCGATCACGCCCAATCAGGTGACCGCGCTGTCCGCTTTTATCGGACTCGGCGGAGCGGTGCTGATTCAGGAGTCGAGCTACTTCACGAGGATTCTCGGCATCTTGGTTTGGTTCTTGGCGTACATTCTCGACTTTAGTGATGGTGAGATTGCTCGATTCAGGAACATGAGCAGTCAATTCGGCCATTGGTTCGATGGGGTTACTGATAGGACGAAAGACATCGGGTTATACGTCTGCATCACCCTGCTGGCGGTAAGACGCACTGGTTCCACGGTTGTTCTCTTGGCTGGGCTGTTGGCTCTGGGTGGGACACTTCTGCATTCCTACGCGGTGACTTCTCGATACAGGAGCGCCCAAGAAGCGGCGAGAGGTGTTTCGACCGAAAAGTTCGGTGGCATCAACTACGCTTTGATGGCAGTTCTTGTGGCATTAGACAGACCTGACATCCTACTGCCTCTTGTCGCAGCTGATACTCTGGGCTCCTTAGCCCTCAATGTCTACTCAGCTCACAAGGAGCAACTGCGTCAGAGTGCATGAGAGTCAACGAAATTGAAGTTGCATGTTTTCTCCGAAGCGAATACGTAGGGATTCTACGGGTACGCCGGGGACAATGAGCTCGGAATAGCCTGCACTGAGTTCTCAGGAGGCCAGAGGGCCCATCCGAGTTGGTACTTGTTGAAGAGCGCCGTGGCATCATGTAGCCAGTAGTCATTACTCGTTTGGTCCATGAAAGCTCCGGACTCTCCAATCCACATGGGAGTCCCAATTTGAACCACGAATCTGTCGTAATCCTCCGCAAGTTCTTTTTCGAGAATCGTGATGTCGCTCGGAGAATAACTAGAAGCCCACGATAACGGGTAGAAGTGTGGAGCCCAGACGATGTTGTCCTTGACTGGGAAGGCGGATGGAGGCGTATGGCAAGAGTCAGCACCCCAACATGGTTCTAGGAGGATCATGTGGTTCTGATCAACTTGTCTAACAGACTGTATCACCTTTAGGTAGAACGCGTAGACATTAGACGCGCTTAGGTCAGGCGCCACAGACACGTACACGGGTGGTTCGTTGAGCAAGTCATAACCGGCTATGGCGGGCTCGCCGGCATATATCTTAGCGATCTTACTCCAGATCTCTACTAGACGATTTTGCAGAGTCTCGTTGACCCAGAAATTGGCCACAGCCGCTTTCATACCGTCCGGCGTTGATGGATACTGCGCAACTGTCCAACTCGGCATCCCGTTGCCATATCCGTCGTTGAACCTGTTCGACCAATACCATTGATGCATGTCGAGGATAACATACAATCCGTACTTCTTCGCCCATTGGATGTCACGATCCACATGAGTGGTCAGGTATGCAGCATCGAACGTTCCGGGTTGCGGCTCCAGCATTGCCCAAGCCATCGGTAGCCTGACGACATTGAATCCCTGCGTCGCGATTCTCTGATAATCAGCTTCGGTATGAGCCCAATCACCATATTCGTAGCCTGGGAAGTTAGTTCCTCTCAGAAGAAGCGCCTCACCATCGGCGCTGACAATCTGTGTTCCTCGCGTGGAAACAAACGATAGACTTGGGGGATTCGCAGCGGGACTCACCACTTGAACAATTACGTTAGAAGTTGAGGCGCCGTATTGTTTGGTTCGTGAAAAGGTGGCTCTTAGGTAGAATGTTCCCTCTGAAGGAGGCGCCCAGCTCGCGGAGAAACCCCCATCCGAGCCAGTAATGGCCGCGCCGATGGTAACCCATTTCTTCTGATTCGTTGAGTATTGAATGGGCGCCGTCTGTCCGGATAGAGGCTGATCTCCAGCCTTAAGCAACCCGCTCACGATGACAGCATCCGTAGTTAGCGCCGGGTTGGGCGACGATTGAACACTGAGCGATGTGACCCGAGCAACACTGAGCGATGTGACCAGAGCCGCTGCTTCAACGGCGGTTGTCACGCTTCCTAGGAGGCATGTGAAAAGAACGAATGTAGCCGCGACGCGTAGTAATCGCTTCCTCGGATAACGCTCCTCGTACTCCTTTTGCGGGCCGCTCTTTCTCCGGTTATCGCCCGTGGATCCGGAATTTCGCAAGCCGATTCAACCGAGGGAACAGAGCCTATCCGTTCAGGTCAAGCTGGTGTGACTGCACATCAGCAGGCTTGGTTACATTCTCGCCTCCGCTGACTCCTCACGTTGAGTCTTGCTCTAGGCGAAGGCCTAGCGTAGATTCACCAACTCAATCATCGACCAGGCCCGCTTCGTTCTTATCTGGTCGGATCGGAATCCGACGTTGCCGAGGTGGGTGGACTGAGAGAGTTGTCTTGGGATACGTTATCTCATGGATGTCAAAGAACTGGCCTGTCTAGTGGCTAGGATCGCGGGCAATACGGTCGACGGCCGGATGATACGATTGCCAACCTGGAAGGATACTGTCCAGATGCTTAGCCATTTGCCTGTGGCTCTATCGTTCCAACCGCCAAGTGAAGAACCCAAACGCGGCCATAGCGAAACCAAGCACTCCGATGTCGTCGACGCGCCAATTGAACGGTGGAATCCCGTAGTGTGCGAGTGGCGCTGAAAGCCATTCGGGATAGGTTATCTGGATCGCGACTACGTACAGCCAAGTCAGCAGTCCGAATACGAACATCGTCAGGCTTGCAGGCTCTAGATAACTCCACAGCTTCTTCAGATGCGATCCCTTTCCCGAGCTTACGCTATCTGCCAATCCATCACATAATTCTGATCGACGCTGCCACCTTCTCCTGGGACAGGTATTTCGCCAGTAGCAGATCTGAGGCCGTCTGGCACCTATGCGGCCTAGTCTCCTTCGCTGAGTCGGACAGGTCTCGTCAGCTAGCCAACCTGAAACTTGTCTAACAGCCTCTTCGCATCTCTCAACCGGTTGTCTGCACTAGCATCCCTCATGAAGGCTCCGAATTCACCTTTCCTCATTGGGACTTTGGACCGGAGAACGAACGTCTGGTATTTTGCTGCTAAGTCAGCCTCAAGCATCGTCGGATTCTCTGGATAGTACTCCGGAGCGAAAGACAATGGGCGGAAATGAGATGCCCCACGATCTTGCTCTCAAACGAGGTGTTGAACGTGTTCATGTTTGCACGTTCGAAGAATATTGGCGAGGCATCAACAGTGTCCCGCATATCTTGTCTACCAGTATTTCAGGTCGAACATCGAATACTGCTAGGCCTACGTGCTGTAGGCGGTTAAGGATTCTGCTGTTTCTGTCATACGCGGGGTATGCATCCTCCAGACTGACGCAAGATCGCCACGGTGCACCGATTTGTGCTACGATAATATTCGCTCGTTCTCGCCAAGTTGACGAACTCCTCAAGAGAACCTCACTGTCGGTCAGGAGATCCGTCAAGATAATCACAGAATCTAGATTTGCAGTGGTCGCCTGCTCCAAGGCTTTGTACATGCCGGTCTTCCTATAACTTGAACCCAATTTGAGTCTGAGCAGTCGGATGAAGGTCGCTAGTGGCTCGACGCCGGGCGGTCCCTTCTCTCCATTCCAGAAAGGAGCCCGAGCTTGCCTCGCAGTTTTCTCTCTTGGGGCTTGTGGTAGAAGGCTTAGTGCAAGCTCGCGAAGGCTGGCCAGTTGTTGCTCGGCCCTCTCCGGCTTCACGGCCTTCACGATTCTGGACTCGTCGTATACGAGGATACCAATGCGGTCCGCCGATCCCATGGCTGACTCAACAAGCAACTGCGAGATCGCCAGTGCCTCGTCAAGCCTGGTTCCCACGTAGGACTGTTCATGCATCGTTCTTCCAGCATCGATCAGGATCTGCAGCGTGGTTTGCGTTTCTGGATGAAACTCCTTCACCATGAGCGTTCGAAGGCGTGCTGTCGCTTTCCATTCAACTCTGTGATACTCGTCGCCGGGCGCGTACTGACGGACACCTGCGTAATCTATTCCCGCGGGGCCTTTGCGGAAGACCTCCGGGCTTCCGCCGTAGAGGCGGAGAGGAGTGATCGGCACCTTCGTTCTCACGCTTGGATAGACCTCAACCCAGTCATCCTGCTCGTAGTTCGCTTCGCCTGTAAACAGACCTCTCGAGTCTGTGAACGCCAGCGTGAATCCAGAGATTCGGAAACGCCCACTCTTCAGTGATGTAATCTCGAACTTTGAGCTTGAAGCAGTGTCCGGTCGAAGCACTTGGTCGAAAGAAGGTGATAGCTTTACACTCAACCCCTCCTCGACAACTGGTCTGACGGCAAGAATCCGTGCAGCCAATCGAGATCCATTTCGAATAGTCAGGTCCCCCTCAAGATTATCGCCGAGGAACGTTCTGGCTTTGGGCAGGCGTTCTACGACGTCAAGCTCTCTTCGCAGGATCTCTAGTCTCCGATGAAAGATGAGGCCAAGACTTGCCAAAGCCAATAGGATTCCTGCGCCAACAGCGGCGAAGATGATTTCCCTTGCAAGGAATGCAAGGGCGACCAGTGCTACGCTGAATTCTGCTAGCCAGTCTGCTCTCCAGGCTGTTCGAATCGCTGTCTTCGGGATTCTCACTTAGTAGACCCTGCTGGTCTCATTCCTGGGATCGGTGTTCCGTCGACCATCTTATGCATCATGTCATTGATCTTGAGTCCCTCGATCTCTGATTCCCTCGACAGCAACATTCTGTGGCTGAGCACGGGCTCGGTCAGCTGCTTGACATCGTCTGGAATTACGTAGTCTCTTCCCTCCAGTAGAGCCTTAGCTTTGCACGCCTTGTAGAGGTGAATCAGGGCGCGGGGGCTTCCTCCAAGCTTCAGCTCTTTCAGGCCCCGTGTCTGTCGCACCAGATCAACCATGTATGCCCTCACATCCTCATTGACGTATACCTTCTCGACGTAGCTCGAAAGCTTGCGCATGTTTTCCGCTGACGCAACCTTGCTAACGTTGAGAGTCTCAATCTCACTGAGCTCTTCGATTAACTCTCGCTCCTCGTCAGCTGTCGGATAGTCGACGGCAAGTCTGAACATGAATCGGTCCAGTTGCACCTCCGTAAGCGGATAGACGCCTTCCACATCTACGGGATTCATAGTAGCGATTACCATGAATGGTTCCTGAAGGCGAAACGTTTGACCTTCAATGGTTACTTGCCGTTCTTGCATAACCTCGATCGTTCCTGACTGCGTCTTAGGCGTCCCTCGGTTTATTTCATCAATGAGCACTATGTTCGAGAAGATCGGGCCTCTGCGGACCTTGAACTCAGAGGTTTTCTGGTCAAAGACGAATCCACCGGTTATGTCCACGGGAAGCAGGTCGGGGGTGAATTGTATTCGCCTAAACTCGCAGCCTAGCATGCTGGCGAAGGTTTTTGCGATGTGAGTCTTCGCTACACCTGGAACGCCCTCGAGAATCACATGCCCGCCCACAAGCAGGGCGACCAAGAGGTTCTCGAGAATCTCCCGTTTCCCGACCACAAACCGCGAGGCCTCATCAAGGATCTGCGTTTGCATACTCCTAACCCAGTCGGGCAGCGCTTCATTCTGCTTCACGCAATCGCCTCCACTTCAATGATGCCTCAAGTTCACGTGCCACATACTCCAGTTTCGCACGGTCCCAAGTTGGATGTAGACGCAACACCGTCTCAACATCAGGTGACCTAACGACCTGCAGGGGATCGATCTTCTTCGCTGCTTTAGAAGGCTTTCTGTACACATAGCGAGCAGCAAGCAACACTAACGCAAGTGCTGTCAGTTCGAGTTTTACTGGCAACTGCATACCGCCTTCCAAAATCGACGTGACTAGTTGTCGAGTCGTGAGTTTCGCTGCCATGAAAGGAGAAGGTTCCAGATGTGTCTCGTCATAGAGAAGCACAGAGCGACGTTCGGGTCTGGATCCATACTTGACAACGTTTTCGACTAGGGCACTGTTGTTTCCCTCATCTATCAACTCGTTTGCGAGAGAAGCCGAGCTCGTGAAGAGGAGAACCTTCCCCTCGCCCAGTTGCAGCTCAGCTAGGATGGGGAAAGGCCCAGAGGGTTCCTGCGGGCTCTTCTCTCCGTCACGATTTGAGTCAAGGAAACTGAAAGCCGATGAGCTTGCAAGAACCTTGACCTCGCTTGTGGCCGTGACATTTAGAATCTTAGCATAGTCCAGTACAAGTTCGTTCAAACCCATCGAAAACTCGGATTCTGTGAAGTCGGAGATAACCGGGAATACCGGTTGCTTGCGATAGAATAGCGGGTCGACGAGGAGCCTATTATCGAATTTGACCGGAAGGCCCAGGAGGTCCACTAGTTCGTTGCTTGAACCAAAGTTGTCAGCGATAACCAGCAAGCTGCCCTTCCTGACAGAGTCCCCTATGGAGGTGGCTTCTTCTCTAGAGAACGAGCGGCTAGGTGCCACGATTAGCAGTACCTGCATGGCATTCGCTGATGAAAGCGTATCCGCGAGGTCTGCGGTTACGGCAACGAGCCCTCGCCGGGCAAGTGCACTCGTTCCATTCCACTGCATATTATGCATTGAATAGGGGTCGTCTATTGACGAGTTCGCGGCCCAGACGATTGAAAGTGTCAGCGCCACTAGAAATGCTCCAAGCATGGGCGCAGAGCCGATCACACGCAGTCTCAAATCTTGACCCTCTCATTCATTGCTTCCACAAGCTCGAACGCAAACTTTGCTGCTTCCTCAGCTTCCAAGCGAGAGACGTCGTGTTGACTGTATTCTGCTAGTTCGAACAGCTGCGTCAACGCAAGCAAGGAAGAAGCTGCAACGCCGACTCTATCTGCAACACGAGCCTGATATTCCCTCGGTGTTTCTGACAGCTCTCCTCTCACATCCAGAACCTCTGCGAGCATTCGTCTAATCTCCCAATAGGCCATATTGACGAACGCGCGAGGTTCTGCAAATTTCAGTTCTAGACCGAGTTCAAGCCTAAAGTCGCTGAGCGGAAACATTCTCGGGGCGAGAGCGGCTCTCTCTTTGACTTCAGACTGGTCTACAGTAACCATCTCCGTTTCAAGTTGTTTTCGTCCGACCGCTCTTCGTCGCATCATCCGACGGGGATCAATTGAGCTTCCTGAAAACACTAGAGCGGCGAAGGCCGTCGCCCCTGTCGCTAGACCTATCACCACCGAATTCAGGACTGTTAGAACTATTGATGCTGCGATGCCAGCGATCCACGGCTTCACGGGAACGAAAACTACCGTAATCGTATTCTCATCTGAAACCTCAAGTGGAACGTGAATAGACATATGAAAGCTACCGTCAGCTCCGGAAAGAGTACGTGCTAGCTCATGATCTCCTAAAGATGCGACCACCAGACCCTGAGGCGAAGGTTTCGAATCAACGTCTAATCGCCCTTCCAGACGTATCGTTTGTCCTGAGACCGCTATGACTTCGCCGCGGAACAAAGCCAAGCCGGTCAATGCGAGTTGACTAAAGGCGGGTTTCAGATAGTTGAGTTGGACCGTCATGTTCTCGCTGGTGCTAGACGCATAGATTCCATATTTCGGGTCAAACCGCGTGCGTAGCTGGTGCTCTCCCTCGGGTATCCCCGATGGCAATGACGTTTCTATGTTGAATTTGCCCGCTGTGTCCGTGGCAGAGCTATTGACCAGCTTACCGTCGACTAGCAGGTCCACGGTTTTTCCCGCCAGGGGGGTTCCAACAGTATCAGTGAGCTGTCCTTGAACGGTGAAGTTCTCCAGTACTAGGACGCTCTTAGTGGAAGGAACGCTCGTCAGCACGACCGATTGGTACTCCACCGGCACTGTGGCCGTTATCGACTTCGTGGGGCGGAATTTGGTAAGGTCTTCACCAATCGGTGAATAGCGAGCGTAGACTTGGAGTTTGTCAGTTCTGCTACCATTCAGCACCACGTACTGCCAGACGAACGCTCCGAGTTGGTCCAAGGTTAGGTCTGTAATTCGCATCCCATTGATCCATAGTTCTATTGTTCGATCGCCGAGTCCTGCGCCACCGCTTTGCAGTTCACCCGTAATGTGCAAGGACCCTTCGATCTGGACAGGGCTTGGAGATGCTCGGAGGTTTAGCTGAGTATCCGCTCGCGAGTCCATTGCCTCAAGCTGAGACTCCAGGCTCGCGAGAAGCTGTTTGAATGATTGCAGGGTGCCGGACAGGGTTTCGAGGTCACGACGCTGGCTTCCGGTATCTATGCGATAGACCGTCTGTATGCGATCCAACGAGGAAAACAGTTGAGCCAATTGTGTTGAAGCTTCCGCTGTGAGGTTTTCAATCTCCGTGCTATTTGCGCGGGCCTGTGTGACCGCTCCTTCAGCAATCAACTCTTGAAGCTGATCCAGCTTCGGCTTCAATGAATCAAGAACAACGACCAAGTCATGCAACAGCGCAATGTACGTTTTGAGATTATACTCGACATTGGCCGGAAGCTTACCCGCGATCTCCAACAGACGCTTGGCCTCCGTGTAGTTGCCTTCCGCAGTCGCTCGGGAAGCGATACCCGCATAAGCCAAGAGGAGATCCGGTGATGAAGCACTCTCCGGCGCCGATGCAAAGTCAACAGCATTTGCGGTCCTGCCGAATCCGAATTTCAGGTTGAGCATCGAAGCCAAGTACGGGTAGGTCAGCGGAGCAGTAGCCAGCAAGACAAGCAACGCGACTATCCCGAGCCGGCCTAACACTTCTTTCGGCTTCACTCGCAAGGCTCAGCTACAGACTCCTAGCGCAAAATCTGAAGTATCCGTTGCGCGACAGTGTAAGCAAATCCAAAGAGAAACACTATGATGATCGGACGTAGATTGCGTTCCAAGCTTCGCCTAAAGGAAGCAACTAGTTCCAGGGCCACAAGAAACTCGATCAAGTACACAGCATAGTAGATCTCGATTTCTCTTATGCCCATAACCATCAAGAGTAGCCCGCTGACAACGATCGCCAGCGCGTAAGACAGCACATATCTCTCAACTAGTCTCATCGGTTGAGCCTCCGCTGAATCGCAAAGTCACCGAGTGGACTCCCGACTGATGCGTCGCCCCTTCCAAGATCAGGTCTCTCTTGATAGCTTTGACAGCCGCGCAAATTGCGACACTACATATTGGGCATCCGAGGCGTGAGGCAACATTCGGCACCAGTCTTGCAATGGATCGCGACATGTTCCTTAGAGGACCGTCCCGTATTCTGAAGTTTATGCCATCCTGCGTAAATGCTCCCTTCACGTCAGCGGCAACCTCCAGTGATTCGACCATGCCTGATCTAATCGCATTCAAGAAATCCTCATTGCCAAGATCGATGAAATTCAAGTCCAACTCCTTCTCCATTAGGGCGAGCAAGGAGGCGCCGGGAGCTTCCAACAGCAGGCCAGTCCTATGTGAATCACCAGAGTCGATCACGAGGAGTCGATCCTCGCCGCTCAGTTTCAGTCCGGACGGAGGAGCCGGATTCTCCTCCAGTGGCAGGAACACCATAGGTACGTCAAGTCGATCGATAGTTTTCAGGTATATCGCTTTGGTTGTTGGGCCGAGTTCGCGCAGGATCCGCTCAACGTTGCCGAGTGACGAAAGCAGAGAAGCCTCCACCAACTCAGGTGCAAAAGATGGTCGTGAGTGAAGGTAGATCAGGAGCAAGCCTATCAGAAACGAGGCAAGCCCCAGTCCGCTCAGGCTGGCCGCTCCGACCACCGCGCTAGCCACTGCTATGAGAACCCCGAAAGCCACTAGCGACACTCCAAGAACTCGTTGCCGGCCCCCTAGCATGCTAGACGGGACATCTACGCTTGCACGATGCATCTCTTGCCCCCTCGTTATCGTGCCGGCCTCGCTCTTGGCGGTGGTGTCACCAAGGCCTGCAACGCGCGCGGACGGGCCTGCCACATCTGAAGATCGACTTGGTGGAACAGTCTCAGCAAGTCTCGCAGCTGTCCTGATCAAGTGGGACTCTTCGCGAGGCTCGACAGCTTCCGGATGCTCAAGCTTATTGATCGAGTCCGGGATCCGTTTCCCACACTGGTCGCAGTAAAGCATTCCAGCATGGAGCCGTCGTGCGCCGCATGAGGGGCAGACAACCGCGCCGAGTCTAGTGGGGCCGGTTCGTTGCACCTGCGGCACTTCCTTTTCTCGCTTGCATTCTAGCTGATTTCCCGTAACTCAAACCTTTCTACGGACAACCTAAACCGCCTAGCGAACGCAACCAACGCTAGTCCAATCGTCAGGATAGTCAGGGAGATCATGATCGGGTCAAGTCTGATGCCCCAAGGCGTATAGTTCAGGAGAAGGCCCACCAACGGAACCAAGGCCAAGCTCAAGCCAATGCTCAACGCAAGACGCTCAATCCCGTCCAACTCACGACCCTTCGGGAAAAGAGCCTCGACGGCTACGTAACCTGGAATGAAGAGCACGAAGAGTGAGCCGAGCACCCACCGGAACACTACAAGCGGAAAATCATCGGGAAACGCATAGACAACCAGCAGCGTCCCAAGCGAGACGGTCAGGGACAGATAGAGCGGGAGGTTCCTTTCCCAGAATCGCAGATACTCCCGAACCGATTTGGTTGCCGGCGGGATGTCCTCGACATCGGCTTCTCCTCTGTCGACAAGGCGCCAGACAAGGTCAGTAGCCTCGACTTCGGTCAACGAACGCTTTGAGATTTTGAGCGCATCGTAGAGTTGCTTGACGTCGGCGGAGCCATTCTTCCTCACATAAGCTAGAGCCAGCTCGTCTAGCCTGCCGTCTTGAGGGCGACCAGGCGAAGACTCCTTTTGATTCAAGCACGCGTCACTACACTACTACTAAATCTCCAAATAGGCAGGTTAGGTGGAGGGAGATCCCATGCTAGGAATTCGGTGGTTCCTTGTCATATGCATTGTCCTCGCGATCCTGCTTCCACTCACTGCTCAGACATCGAGCTCGGCACTGCAACCGACGGAAGAGCTCCAGCCGCGATTTAGCAGCGCGTTTGCTCTGGTTCATCGAGCTGAGGCTGCTGGTGCGACGCGCGAAGAAACCGCTGATCTCGTTCTTCTCCTTAACAAGGCGCTCCAACTAAGCGAGGAAGCGACAAGACTACCCGGCTCGGAGACACAGAGAGTCGCGCTGCTCGCACAAGCAAACGAAACCCTTGGTAGGGTTGAGACGGAAGCGACTCGACTAGAGGTCACTGCATCTCAGAGAACGTTCACCAACAGGATAGCTGCCTATGTCACTGGTGGCATAGGTGCCTTGTTGGCAACCATAGCCTATGCGTACGGGGGCTACATCTGGCGAAGGTACCGGATCAAGCGCACCTTTCAGATGAGGATCTTACCCAAAGTGAAGTGAGCCTCATGTCCTCGCAAAGTAGGCGGTTTCTGCTTGTCGTATTCCTGACTTTCCTCGTCATCTTCGAGATGGTCGCCTATGTCACCACGACTCCGCGCCCGCGTGAACAGTTCTTCCAGCTCTACATCTTAGGCGCGAACCGGTTGCTATCAGACTATTATCCGAACAACGATCCAAACATCGGGGTAGGGGATCTTGTTCGATGGCATGTCGGGGTAACAGACTCCATGGGCTCAGTGCAACTCGTCGTCATCAGAATCAAGCTCGCCAACCAAACAATCAGACCCCCCGATGACCTACAGGCGCAGCCATCTCCGGCCCCACTGATAACTGAATTCCGACGCTTCATCCAAGACAACGAGACATGGGAGATGCCGTTCTTCTGGCAGATTGTCAACGCTGACATGCCAGAGGGATACACACGCATTCTAGAGATGCAGATCAACAATGAAACTTACCAAGTTCCTGGCCTCACCGCCCTCGACGGACATAACTTCAGAGTGATCCTAGAACTCTGGACTTGGGAAACACAGTCAGAGACATTGCAGTTTGGATGGTCGAGTGGCAACGAACGAAGAGTGGCGTGGTTGCAAGTATGGTTCAACATGACAAGCTCCGCGCGTCAATGACATCGGACCACACTCGAAGAACCAATTCCATGCAGCGCGCAGAATCAGACCGTACTTTCTGGCTGCTGCCTTAAGCTTCTCATCTCTTCCATCAGTCGACTTTCCGAATGTTTCGTTAGGATTGACACACTCGCCAGTGTGAAAGCCTGAGCTGCTATCAAGAGAAACATTATCCCCACCAGGGCCCAACCTGAATGCCACTCTCTCCTAGTCACTACCTCCAAGCCCACCCAACCTAGCACAAGTGCGGCCGGAACTACGGACAGGCCAGTCAAGCTGGAGTACAGGAGTATCGGATTGTATCGTCTCGCCAGGCTGAAGGCTGCACGGAGGATGGAGAAGCCATTCCAGCTGCTGAGCTTCTTCTGCCCCATTCTTGGTCGATAGTCTATCGGTACTTCAGTCAGGTTCTCTCTTGAAGCGGATTGTGCGGCAAGCTCGATCTCGACATTGAACCCAGTCTCTTCCAGGCGGTACTTCTTGGCTTCCTCGGTTTCAAGCAAGTACATTCCTGAGCAGACATCGCTCACCTTCACGCTAAAGAGCACGCTGAATACTTGGGATATTACCCAGTTTCCAAATCTGTGCACTCGAGGTATGTACTTTCTATCTCTGGTGCCTATTACATGCGAATAGTGCTCGGAGTGAAGGAGCATCCGCCATATGTCTTTGGGGTCATAGGTGTGATCCGCGTCCATGAATACGACATACGGCGTTTCGACTCGTTCTATGGCCGTCTTGACAGCCCCGGCCTTTCCGATTCCGTGCTGGTAGACCAGCTTGACGCCATTATCAAAGGCGATGCTGTCCGATCTGTCTGTAGAGTACCCGTCTACCACCATGATGTTTTGGTAGTCTTCCTTCCTCAACTCCTCTATGACTTGAGATATCGCTTCGGCCTCGTTCAGTGTCGGTATGACAATGGTCACGTTCGGCTTGATGACACTCTCGACGACCTGCCTGCTAATCTTCGGATCCAGGCCACGCTCTGTTTGGGGCTCCACACTTGACGTCACCTGCGGCACGGTCTTCGAGCTGTCCAAGCGAGACAGGAATCTGCGGGTCAGGCGCAGAGCACTCGGAAGCGTCATAGTCCACCCTCCCGAATTCGGTCAGACTTCGAGGAAGGAGGCTGCGTCAAGGCTGCAATAGACTCCGTGACTCTACTCTAAGCACCTGTGGATACTGAATCCAGAAATCCCGTGCATATATGTAGCGCGGTGAACATTCACAAGATGTTGTTGCACTGGAACAAGCGGGCACGCTCTATTGTACATCATTGTTTGATGGAGTGGAGGTGTCACGAAAAGTTACCCCATCTGAGGCATGTCGCGCTTCCGCGATCAAGATAGTGTCGCCATCTTTGGGCACAATTACGGAACTTCTCCGTTCTAAATCCTCTAGACAGCCGTAACCTTTTTTCTATGTCCTCGGATGCATAGCTCAGCCGCCATACCTAGCCCACGTGAGAAGGTCTGGAACGGCGGGTTCCAGATCGAATTGCTTGAAACCCGATCCTGTTAGTCTCCTTCGATTAACTCAAGATCTTCAAGGCATGAACGATGGATCAGCCTCTCCCTAGCAAGGAGAGGAGTCTTGCCTCGTAATCAAGAACAGAGTCTGTGAAAATCGCGAGCATGCGAATCATCACTGTGAAGGTCTTCGCGGCAAACTTGTTCCCATCTTTCTCTTCGACACTCACCTGGCTCCTGATCAACCTGAGATCTATAACATTGCCATCAAGAGCCACAACCTCCAAGATGTTCTGGTCAAGTAGATTCTGGCCGAGTTCCGTGAAAGTCGTAAACCGCATCTCCGCCCCGCGGTACCGCAAAGGCACAAAACTCAGAATCGTCCCCAGGTTGGTGACGTCGAACTTGTCCACAGCACCCAAGACCGGCGCCAGCGTGAGATACATGAGTAGGTAGAGTAGTCCACCTGCAACCAAATTCACTACTCCTACTGCAGTCAGATGCAACTGAATTAGTGCCACAGCAGGGACCGCGGCGACCGAGGCAGCGATGAGAATCCTTCCGCTTGCTTTCAAGTCCGGTAGAGCGTCATACTTCATTGAAGTCTGGCGGATTCCGTAGATTGTCGAAGCCGCGGTGGAGAGAATCTGTGCGACCAAGACCCCATATAGCCCCCAAGGCCATGCAAGTGCTGGCCCCATCGGCAAGTAGACAGCCAGACTTAGGATGCTCATCTTGACAACAGTCCCAGTGTCAGCAACGCCGTTGAGAAAACTCCCGAGAACCATGTAGCCGATCGCCGTCAGAAGATATAGTGCGGACACCAGTGCGAGGTACTGAGGGGCGAGCGTGTAGCCGCGACCGAAGGTTAGGTAGACAAGGTCTCGCGAGAATACGATGACAGCGACAGAGGTTGGGATCATCAGCAGTGACGTGTACTTGACCGCTAAGACAAAGCCCCGCGCAAGGTCGCTCTTCTGGTTCATGGGATCCATCTTCGAAAACATCGGAAAGATCGCCGTAGCGATGGGGTAAGTAAGAATTGCCATGAACGTGGTGAAGGTCCAGCTTGCAGCGAAATTCCCAATCTCCACATTGTTAGCGAAATGAGCGAGCACAATATTCTGGTACTGAGTAAGGAACACGGAGAAGACACTGGCAAGGTACAGGGGCAACCCATAACCAAGTAGTGCATGTATTTCCTTCGACGTATCTGTGCGAGTCGCAGAGCGGGCATATCTTGAGAAGAGGATTGATGCGCCTGTTGTACCTGCGGCTGCAACGGCCAACACATATCCCGAGATCGCGCCAGTGATGCCCAAGCCGATGAAGACAAGCGCCGGCGCAAGCGTGCCCTTTAAGACGGCTTGCATGATCTGGGTGGCAGCACTGTACTGCATCAGATCTTTTCCAATGAAGGCATTGTTTGTCGCGTCGTAGGTGGCTTGGAACACAATCATCAGTGCGGCGAGCTGTATGAACGGTGCTAGCTCCGGCCGTTTCAGCACGGTGGTCGCGATTACAGTCGAGCCGGCATAGCAGATGAGGAACGCGAGTGTGCTCACCGCGAGTTTGAGCAGAAATCCAAGCTTGATCAGGCTGTTTGCTCGTGAGGGGTCGCCTTCGGATCTGGCCTTCGCTGGCAATCTGACCAGCGCGGAGTTCATGCCCACATCCGAGAGAGCCACAAGGAGTATTGGAATCGCGACAGCCAGCGTGTAGAGGCCATAATTGAACGGCCCGAGAAGGCGTGCGACCATGATTACGCCGACGGCTAGGATTATGGTTGAGGAGGTGTTTCCGATGAATAGGAATAGTCCTCCACGAGCGGCTTTCTGAGCGATCGTGGCCAACTCGTCTGAGGACATAACGCTCAGCTCATGGGCTCAGCACGTAACGTGCATGATCGATGCGGATGTCTACATTGGGCGCGTTGTCTTATTACACTCATCTGAACATGATCAGGCTCTTGATCTTTTGTCCATCAAGTCTGAGAGATCTCGCAAGCGCCAGTCCTCCCGGAACTCTCAAGCATTCAGTCCTTTCCGAGATCCCGCAAGTGTAGAGTTGGGACCTCTCTTGATGCTCTTTCGTAGAGCGCGTCATCAGCTGTTAGGAGAATTGCTCCTGTCTTCTCGCAAGCCTTCACGTATACGCTGTCATAGTAAGTTGCGTCGTTCCGGGCTGCCCAAGTGAGCACGCTCAAGCAGTCCTGCTCATCCAATTCAACGCAATCCAGTTTGAGCTTGATGAACTGTGAGAACTTCTGTGAGGCCTCATGAATGTCGATCAGTCTCTGTTTGACAGCCTTCCAGAGAGAGTTCCCCACTTCATACCTCACAAGCGCAGGCGCCTTCAACTCTACGGCACCGTCGTGGAACCTCTGAAGGAGCCACTCCGCTTTGTCCGAGAACTCCTCAACCAACAGGAACCTTGCAGCCACAGATGCATCCACGAGGTAGACCCTCAACGCGTCCTCCTCGTTTCCCGTATTGTCTGATTTATGAATCCTCTTGGTACGACATGCTTGTGGATGTGGATGCCCTCGAGAAGTTCCTGCGCAGCTTTCCTACGTTCCTCTCGTTCGATTCTCTCTGCTATCGCCTCGCGGATGTATCGTGACCAGTTGATAGTGACCAGCGCCATCCTCTTCCTCAGTCTGTCGTCGACCTTTACCGTAATTGTCCGCACTGATGGCGTGACCCCACGGCATTACCCGGATACACCCTAATAGACCTTACCTCGGCCGTCTTTCCTGCTCACACACCATCTTCACCCCGGCCTCACCGGCGTGCAAAGGTAATATGATGTCGCGGCCCTACGCATCGTTGACCGGCTGGATGCAATACAATTGAGGGCCTTGGTGACCGGAGGCGCCGGCTTCATAGGAAGCCATCTCGTCGACCGTCTAGTCGACATAGGCCACGATGTCATCGTCTTGGACAACTTCTCAACGGGAAGAACGAAGAACCTCTCTCGTTCGCTGCATCACCAGAACTTGAAAGTAATGACAGGGGATATCCGCAAGATCTCCCGGTCATTTGTCAAGAGATTGAGAGGAGTCGACATAGTCTGCCATCTCGCGGCAGTCACAAGCGTTCAACAGTCAGTAAGAGACCCTGTGTTCACAACTGAAGCAAACCTAGTTGGGACGTTGAATGTTCTTCAGGCTGCGAAGGCGCTCAAAGCGGAGCGCGTAGTGTTTGCCTCATCAGCCGCCGTATACGGAAGGCCCCGAACGTTCCCAATCGCAGAGGACGCGATTGTTTCTCCGATCTCACCCTATGGGGCGTCGAAAGCTGCGTCGGAACTTTACCTTAGATCATTCGTAGAGAATCATGGAATCGAAGCCGTGTCGTTGAGATACTTCAATGTCTATGGACCAAGACAAACCGCAAGCCAATACTCGGGAGCCATATCCATCTTCGCCAAGCGAGCTCTCAACCAACAACCTCTCCAGATCTTCGGGGACGGATCGCAGACTCGAGACTTCATTTTCGTATCCGACGTTGTCGATGCAACGATGGCTTCGCTTGAGATGACTCCCGAGAATAGGACATTTAACATTGCGTCCGGAAATGAGACGACCGTCCTTGAACTAGCGAGAGCCATTCAGAGGATCACCGGATCAACAACGGGATTGGAGTTCCTTCCACTACGGACTGGTGACATCCCTCGAAGCGTCGCAGACACAGCCAGAGCTAAGAAGGAACTGGGATTCGAAGCTAGAACATCCCTTGAGGATGGATTGTCTGCGACGATCGGATGGTTCATGCACCAGAAGCGAACCAGGCCGGCCTAGCACCGCCCTTATCCGGCCGTTACTCGTGGGTGTGGCTTGATGGTCAGACTTGGTACTCGTTTCCGTACTCCTGTTTGTTTTGTCCCCCGATCTCTTCTCGCACTCTCAGCAAGAGCTTCGTGGCTTCCTCGCTTTGAGCGCGCCCCATCGGCGTTTGACTGTACTCCGCCAACTCGAACAGTTCAGAGAGGCGCTTGAACGAGTCTTCAACATTGGGCGCCTTCTTCGTTACTCGATGGAAGTACTCCCAGTGTGTCTCGTTCTCATGGGGTTCCTCGTGAAGCTTCTGGCCTAACATGGCCTGTGCTAGGCGGTATGATCTTCTAACCTTCGCCGCATGATCATGCTCCGCCTCGATCGTTGAAGTCAGACCCTCCACGGAATACTCGCCCATTTCGGGTGGATACGCCTCCGGCACTGGCTTCTCCATCACAGGGAGCTGGGGCAATGTTGGAGCCGCTAGGACGGAGGGCCGTCGCTTCTTGATGGCTCTGTACACTGACAAGGATAGGAGCCCGATTACTACGCCCGATGCTATCGTGATCAGGGGAGTATTGAGGACGAAGACTGACACGGTTGCTTCGGAGCCACTAATCGAGGGCTCATCTGGAGTGTATTTCACCTTTAGCAGGTGCCAGCCCAAGTTCGTGCCTATTGGGAGCTGTATGGTGGATGAGAAGACTCCCTTGGCGTTTGGCATTTCAGTGGCAGAGAGTGAACCATCAAGGTACACTTTTGCCTGCCCATACTTCCACGCCGTACCGTTGGCCAGCGTCACAGTTCCTTTGATCGTGACGCTCATCCCAGAGAACAACGATGTTCGATCAGCACTGAAGTTAACGCGAGCTTCGAGGAGCTCAATGTTAAGCGGTAGGGTTGCATTGGAAGGAGCGTATCCATCGCCGATGGCTGGGAAAGCGGCCGTTACATTGTGGCCGCCGCTGCTGGCATTCAATGGAATGAAGAATTCAAGATGGAACTGTCCGGTGCTGTTCGTGGTTGTGTTGCCGACAAATGCTGAGTCAAAGTGGATCACGATCATCTTGGACTTGAGAGACTCGTTTTCAGGCACACTCCAAAGCCGACCGGTCACTTGAACGGTATCGAGCGGTCGTGCATTCTTAGGATAGATCTCGGCCTCGAGGCTAGATGGATGATACGAGACTTGAATGAGAACCGATGATCTAGAGGAAAGGTACAGCTCTGAATCGGCCGCTTCGGGATCAAATGCGGCTTCAACAGCAATTGGTCCTGCAGGAAAGCCTACGGGCAAAGAAATGGTTGCCTTGAACTCGCCATCGTAGCCCGTACTCGCAACGGTCAGGTTATCGCCAAAGGTAATCGTAACACGCCTACCGATCAGAACCGATCCGTTTCGAGTTTCAAGGGACCCGTAGACCAGCAGATCTTCCCCAATGAACACATCGGTTCTCGACGCATTGAGAACCAACGTTGTTCCAACCGGACTCGTGACATTCTGTTGCACTACCGGAAGCTGCCATACACTCACGCCAGTGATCCCGTCGCGCTCCTGGATCATCGCCTGCGCAATCGCTATCGGTTCGCATTTGAAGGAAGAGAGGCTGAGAAACAGCAACAGCGCTAGCGCAATCAGTCGCATTTGAAACCCCGATCGACAAAGTCACTCCTGCAAGGAGATAATGGTTTTCATGCTCCCACCGAAGCAGATGCTAGCAGCGACTGACTGCAAGAAAGTCAGCGTGATCGCTGCTCCAAGCATCGTATTCCCTTTCGAAAGCATCAATGGTTGTCTACGGACCTCAGTCCGCTCGCTCGGGTTTGTTGGAACCTGGCAAGGATCTACGATAGTCGCGATTACGGCGTGATGGCTAAGGTGCTCTCTAGGGCACGTTTCTTGGAGTTCGCTATCTCTGAGTACTTCTGAAGCTCGTAGTAGTCTTCCAAGAACTGTTTGCCCTTCTCGGTTGCGATGTAGCCCTTGTCCGGGCTACCGTGGACCTCCAGCAACTCGTAGTTCACGAGCATCTCTAGGTACTTTTGGAGGAGGTCGAAGCTGAGGTTGCCC
>Ga0315289_10003357_pt1 | contig 24327 bp, 23 predicted proteins | sample YL17G11_40_MG_FD_203452 | JGI IMG/M metagenome (GOLD analysis project Ga0315289, IMG submission 203452) | Sediment microbial communities from Yellowstone Lake, YNP, Wyoming, USA - YL17G11_40 | ecosystem: Environmental > Aquatic > Freshwater > Lake > Sediment | place: USA: Wyoming | collected...
GAGGCGGCCGAGTCGGAGCACGACGCGCTGCTTGACCTTGCCATCGACCCAATCGTTTTCCACGATGAGCAGGTAGGTGCGGGAACCGTTGGTCTGCGTGCGAACGAACAAGAGATCGCTCGTGTGTCACTATTATCAACCCGATTCTATACACAGCGTCATAACTGCTTGCGCATGGCCCAGACCGCTTGCTTACGCGCGCGGCTCGGGATGAGGTTCCGAGCCGCGACCGTAAGGGAGCGGCGGCGCAGTCACTTCCTTCGTCGCGTATAACACCGTCAGGGGGACCTGGCTTGCCTCCGCCTTGGGTGTCCACCCCGTTGCGTACAACGTGCCTGCCTGAGTGTTCGCAGCAAGACAACGCGCGCAGAGTGTGAAGCACGATGCAACCGAGAGCCAAACAGCCAGATGCTTCTTTCGACTCATCGTGACGGGTTTTCTGGCATGCCCGACGAGTCCTTCAATCAGGACCTACGCTTTCAGCTCCAAAGGAGACAGGTACACCGGATTCTCTCCTCAAAGCAAACCGGCGTCGCGCAGTGCGCGGCGCAGGTCTTCGGGGTTTGGGAGCACCGCCACAATGGTTCCTGCCCGCCGCCACCGGTCCAGCCGTCTCTCCTGGTGCCGAGCCCGCCCCCCGCCGGCCACTTCAGGTAGCACTCAGGGGAGAGCGGACACGCTACCCCTTTCTCACCGACTCAGTTGCTCTGCCGCCACCGGCACGGAAGCATCCTCGGGCGGAGGCCCTCCCCAGATCACGACGTCCGGGCACAGGTCCGCGCCGTTAGGCCAGACCAGCGCGCCCGCCTCGACCCGCACCTCACGGAAGCGCGCGGGATCGGTGCGAATCGGCTCGAACACCGGACCTGCTAGCAGCGGCGACAGGTCGCGCTCCACGACTGAGCCGTCGGTCAGCGTCAGCCGGACTTCGAAGCCTCCGAGCGGCGCCACCTCACGGATGCGAACCAGACTTGCCATCCCTTTCCCAGCTTACTCCAGCGGCGGGATCGGCTGCGGGGGCCGCCCCTGCCGAGCCAGCTCCCAGCCACGCCGCAATTCGCCCCTTCTCAACGCCGCCCATTCCAGCGCCATCGCCAGTGCCCTGCGGGGCAACGCTCCACGGCACACAACGAGTGTCTCGATCTCGATCACCGCCTCATCGTCGCCGTAGCTGGCATGAAAGTGCGGCGGCGCGTGGTCGTTAAAGAAGACCCGAATGACGATCCCAAAGAACCGGCTGACTTCCGGCATCAAGCCGCTCCCGACTGAGCGAGGCCGCCGCGGCTCGGCCGCATCCTCTTTCCCATCGCAGCTCCCCCGCGGCAGCGAAAAGGCGGCCCCAGGTGCGCGCGCCGCCCAGCTCCGCGACCGCCTCCAGGGCCTCAGGTCCCGCTGGCTCGATATGCTCTCACCGCAACCCGGCCACCAGCCGGTTGAGGTGGCGCAGTAGGATCCCCTCTCGCGCCCGGTCGTCGCGGCCCCCTCAGTACCCCCTCTCCTTGTCCACCACATTGAGCAGCGGCGCGCCGGCGGCGAAGCGGCGGAGGTTCTCCTTCAAGAGCGCCATGCGCCGCTCCTGCACCCGGTCGGAGCCGCCGGCGATGTGCGGCGTGATCAGGACGTTGTCGAACTTCCACAGCGCATGCCCCTGGGGCAGCGGCTCGGGGTCGGTCACGTCCAGGCCCGCCCCGGCAAGCTGCCGGCGGTCGAGCGCCTTCACCAGCGCCTCGGTCGAGTACAGCTTCCCACGCGAGACCGCGATGAAGTACGACCCCTTCTTCATCCGCTCGAACTGGCGGGCGCCCATCATGCCCTGGCTCTCGCGCGTCAGCGGAGCGGAGACAAACACCACGTCGGCCTCCGGCAGCACCTCGTCCAGCCGGTCCGGCGGCACCACCCTCTCGAGCAGCGAGGTGTAGGGAATGTCCTTGGGGTCCACCCCGATCACGCGCATGTCGAAGGCCCTGGCCCGCTGCGCGATCTGCATCCCGATGCCGCCCACGCCGATCACCACCGCGGTCTTGCCCGTCAGCTCGATCAGGCGATGCTGCCCCCGGGACCACTCCCCGCGCGCCTGCGCCGGCAGCGTCCGGTTGAGAGCGCGCGTCAGCGCCAACAGCAGCGCCAGGGCGTGGTCGGCGATGTTCGGCCCCTGGATGATCTTGCAGTTCGTGAGCGTGATGGGGCTGGCGCGCAGCTCCGGCGTGAGGTAGCGCTCCACGCCGGCGCTATAGACCTGCGCCCACTTGAGCTGCTGGCCCGCCGCCACCAGTTGCGGCGTGATGGTCCCCAGGATCGCGTCGGCGTCGGCCACCTGCGCCCCCAGCCGGCCCTCCTCGGCGGCCACCAGGTTGAGCCCGGGTGCGGCGCTTCTGAGCTCCTCGACCGCCTCGGGCCTCAGCCCCGTAACCAGGACCTTCTTCGTCTGCGCCGCCGCCCAGGACGCGCCCAGCAGGGCGACGACGGTCATCAGGCAAGGCATTCTCATGGCTGCTCTCCGGAAAGTCGCATTCTACCGCAGCCCCGGAGGGCGGCGTGTCACGCCCAAGTGATCAGCCCGGGCAGGAAACCGGCCGTCAGGTCAACGTGGTGCGGCAGCACCCGCACCGTGTAGCCGTGCTGCCCGCTCTTCGAGCAGGGCACCGCCGTGGCCTCGAACAGATACAGGCCCCGCTCGTCGCGGCCCGCCGCCTTCATGGGCAGGGGCTCCGCCCCAGTGATTTCCCCCAACGGGTCCAGGCGTCCCAGGTAGAGTTCCACCGCCACGTCCTCCGGGCCCAGCGCGCCCAGCGCGAGCCGCGCGCCGATGCGCGTCGTGGCGCCCACCCGCAACTGCGCCGCCGGACCACCATCCACGGCCTCGATGCGCACCTGCGGCCACTCCCGGCGCACGCGCTCGAGCCACCCCGCCAGCGCCCTGGCCCGCGCCGCCCCGTCCCCCGCCAGCGCCAGGAACTTGGCGTGCGCCGGCAGGTAGAACAGCTCCGCGTAGTCCCGCACCATGCGGTGCGTGTTGAAGAAGTGGCACAGCACGCTGATCGAAGCTTTCATCCGCCCGATCCAGCGCCGCGGCAGCCGGTCCACGCCCCGCTCATAGAAGGTCGGCACCACGTTCCGCTCCAGCAGGTCGTAGAGGGCCTCGCTCTCGACCTGATCGCGGTACTCGGGGCTGTCGTAAGTCTCCCCGCTGCCGATGGCCCACCCGATGGGACTGCTGCGCAGCTCCGGCACCCGCCAGGCTTCGTCCCACCAGCCGTCCAGCACGCTCAGGTTCAGTGCCCCGTTGGCCGCCGCCTTCATCCCGCTGGTCCCGCTGGCCTCCAGGGGCCGCTCCGGGGTGTTCAGCCACACGTCCACGCCCTGCACCAGGTACCGCGCCACCGTCAGGTCGTAATCCTCCAGGAACACCAGCCGCCGGCGGAACTCCTCCCGCCGCGCCAGGCCCACGATCTGCCGGATCAATTCCTTGCCCGCCCCGTCCTTGGGATGCGCTTTGCCGGCGTATATCACCTGCACGGGCCGCTGGGGATCGCCCAGAATCCGCTTCAACCGCTCGACGTCCCGCAGCAGCAGCGTGGCCCGCTTGTAGGTGGCAAAGCGCCGCGCGAACCCGATGGTCAGGGCCTCCGGATCCAGCACCTCGTCGGCCGCTTCGATCTCCGCGGGCGGCGCGCTCCGCCGTTCGAGCTGCGTGCGCAGCAGCCGCCGCGCGAACGCCACCAGCCGCTCACGCCGCCGCTCGTGCGTGCGCCACAGTTCCTCGGCCGGGATGGTGTCCACCCGCTGCCACAGGCTCTGGTCCGCCGGCTCCTCCCGCCACCTCGGGCCCAGATACCGGTCGTAGAGCTGGTTCATCTCGTAGGAGATCCAGGACTGGAAATGCACCCCGTTGGTCACGTGCCCGACGGGGACCTCCTTCTCGGGCACCCCCGGCCACAGATGCTGCCACATCTTCCGGCTGACCACCCCGTGCAGCCGGCTCACTCCGTTCGAGCAGGCCGCCAGCCGCAGCGCCAGGATGGTCATGCAGAAATCGCCGGACCCTCCGTGCCGGCCCAGCCCCAGGAAGGCCTCGCGGGAGATGCCGAGCAGCCGGGCATAGTCGCCCAGGTAACGCTCGATCAGCTCCGGCGGAAGGTAGTCGTGCCCGGCCAGCACCGGCGTGTGTCCGGTGAACACCAGACCCGCCGAGGCCAGCTCCCGCGCCTCCGCGAAGCTCAGGCCCCGCTGTTCCATCAGCCGCCGCACCCGCTCCAGCCCGAGGAACGCCGAATGGCCCTCGTTCATGTGGTAGACCGTCGGCTCCAACTCCAGCGCCTCCAGCACCCGGTAGCCGCCGATCCCCAGCATCACCTCCTGCCGCATGCGCGTCTCGAGGTCGCCACCATAGAGCTGGACCGTGATGGCGCGGTCCTCCGGGCGCTGATTGGCCGCGATGTTGGTGTCCAGCAGATACAGCGGCACGCGACCCACCTGCACCCGCCACACCTGCGCCTTCACCATTCGCCCCGGATACTGCACCTCGACCGTCACCGGCTCACCGTCCGCCCGCCGCGCCAGGGTCAACGGCAGGTTGTAGAAATCGTTCTCCGGGTAAGCCTCCTGCTGCCAGCCGGCCTGGTTCAAGTACTGCCGGAAGTACCCTTCCTGGTACAGCAGGCCCACGCCCGCCAGCGGAACCCCCAGGTCGCTCGCGGATTTCAGGTGGTCCCCGGCCAGGATCCCCAGACCGCCGGCGAAGATCGACAGGCACTCGGTCACCCCGAACTCGGCCGAGAAATATGCCACCAGCGGCTGGCTGTCCGGATGCCGCCAGGTCCGCCGGAACCACGAGGTCTCCGCCCGCAGGTACCCCTGGAAGTCCCGGGTGACCCGCTCGACGTGCGCCAGAAACGCATCGTCCCGCGCCGCGGCCTCCAGCGTCGCCTGGTCGATCGTCCCCAGCATCAGTACCGGGTTGTGCCCGCTCGTCTCCCACAGGTCGCGGTCCAGCCTCCGGAACAGCTCGATGGCTTCGTGATTCCACGACCACCGCACGTTGTACGCCACCTCCCGCAACCCTTCCAGCGGAGCTGGCAGCGACGGCACCACGCTGAAAACCCGTATCGGCTTCATCTTTTCCTCTCGTCCCGCATGATACGCCCAAACCGGCAGGCGCGGCAAGATACAATGGGAAACTTGTGAGCGTACCCGGCACCGCCCGCGAGTTTCTGGCCCGCCATACCGAGCGCGTCCGCCGCGCCCACGCCCAGCCACGGATCGTCTTTCCCGAGGGCGGCGACCCCAGAATCCTGGCCGCCGCCGACCGCCTGGCCCGCGAAGGTCTCGCCCACCCCATACTGATCGGCCCCTCGCCCGCCGGACTCCACCCCGGCGTCAGCTTCGTCGATCCCGCCTCCGCGCCCCAGGCCGACCAGTACGCCGCGTTATACTACAAGCGTCGTAGCACGCGCGGCGTCACCGAGAAGACCGCCGCCCAGATCGCCCGCCGCCCTCTCTACTTCGCCACCCTCATGGTCGCCGCCGGCGACGCCGACGGCTTCGTCGGCGGGGCCGCCACCTCGACCGCCGAGACCGTCCGCGCCGCCATTCACTCGATCGGCGCCGCCCCTGGCGTCCGCACCGTTTCCGGCTTCTTCATCATGGCGCTGCCCGACCGCCAGGCCGGCCACAACGGGCTGTTCATCTTCGCCGACTGCGCCGTGGTGGTCTCGCCGTGCGCCGCCGAACTCGCCGATATCGCCCTGGCCGCCGCCGGGACCACCCGCACCCTGCTGGGCGCCGAGCCGGTGGTCGCCCTGCTCTCGTTCTCCACCAAGGGTAGCGCCCGGCACCAGGAAGCCGGGAAGGTCGCCGAGGCCCTCGAACTCATCCGCTCCCGCGAGCCGGCTCTCGAAGTGGACGGCGAGCTCCAGGCCGATGCCGCGCTGGTCGCCGCCGTGGGCCTTTCCAAGTCCCCTGGCTCCCGCGTCCCCGGGCGCGCCAACACCCTCATCTTCCCCAACTTGAACGCGGGCAACATCGGCTACAAGCTGGTTGAGCGCCTGGCCGGCGCCGCCGCCATGGGACCTTTCCTCCAGGGCCTGGCCAAGCCCGCCAACGACCTCTCGCGCGCCTGCACGCCCGACGATGTCTACAGCGTCGCCGTCATCACCGCCTTGCAGGCGGAGGCCCAGCCTGACCGTGAGCAACGTGTTGCAGGGTGACTGCGTGAGAGTCCTGGTCCTCAACTGCGGCTCCTCCTCGGTCAAGTTCCAGTTGATCGAGACCAGCCCGGAGCTGGCCGCCGCCGGAGGCGACCGCCTGCTGGCCCGCGGCTCGGTCGAGCGCATCGGCGAAGGCGAAGGCCGCCTCACTTACGAGGCTCCGGGCCATCCCCGCACCGCCGCTTCCGCGGCCGGGGTGGATCACGAGCAAGCCATACGGATGGCTCTGGCCTCCCTCACCGACCCGCCGCACGGCGCCATCCGGCGCCTCGAGGAAATCGACGCCGTCGGCCATCGCATGGTGCACGGCGGGGAGAGTTTTCGAGAGTCGGTCGTCATCGATGAGGCGGTTCTTACGAGCATCCAAGAGTGCGTGCCCCTGGCGCCGCTGCACAACCCCCACAACCTCACCGGCTACTTCGCCAGCCGCCGCCTGCTGCCGCACGCGCGCCACGTGGCCGTCTTCGACACCGCCTTCCACCAGACGCTCCCGCCCGAAGCTTACACCTACGGGCTTCCCCACGGCCTCGCCGCTCGCTACCGCCTGCGCCGCTACGGCTTCCACGGCACTTCCCATCGCTACCTGATGCTGCGCTTCGCCGAGCTCCACCGGAGCCCTCCGGAAGCTTTCAATCTCATCACCTGCCACCTGGGAAATGGTTGCTCGATGTGCGCCATCCAGCGTGGCCGCTCGGTCGATTGCTCGCTGGGCTTCACCCCGCTGGAGGGCCTGCTCATGGGCACCCGCACCGGCGACGTGGACGCAGCCGCCATTCTTCACCTGATGGCCTGGGAGAAGTTCAGCCTTGAGCGCATGCACACCCTCCTCAACCTGGAGAGCGGCCTGTACGGCATCTCCGGAATCTCCAACGACGTGCGCACCCTTCTCGAGCACGCCCGCGCCGGCGACCAGCGCGCCCGCCTGGCCCTGGACGTGTTCTGCTACCGCATCCGCAAGTACATCGGCGCCTACTACGCCGTCCTGGGCGGCGCCGACGCCGTCGTCTTCTCGGCCGGCATCGGCGAGAACGCGCCCACCATCCGCGCCGCGGTCTGCGACCCCCTGGAGGTCTTCGGCATTCGCCTCGACCCGGTCAAGAACGCCGGGGCCGTCGGCGTCGAAATGGACATCTCCGCCGATTCCGCCCCCGTCCGCGCCTGGGTCATCCCCACCAACGAGGAAGTGCTTATCGCGCGGGACACGGTCCGTTGCCTGGTGGGATAAGACTCCGGTCTTGTCCCGAGGGCAAGCCGGGAGGCTTACCCCACTTTCTTCGGCCCCACCGTCGCCTTGGTCGCCCCTGTCGAGATCCCCCCGTCCACCAGGAAGGTCTGCCCGGTGATGTACTGGCTGGCGTCCGAGGCCAGGAACACCACGGCCCCGTCGAGATCATGGGGCTGCCCCGGCCGCTTCAGCGGGATCCGGTCGCAGAGGTACTCCAGCCATTCCTGGTTCTCGTAGAGCACCTTGGTCTGCTCGGTCCGGAACCACCCCGGCGCCAGGCAGTTCACCGTGATCCCGTGCGGCCCCCAGTCGTCAGCCAGGCTCATGGTCATCTGCTTGACCCCGCCCCGGCTGGCGCAGTACGGCGTAATGCCCGCGTAGCCGAACACGCAGGTGACCGAGCCGATGTTGATGATCCGCCCGTACCGCCGCGGGATCATCTTCCTGGCTACCGCCTGCGCCACGAAGAAGGTGCCGCGCAGGTTGGTGTCCAGCACCAGGTTCCAGTCCTCCCAGGTCACCTCGACAGCCGGTTTCCTCACGTTGCACCCGGCGTTGTTCACCAGGATGTCGATCTTGCCGTAGGCCGCCTGGGCCGCCTCCGCCATCCGTTGGATGCTGTCATGGTTGCGCACGTCCAGCTCGACCGGCGCCGCCTGCCGCCCCAGGCCCTCGATCTCCGCCTTGAACGTTGCCAGCGCTTCCAGCTTGCGGCTGGTGATAACCAGATCAGCCCCGGCGCGCGCCAGCGCGCGCCCGAAGTACTGTCCCAGCCCGCGGCTCGCCCCGGTGACGATGGCGACTTTGCCCGACAGATCAAAGAGCGTCTCGCTCATATCTACTCCTACGGTTGTAGTATTACCTTCATGAGGTTCGGCTCGCGCCGGTAGAGCCGCTCGAACCACCCCGCGCCCTCCGCGAGCGGCGCCACCGCGCTGATCAAGGGTTCCACCCGGATCATCCCGCGCGCCAGCAGCTCCAGGCACACCGGGTACTCGCCCGCCGAGGCGCACGAGCCGAGCAGCTTCAGCTCGCGCGTCACCACCCACTGGAGCGGCAGCTCCACCAGCGGCGACAGGTTCCCCACCATGGTCAGCACGCCGCCCTTGCGAAGGCACTTCGCGGCCGTCGCCAGCGGCTCCGTGGCGCCCACCACCTCGAGGGCTACGTCCGCCCCGCGCCCGCCGGTGGCCTCCCGCGCGAAAGCCGGCGCCTCCGTGCTCTTGGGGTTCAGGCGATCGTCCGCGCCGAGCTCGGCGGCCAGCTTCAGCCTGCCCTCGTCGATGTCCACCGCGATCACCCGCCCGCAGCCGGCCCGCTTGAGCGCCTGGATCACCAACAGCCCGATCATCCCGCTGCCCACCACGACGGCCGTGTCACCGAGCTTCACCGGCGTGATCCCCACCGCATGCACGGCCACCGAGAGCGCCTCGGTCATGGCCGCCTGCTCGAAGCTCAGCCCTTCCGGCAGCGGGTAGACGATCCGCCGCGGCACCACCACGTACTCGGCGAACGCCCCGTGCCGCCGGTACTCGCCCGGCGAGACGCCCAGCACCTGCCGGTTGTCGCACAGGTTCACCTGCCCGCGCCGGCAGTAGAAGCACGCGCCGCACCACACCGTCGAGTCGAACGTCACCCGGTCACCCTCGCGGAGGTCCTTCACCTTGGCGCCGGTCTTCGCCACCACGCCCGCCGCCTCGTGTCCCATCACCAGCGGCGGAACCCGCCGCCCGGTGCTGCCGTCCCAGCCGTGGACATCACTCCCGCAAATCCCGCAGGCCCTCACCCGCACCAGCACCTCGTGCGCCCCGAACGCCGGCTCCGGCATCTCGACCAGCTCCAGCTTCAAGTACTCCTTCAGTAGCAGTGCCTTCATGTCTCGACTCCCGGCAAAGAATTCATCGTACCTCGGGATCGCCCCGGCCTGCTGTTCAGTGGGGGCTGAGGAGGAATGGTAGAATAATGGTGTAGAGGTACCATGGCCCTTAACATCAAGAACCCAGAGGTCGAGCGCCTCGCCGCCGAGGTCGCCCGCCTGGCCCGCGAGTCCAAGACCGAAGCCATCCGTCGCGCCCTGCTTGACCGCAAGCAGCGCTTGACGATTCAGCGTACCCAACCCGACAAGCTCCAGCGCTTGGAGGCATACTTGCGTGAGCATGTCTGGCCGCAAATCCCGCCGGAGTTGCGTGCTCGCGGGATCTCCAAGCAGGAGCGAGAAGAGATCCTCGGTTACGGACCGGAAGGTTTCTGAATCGAGCGCCACCATGGTTCTGGATGCCTCCGCCATTGTTGCCATTCTGCTGTCTGAGTCTCATGGCGAGCGCATGCTGCGGCAGGTGGCCGCTGCTCCGATCACCGCGGTGGGGACACCCACGCTGGTGGAAGCCGCCATGGTGCTCTCCTCCCGCCTCCAGCGCGACGCGCGGCCGTTCATCGAGGGTTTCCTCCGCCGAGCCGAGGTCGAGGTCATCCCCTTCACCCACGAACACTTCGAGGTCGCCCTGGACGCCTTCCTCCGCTACGGCAAAGGCCGCCACGCAGCCGCGTTGAACTTCGGAGATTGCCTCACCTACGCCGTCGCCCGTCTGTCCGGCCTGCCCCTGCTCTACACCGGCGACGACTTCTCGCAGACGGACGTGGCCCTCCCGGAGAAGTAAAGTTCCGGCCTCGGCCCCGCGATAGACTTAGCGTATGAAGCCACGTCTCTCCGCTCTGCTGTTGCTGGCCGCGCTCGGCCCGGCCGGCTGCGGCCGGAGTCAACCAGGCCGCGCGACGAGCGCCGGCGGCTGGATCGCGCACAAGGGCGCCGGCTACACCCTGGAAACCCCGCGGGGGTGGACCGTCCGCGCGGAGCCGAAGACCGGGCGCCTGGACATCCAGGGCGCCGCCCGCGAGCAGGTCCTCGTCTGGCCGGTGTTCATCCGCGGAGCGCTCGACCCGGCCTCGGCCCCGGCAGCCCTGCACAAGCTGGCCGGCGGTCTCTGGGCGGACGCCCGCTGGGAAGCCCCGCAGCCGCTCGGCGCGACCGCCATGCGCGCGCGCGGCCGCACCGGCGACCGCCTGGCGCTGGCCGCCCTGGCCTGGGTACCCAGCTCGAAGGGCGCCGCAGCCTGCCTCTACGTGGTGGCCGCGCCGGAGGCCGGCTTCCGCCTCCAGGAGGAGACCTTCGCCCGCATCCTCTCGGGCGTCCGCCTGACCGGCGCGCCCGCCGCCGGCGGGCAGTCCTCGATGAACTGGGTGCGCTGGCAGGACCCCCGCGAGAAGGCTTTCAGCTTCGAGATCCCCAGCGGCTGGAACATGACCGGGGGCCTGTTCCGCTTCGCCTCTGTCGATACCCGCCCCGCCTGGCAGTTGACCTCGCCCGACGGCCAGATCCGCATCACCGGCGGCGACGCCGAACTGCCCCCCTTCACCCTCCCCAACCAGACGCTGGCCATGGCCGGCTTTCGCGAGGGCTCCTGGTACTCGCCCGGCTACGGCGTAAACATGATGGTCCGCCGCTACCTGCCCGGCGTCGTTTTCGCCAAGGAATACGTCTCGGGGAAAGCCGCCCGCGGCTGCGCCGAGCTCGCCTTCACCGATAGCCGCGAGCGGCCGGACGCGGCGCAGGCCATCAACGCCGTCTACTCGCAGTACGGCGGCTACGGCGTCTCGGTCAGCCTCACGGCCGGCGAAGCCGCCTTCACCTGCCGCCAGAACGGCCAGCCCATGCGCGGCTACTACTTCGCGGGAACGCAGTTGACCCACACCTCGGGCATGGGCCTGTGGAATGTCGAGCACCTCTGCGGCTATCTCGCCCCCGCCGCCCAGGCCGACCTGGCCCAGTCGGTGCTCAATCACATCATCGGTTCCATCGAGATCAACCCCCAGTGGGCCGCCATGCAGCAGGGCATCGCCGCCAATACCTCCCGCATCGTGGCCCGCACCAGCGAGGAAATCTCCAAGATCGTCAACGACACCTACTGGAACCGCCAGGGCGTGATGGACGAGCTGAGCCGGCGCCGCTCGAATGCCACCCTGGGCGTCGAGGACGTCATTGACCCGGCCAGCGGCCGCCAGATCAAGCTCGAAAGCGGCTCGGACTACTACTGGATCGACCAGCGCGGCTCGATCGTCGGCACCCAGACCGACACCCGCCCCAACCTGGACTTCCGCGCCCTGATCCGGCTGCCGTAAGGCGCCCGGTGCCTTGCGGCGGCGCTCGACCAGTTCCAGCGGGCGTTCTCGCCTTTCCCCGCCCCTATCGGCCTCGCGCCAGAACGGGGCACGCACCAGGGGGGGCGGATCAGGCTGTCCCCTTTTTCATCCACGAGCGGCTTCAACTCAGGGGCGCTTACGGCATATACTGGCGGCGATGAAGGCCCGTAGCTATATCGCATGTCTGTTGCTTGCCGCGGTCTCCTTGTGGAGCCAGGGCAAGAAGAGCATCTTCGTGATCACCGACGCCGAGGGCGTGGCGGGCATCTGCCGCCAGGACCAGACCGAGCCCAAGGATCCGGAACTGCGCCAGCTCCTCACCGGTGAGATCAACGCCGCCGTCGAGGGTTTCCTGGCGGGCGGCGCGGATGAAGTGGTGGTCTGGGACGGCCACGACGGCAGCCAGACGCTTTCGGCGCTCACCATTCATCCCCAGGCCAAGCTGCTGATGGGCGGACTGGGCGTGACCATGAACCTGGAGCGCGGCTACGCCGCCGTGGCCTTCCTCGGGCAGCACAGCCTGGCCGGGGTGAAGGCCGGGATCATGGCGCACAGCTACAGCTCGCTGGGCATCCAGAACATGCTCATGAACGGGAAGCCTGCCGGCGAGATCGCCACGCGGGCGGCGCTGGCCGGCTGGTACAACGTCCCGGTGATCTTCCTGAGCGGCGACCAGACCGCGGCCAAGGAGCTGCTGGAGCTGGCGCCCGAGGCCGAGGTGGCGGTGGTCAAGGAAGGCCTGGCGCGCTACACCTGCATTTCGATGTCGGCGCCGGCGGCTCGCGAGCTGATCCGGGAGAAGGCGCGGCGGGCCATCGAGAAGCTCGGCAAGATCCGGCCCTACCGGGTGGAAGGCCCGGTGAGCATCGAGTACGAGTACACTACGCGCAACTCGCTGCCCATGGACGCGCACCTCAGACCGGGCGCCGAGGTGGTCAATGACCGCACCATCCGTTACCGCGGCAAGGACTTTTTCGAGGCCTGGACGCGCGCTAACCGGCCATAGTCGGGCCGGCTGGGCGCCTCACGGCGCAGCAGCCATGCGCGCGGCTAGTAGCAGTGCCGCCTTCATGCTGCCCGGGTCGGCGACGCCCTTCCCGGCGATGTCGAAGGCCGTGCCGTGATCAACCGAGGTGCGGATGATGGGCAGGCCGAGCGTTACGTTGACGGCGTGCTCGAAATCCACGAGCTTCATGGGGATGTGCCCCTGGTCGTGGTAGAGGGCCACCACGAGATCGTAGGCGCCGCGCAGAGCCTTCAGGAAGACGGTGTCGGGCGGGAGCGGCCCCGCGCAGGGGATTCCTCTTGACTCCGCCTGGGCGATGGCGGGGGCGATGAACCGCCCTTCGTCGTCGCCGAAGAGGCCGTGCTCGCCGGCATGGGGATTGAGACCGCAGACGGCGATGCGGGGTTCCGGGAAGCCCAGGCGCAGCAGGGCTTGGTGGCCGAGCTCGATGGTGCGGAGGATGCGCGCGGCGTCGAGTTCACAGGCCTCGCGCAGGGGGATGTGCGTGGTGACATGGACGACGCGGAGGCGGTCGCTCACCAGCATCATGCGCGGATCGGCGCCGCCGCAGAGTCCGGCGATGAACTCGGTGTGCCCGGAGAAGGGTTCGCCGGAGAGGGTGATGGCCTCCTTGCTCACCGGTGCGGTAACCATGGCGGCGGCTTCACCCGCCAGGCACAGCCGGACGGCTTCGCGGATGCAGGCGACCTCGATGCGCCCAACCGAGCCGCGGCCGTCAGGAAGCGGTGGTCCGGGCTCGACGATCTGCGCCTCCGGGAGCTTCAGGCCGGTCAGCGCTGCGGCCGCGGCCAGCGCGCCGCGGTCGCCGACGATGATCCAGCGCGCCAGGGTGGCGATCCCGGGATCGGCCAGGGCTTTGACCACGACTTCGGGCCCGACCCCTGCCGGGTCGCCCATAGTCACGGCGATGGCGGACAGGCTCATACGGAGTCGAGTATAGCGGCCAGGGCGTCCTCGGCGCCGAAGCCACCGGCCTTGGTGACCACCGCGAGGCCGTCATAGGGGCCGCCTATGAGCGTGCCGCGGGGGATACCGGGGAGGACCTCACGCTCCAGGCGGATGCCCGTGACGCGGAGCGCACGACAGACCGCCAGCGCTGTGTCCCCGCCGGCGAGCACGAGGGCGCGGGCGGCGGATGGCACTGCCACGCTAGGCACGTCAGTGACAACGGCCTGCGGGTGGCGAGCTTTCAGGTACTCCACCTGAGCCAGGGTGGCCGGGTTGGTCGAGCCGATGACGAAGATCACCTCGCCAGAGCCGCTGCGCTGCGGCGGCGCTTGAGTGTGCGGGGTGGGGGCGAGGAGCTTCGCCACTTCGGCAGCCAGGCCCGCGGAACCGACTAGCAACGGGCGCGGCTCGGCCGAGTAAGCCAGGCGGGCGACTCGGGCCAGCTCTTCTTGCGAGGCAGCGTCGAACCAGCGGATGGCGGGGTGGCCTTGTAGGACCGCGGGCAGATGAACGCGCCGATCGGAGCCGGCCACCTCGAGCCAGCCGTCGCGGACCCTGCGGCCCTGGGCGGGGTAGGCGGGCGCGAGCCAGGCTTCCGGGATGCCGCAGGCTTCCAGGGCTGCCTCGATCTCCGCGGCGACGTTGCCGTAAAGCGTCGAGTCGATCTTCTTGAACACGAGTGGGGGCAGCGCCGCGCAGGCGACTGCGACTTTGCGCCGGGCGACGTCCGGCGGATCGTTGCGGCTGTTGGTGGTGATGACCGTTAGGTCCGCAGGCTCGCGCGGCTCAGGGTCGAGCCAGACCTTGGTGACGAAGCCGCGCTGGGCGAACTGGACGCCGGCGTCGCAGGCGCCGGTGAGGTCGTCGGCGAGCATGCCAAGTAGGGGGTTCATCGGCTCTATTATGAGTCGGCGCGCTGGTGGCTCGCATCATGAGCTTCGACGCCGACGTCGATCGCTGCCCGGAGGTGATGCACGTGGGGGCGGTCTGAAGCCTGTCCTGGAGCGCTACTTCCTTGCGCGGGCGCCGCTGGAGAGGGTGCCCTCCCAGCGGGGGTCGCCTGGGCCGCGGTAGTTGCCGAGCTTGTCCCAGTCCTGGCGGGTGAGGCCGAACGCCGAGTCGCCCTCACTGAACCTGGAACGACTGCGCCCTTCTGCATGGCCGGAGGCAGGGGAGCTTCGTCAGGCCGGCGTGAGCATGCTATACTCATGGCGTGAGTACACGCCTTCAGGTTTTACTCCCGGATCCCGAAATGGAAGAGATTCGCCGGGTGGCACGGCAGCGCCGCCTCAGTGTGGGCGAGTGGGTCCGCCAGGCTTTGCGGGCAGCGCGGCACCAGGAGCCCGTGGTGGAAGCCCACCGCAAGCTGGCGGCGATCCGCGAAGCGGCGCAGTATTCGTTTCCTACAGCGGACATCCCTGAGATGCTGGCCGAGGTTGAGCGGGGCTACCAGGAGTGATCTTCATCGACTCGAATGTCCCGATGTACCTCGTGGGGGCGGCGCATCCTCACAAGACGGATGCCCAACTGCTGCTGGAGCGAACTGTTGCTGCTGGCGAGCGGATGGTGACTGACGCCGAGGTGCTCCAGGAAATCCTCCACCGTTATTCGGCCCTCGGTCGTCGTGAGGCGAGCAAGCCGACGCTGGGGACGCTGCTCCGCTATGTGGACCAGGTGTTCCCGGTTGAGCAGGCGGACGTGCTGCGCGCCAGCGAGATCCTGGAAGAACCGCTGGCGCTATCGGCGCGCGACGCGCTGCACATAGCGATAATGGAGCGCCACGAGGTCGAGCGCATCATGAGCTTCGACGCGGACTTCGACCGCTGGCCGGGCGTCACGCGTGTTTTCGCGGTCTGAAGCTCTCACTTCCGCGCCCGCACGCCGCTGGAGAGGGTGCCGTCCCAGCGGGGGTCGCCTTGGCCGCGGTAGTTGCCGAGCTTGTCCCAGTCCTCGCGGGTGAGGCCGTTCAGGTCCCAGACCACGCGGCCGTGGTGGATGGTGAGTTCGGCCACCAGTTTCTGCGCGCCGCGCAGGCGCGCGCCGTAGACATCCACGAAGCCGAAGTCGCCGCGCTCGACTTTGAGCACCGCCACATCCGCCGGCGCGCCCACCGAAAGCTGCCCGAGGTCCTCGCGCTTGATGATCTGCGCCGGGCGCCAGGTCGAGCGGGCGATCACGTCGTCCAACGTCAGACCCATGTTGAGGAACTTGGACATGACGTTGAGCATGTCCTTCATGCCGGCGTTCATCGAGCCTACGTGCAGGTCGGTCGAAATCGAGTCGGCAATGAAGCCCTGGCGGATGGCGGGAACCGCCTGGCGGAATAGGAAGCTGCCGCCGCCGTGGCCGACGTCGAAGATGACGCCGCGCTTGCGGGCCTCGAACAGGTAGGGCAGCACGCGACCACTCGCGTCGAGCATGGGCACCATGGCCAGGTAGGCGTGGGTGTAGATGTCGCCGGGGCGGAGCTTCTTCAGGACCAGATCCTGGAAGGGGCGCTCGGGGAGGAAGCTGCCGAAATCGACCATTACGGGCAGGGCGGCCAGGTTGCCGGCTTCGACGGAGCGCTCGACGGCGATCCAGTCCGGGGCGGCGTAATGCGCGGTTTTGATTGCGACCACCAGGCCCGGGTAGCGCCTGGCCAGCTCGGCGGTGGCGCGGGCGTCCATGTCGGAGGTGTCCTGCTCGATCTTGCCGCCGCCCATGCCGTTGCCGACGATGTTGAGCATAGCCAGCACGCGGGTGCGCGAGCGGTCGATGACGCGGTCCTTGAAGTCGGGGAAGTTGCGCCAGCCCGAGGAGCCGGCATCCACCACGGTGGTGACGCCGGTGCGGTAGGTGAAGGGGTCGGGATACACGCTCAGGTCGCCCGAGTAGGCGCCGCGCATGCCGGTGCCGGCGTAGACGTGGACGTGGATGTCGAGCAGGCCGGGGGTGACGTAGAGCGAGGAAACGTCCACGGTCTTGGCCGCCTGGGAGGCCGCGATGTCCTCGGCCACGGCGGCGATCTTGCCGTCCTTGATGGCCAGATCGCGGCGCGCGCTCAGGCGGTTCTTGGGGTCGATGAGGTGGCCGCCCTTGAGCAGCAGGTCGTACTGGGGCTGGGCGGCGGCGGAAAGGGCAAGCAGAAGCATGGGGAGGGCCTTCATAGTGCGATTTTAGCTCGGTGGGGAGCACTTAGTCATAAGACCCATGCGCGACCCGTTGCTGGCGCCGCTGGTAGCCCTGGCGGGTGGTGTGCTCGCCGCGCGCTATGTGCCGCTAGAGACGGCGCAGGTGGTGGGGGCGCTAGCGGCCCTGGCGGCCCTGGCCGGGGTGGGCTACTGGAAGAGCACGCGGTGGGCGGCGGGGCTGGCCTGCCTGGCGGCGCTGGTCTTCGCGGGTACGTGGCTGGGACTGGCGCACCGTCCGGGGCCGGCCCCGGAACTGGATGCCGCGGCGCGCGAGGTGGTGATCCTGGCAGGGTGCGTCATCGAGCCGTCGGTGTTTGACGAGAGCCGCGAGCAGTTCGTGCTGGAACTGGAGCCGGGGGCGCGGGCGCGGGTGAACCTGTACCTGCGGGAGGGGGAGCAGCCGCCGGAGCTCGGCTACGGCCAGCGGGTGGAGGTGGAGGCGCGGGTGCGGCGCGCGCACAATTTCCGGAATCCCGGTTCCTTTGACTACGCCGGGTATCTGGCGCGGCAGGAGATCTACTGGACGGCGTCGGGGCAGGCAGCCAGTGTCCGGAGGCTGGAGGGGGAGTGCGGCTCCACGTTCTGGCGCGCCGTCTATGGCCTGCGGCAGGCGGCGCTGGAGCGGCTCGAGCAGCTCTACGGCGCGGGCACGCGGCAGGCGGCGATGATGCAGGCGATTCTGGTGGGCGAGTCGTCGAGAGTCGAGAGAATGTGGACGGAGAACTTCCGGCGCACGGGGACCTACCATGCGCTGGTGGTCTCGGGCCTGCACGTGACGGTGCTGGCGGCGTTCTATCTATTCCTGCTGCGGCTGTGCTGGTGTCCGGAACTGGCGGCGCTCGCGGCGACGACGCTGGCGGGGTGGCTGTACGCTCTGGTGTGCGGCTGGCAGGCGCCGGTGGTGCGGGCGGCGGCGGGTTTCACGCTGTACGCGCTGGCGCGCTACTTCTACCGGCGGGGGCGGCTGCTGAACCTGCTGGCGGCGGTGGCGATCGGGTTTGTGGCGCTGGATCCGGAGCAGATGTTCGAAGCCAGTTTTCAGCTCTCCTTCCTGGCGGTAGCAGCGATAGGGGCGCTGGCCGTGCCGGTGCTGGAGCGGATGTCTGTGCCCCTGGCGCGGGGGCTCCATGGACTGGCGGAGGTAGAGCGCGACGCGCATCTCGAGCCGCGGGCGGCGCATTTCAGGGTGGAGCTGCGGCTGCTGGCGGAGACCTTCGAGCTGTGGACGCGGGTTCCGCGGCGGTGGGTGTTGGGGGTCTTCGCGGTCGTTTTGCGCGTGGCGTTCTTCGCCTGGGAACTGGCGGTGGTGTCGGCCCTGGTGCAAGTGGGGCTGGCGCTGCCCATGACGGCGTACTTTCACCGGCTGTCGGTGACGGGGTTGTCGGCGAACCTGGTGATTGTGCCGCTGCTGTCGCTGGTGGTGCCGGTGGGTTTCGTGGCGGTGTTCACCGGGTGGGGGTGGCCGGCGGCGGTGGCGGGGTGGCTGCTCGGGGCGGCGCAGCGGGTGGCGGACTGGCATGCGGGCTGGGAGCCGGGCTGGAGGATCCCGGCGCCGCCCTGGTGGCTGGCGGTGGCCTTCACGGCAGCCCTGGTCGCTAGCGGCCTGGTGATTAACCGCGGAGGCGCCGAGAACGCGGAGGGGCACAAGGGAAGAATCCTCGGCGTCCTCGGCGTCTCTGCGGTCAGTCTGGCGCTACTGGGCCTGATCATCTGGCACCCGTTCGCGGCGCAGGTGGAGCGGGGGAAGCTGGAGCTGACGGCGATCGATGTAGGGCAGGCGGAGAGCCTGCTGGTGGCGTTCCCCGACGGGAAGCTGGCGCTGGTGGATGGCGGCGGCATCCCGGTGTTCGGCGCGCGGCGGCGTCCGCGGCTGGACATCGGCGAGGACGTGGTGTCGCCGTACCTGTGGAGCCGCTCGATCAAGCGGCTGGACGTGGTGGTGGCGACGCACGCGCACGAGGACCACCTGGGGGGATTGGCGGCGGTGGTCGAGAACTTCCGGCCCCGGGAGTTGTGGACGGGCGCGGTTCCCGAGGGCGACGCGGCGTGGGAAGCGCTGAAGCGCACGGCGCTCGCGCGGGGGGTGAAGATCGTGCCGCTGCGCGCGGGCACGCGGACCGGCTACGGCGGCACGGAGGTGGAAGTGCTGGCGCCGGCGGCGGATTACGAGGCGGCGTCGAAACCGCGGAACAACGACTCGGCGGTGCTGCGCATCACGCACGGGAGGCACTCGTTTCTGCTGACGGGCGACGTGGACCGGCGCCTCGAGTCGGAACTGCGGGCGCGCAAGATCGACGTGCTCAAAGTCGCCCATCACGGGGGCCAGGACTCGACGAGCGCCGCGTTTCTCGAGGCGGTCGAGCCGGCGGTGGCGATCATCTCGACCGGGTTCGAGAACTCCTACCGCCTGCCGAGCGCGGAGGTGCTCGAGCGGCTGCGCGCGCGCCGGGTGGCCGTGCTGCGCACGGATCTGTTCGGGCTGGTGACGGTGCGCAGCGACGGGAGACGGCTGGAACTTGAGGCCATGCAGTGGGCCGATGAACCGCGCGGGCTACTCGGGGTTTTCTGAGCCCCCGGCGGCTTCGAACTGGCGCTCGGCCTCTGCGGCGGCCTCGGGGCCGCTTTCCTCGGCGGCGGCCAGCACGGCGCGGGCCTCCTCGAGGCGGGACCGGGGGACGCGGACTTCACACGGCAGGCTGGCGATCTGGGCGCCGCGCAGCAGCAGCGTGGGAATGCCCTGGGCTTCCAGGAAGCTTTGCACTTCCAGCGCCAGCATTTCGGCGTTGTGGGCGTCGGAGGCGAACACCGTCTCCATGTCCAAATCGTGCGAGGCGTCGGGCTGCTCGGCGGCCTCCAGTTCCGCGTCCTCGTATGGGCCGTTCATGCTCCCAGCATAGCGCGTCGGCGGGCCTCGGATAGAATGAAGCGAGGACACCGATCATGGAGCTGCCAGCGTTTCGCAACGAGCCGTACGCGGATTTCTCTCAAGCCGGGAACCGGCGCGCGATGGAGGAAGCGCTCGCGCGCGTGCGGGGCGAGTTCGGGCGCGAGTACGACCTGCGGATCGGGGGCCGCAGGGTGCGGGTGGAGGGGAAGCTCGAGTCGCGGAACCCGTCGCGGCCCTCCGAGGTGGTGGGCGTGCACCAGAAGGGTACGCCGGGGCTGGCGCGGGAAGCGGTCGAGGCGGCGTATGCGTGTTTCCCGGAGTGGAGCTGCACGCCGGCGAAGGCGCGCGCTCAGATGCTGTTGCGCGCCGCCGAGATCCTGCGCGCCCGCAAGATGGAGTTCAACGCCTGGCTGATCTACGAGGCGGGCAAGACCGGGCCGGAGGCCGAAGCGGACGTCTCGGAGGCCATCGACTTCTCGGAGTACTACGCGCGGGAGATGCTGCGGCTGGACGGGCCGCAGCCGGCGGTGCAGCTTCCCGGCGAGCGCGACGAGCTGTTCTACCTCCCGCTGGGCGTGGGCGTGGTGATTCCACCGTGGAACTTCCCGCTGGCCATCCTGGTGGGGATGACTACGGCGGCGCTGGTGGCGGGCAACACGGTGGTGCTGAAGCCCTCGAGCGACACGCCCACCATCGGGGCGAAGTTCGTCGAGGTGCTCTACGAGGCGGGCTTCCCCCACGAGAGCTGCAACTTCCTCGCCGGCAGCGGCGCGGTGGTGGGCGACGCGCTGGTCGAGCACCCCAAGACGCGCTTCATCGCCTTCACCGGCTCGAAAGAGGTGGGCCTGAGGATCAACGAGCTGGCGGCCAGGACGCCGCCGGGGCAGTTCTGGATCAAGCGGGTGATCGCGGAGATGGGCGGCAAGGACGCCATCATTGTGGATGGCGAAGCGGACCTGGATCTGGCCGTCCAGGGCGTGCTGGTCTCCGCGTTCGGCTACCAGGGGCAGAAGTGCTCGGCGTGCTCGCGGGCCATCGTGGACCAGGCCATCTACGACGAGTTCCTGGCGCGCCTGGCGGCCCGGACCCAGAAGCTGACGGTGGGCCCGGCGGATGATCCGGCCAACTACCTGGGGCCGGTGATCAACGAAGGCGCGCGGCGGTCGATTCTCAGCTACATCGAGATCGGGAAGAGGGAGGGCCGCCTGGTGGCGGGCGGCGGGCCGGCGCCGGGCGAGGGCTACTTCATCCAGCCCACCATCATCGCCGACGTCGAGCCGCAAGCCCGGATCTTCCAGGAGGAGATTTTCGGGCCGGTGCTGGCGGTGACCAGGGCGCGGGACTTCGGGCACGCCCTCGAACTGGCGAACGATTCCGAGTACGGGCTGACCGGCGCGGTCTTCAGCCGCAACCGGCAGAAGCTCGAACTGGCGCGCGAGCGCTTCTTCGTCGGCAACCTCTACTTCAACCGCAAGTGTACCGGGGCCATGGTGGGGGCGCACCCCTTCGGCGGGTTCAACATGTCGGGCACGGACTCGAAAGCCGGCGGGCCCGACTACCTGCTCCTGTTCCTGCAAGCCAAGGCGGTGGGCGAGCGGCTCACCTGAGGCGGGCGGGGGGGACCAGGCGCTCGATGGTCTTCATGGGCAGGAACAGGCGGTTGGTGCTCTCAGGGAAGCGGATGAAGCCGTATCTCGCATAGAAGACGCGGGCCGCCTCGTCCTTGGCCTCCGCAACCACGGCTGAGGACGCCACGGTCCGGCTCTGCCGCCAGCTGACTGCCAGCGCGTCCATCAGCAGGAATTCGCCGAGTCCTCTGCGCCGGTGGCTGAGGCTCACGGCGAGCCGCCCGAGCAAGGTGGCGGGGATGTTCGGGTATCTCGGCAGGCGCTTGGCGATCTGGGGCGGGAGGTCCTTGAGCGGTATGACCGTGCTGGAGAGCGTATAGAAGCCCAGGACCATGCGGCGCTCTTCCGCTGCGACCAGAACGCGGGCGCAGGTGACCCCGCGGCGTACGTCCTGGCCTATGCGCTGGCGGAAGTAGTCGTCGAGTTCCGGAACTCCGCAGGTGAAGCCCGTCCGGGCATGATGCTCCCCCAGCGGCTCGATCACGCAGCGCGGAATTTGCCGGGCAGGGGTCACCGGGGGGCACGCTTCCTGTATCGCCGCCAGGCTGTCCGCAGGCGGGCGCCGGGCGCGGGCGGATGGAGCAGAGCGGCGACGAAGGCCCGCTGGTCGCTGGCTGCCAGAGTCGTCACCGCCTGCTGCTCGATCGTCCTAAGAGCCGCCTCTCGGGCGCTGGCGACGACGAAATCCGTCAGCGTGCGCCCGGACAGTTCGGCGGCCCGGCGAAAGAGGTCTTTCTGTTCAGGGGTGATTCTGGCTTCCAGGCGCTCGAGCCTGGCCCCCGGTGCGGCTGTGCTCTCGATCATGTGACTGCCCTCGTCTATATTGTACGGCAGATGGCCGTACACGTCAAGAAGCCTGCGCTACTGCCGGTAGGCCGCCGTGGCGAACAGCACGCAGTGGGGCGTTCGCCGGAACTCCTCGAGCAGCGCCGTGCGCGGCCCGGCGCCTTGCAGCAGCGTGGCTGGGACGTTGGGGTGTCTGGGGAGCCGCCGGGCCACTTCCGCCGGCAGGTCGCGCGGGCAGATCACGGTTGTCGCAGAGCGGCTCGATGAGGTACCGGGGGCCGCGGCGGGGTTGTGGTAGGATGAGAGTGCCCCTACGCGAAGGGGACCAGGAAATTCTCAATTCAGGGTCAAATTGGATTGACGCGACAAACGGGGCGCGCCACGGCGCGTCCCGTTTGTTTTGCTACTGGCGGACGAGCGGCGCGGCGTCGGGGTTCGCCGGGCCGAAGTGCTTCAGCATGACCAGGTTTTCCGTGCCGCTGCGGTTGACGACGCGCACGCCTTCCTTCGCCGCTCCCACGGTGACGAACAGCTCGTCCTTGCTCAGTTGGCCGTAGCGGATGATGGTGGGGGTTTCGACGTCGAGCTTCCCGATGGATCCAAGCCCCTGGACCACGATCAAGCCGTAAGCCGCGGCGTCGCGGACCACCACGGAGCGCCCGGGAAACACGGCCAGCTCCTTGGCGGAGTAAAGGACCGTCGAGTAGGCCACCCAGGTCTCGGAGTAGCCCTGCTCGGCCATCTCGGCGTCGGGGCGCACGGGCAGCGGGTGGAACAGGCGGTGCTGGGCGAAGAGGGGGTCCACGTTGGCGCCCCAGTCCAGCATGCCGATGATGTAGTCCAGGTCGTGGTGGTGCTCCGGGGGGACGTCCTTGACCAGCAGGTCCCAGGGGACGACGCGACCCTCGACCATGGACTGGAACATGCCGAAGACGTCGGAGTTGACCTGCGGCTCGTAGGTGACCAGGGAGCCGGGCGCGTGGAGGATGCCGGCGTCGATCTGCCAGCCGGTGCCGGGCTGGAGCTTGTAGGCGCGGGAGTGGTAGAGGATGCCGTTGTCGCCCTCGTTCCAGCGCTCCAGGCACCGCCGCACGTCGTCCTGGGTGGTGCCGGGATTGAGGCCCATGAAGGTGTAGGGGAAGTTGTTCTCCTTGATGTTGTACTGGGGCGGGAAGTAGTAGGCCTCAGGCTTGCCCTTCCGCCCGACCTTGGCGGCGTGCTCATTCCTCTGGTGCATGTGATGCGGGATGGGGCCGAGGTTGTCAAAGAACTTGCACAGCAGGTTGAAGCCGCCGTGGGCGCGCATGACGTCGGCGCCGAGGAAGACGTCGCCGAGGGTTTCTACGGCCTCCTTGAGCAGGATGCGCTGGCCGTCGAGGGCGATGTAGCTCAAGCCTTCGTCCGCGGGGGTGCCGGGGCCGTTATCGGCGTTGGTGGTCGAGGCGAACCAGCGCTCGTCGATGCCGCCGCGGTGCGCGCCCAGCGCGTAGAGGTCGCGGGGGTCGAGCTTCAGGCGGCCGCCGGGCATCAGGAACGAGCGCGGTACCCAGCAAGGGGCCAGGCGCACGATCCCGTCGCCGGCCCCCAGAGCTTCCTGCATCAGAGCGGTTTTTGACATAGCTCTATCTTAGACCGCGGCGCGGCGGGCCGGCCGCCGGCAAGTCCAGCTTCCGACGCCCGCGGCTGGCCGGCCCAGCCACCGAAGTCGCCGTGCTGCTCGAGGAAGCCCGGGGTCAGGCTGCCCCCTTTTTGCGTCCGGAGATACCCCGCGCGATTGATCTCTCGAGCTCGTTTCACGACGTGAGAGACCAGCCGCTCTCTCGCGGCGTCCTGGAGCCATGCCGGACAAGAAACCCGGCCGCCACGGGAGCACTCGGGTGTATGCTTGTGGGAGGCAGGATCCTGGAACGGAGGAACAGTATGACTCGTTTTCCCATGCTGGCAGGCAGCGTCGCGCTGCTCAGTTTCATGTGGGGTTGCGCCACGCCGCCGCCCCCCGACACCCGCGCGGCGGATGAGCAGGTCATTCGCGAGATTGAAATTGAGGCCGACAAAGCGGCGGCGGCAAAGGACCTGGACCGCTATGTGTCGTATTATGCTGACGACGCCGCGGTGTTCTTTCCTGGCACTCCCATGGTCACGGGCAAGGAGGCGATCCGAAAGGCGACGGGGGCGCTTTTTGCCATGCCGGGCTTCTCGCTCAGTTTCAAGACAACAAAGGTGGAAGTCTCCCGGAGCGGCGACCTCGCA
>Ga0315289_10003358_pt1 | contig 24321 bp, 23 predicted proteins | sample YL17G11_40_MG_FD_203452 | JGI IMG/M metagenome (GOLD analysis project Ga0315289, IMG submission 203452) | Sediment microbial communities from Yellowstone Lake, YNP, Wyoming, USA - YL17G11_40 | ecosystem: Environmental > Aquatic > Freshwater > Lake > Sediment | place: USA: Wyoming | collected...
CAATGATTATACTCGTAACATCAATTCTAAAAACAACTTGAATATGGTTTATGCAACACTTTTTATCCTTTAAGCCCGCAATGACAGTCTATTTGATGCGTTTACATTAGAGGTTTGCCTTAACCTGTCACTACTGCGATGGTTATGCCAAGGATTTTTTCTGCACCAGCTTGTTTTAACATGCGGGCGCATTCGGAAAGAGTCGCGCCGGTAGTGATGACATCATCCACCAAAATTATATTTTTGCCATTTATTATTTCAGGATGAGCTACCACAAATGCTCCTCTTACATTTTCTTCCCTCTGCTCTCGAGTAAGATTGGTCTGATCCTTGGTATTCTTTTTTCTTTTCAAAACATTTTTTAGGACGGGAAGCCCATTAATCTTTGAGATTTCATCTGCCACAATTTCGCTCTGATTGAATCCCCTTTCCCAGTATCTGGATTTGTGCAGAGGAACCGGAATCAAAAAATCAGATTTTAAGAAATTGGAATCGTTACTTATACTCTCTCCCAATCCTTGTCCCAGTCTTTTTCCCAAAGGAATTTTTTTGCCATATTTGAACTGATATATAAGCTCCTTATAATAGTCATCAAACCTGCCCAGTGATCTGACTTTCAAAAATATGTGGTCTTCCCATAATTTTTTTGTGGAATCACAGAAAAAGCATTTTGCGTCCTCTTGCTCCATGAATGATTTGCAATAAGGGCAGAAAGGATCAGGGAGAGTTACCAGGCTATTCCAGCAAGTTTCGCAAACATCCTTCTCCTCCCTTTTCAAATATTTTTTGCAGATTACACAATGCTGGGGATAGACGAAGTCCAAGAGGTCGTCTTTCAGTTCTGAAAGGAAATGAAGGAGATTAGGGAAGGACATAACTAAGGTGTAAGGTGTAAGGTGAAAGGTGCAAGGTATTACGCTAAAATCTTTAGCCTTTTTGCCTTTAGTCGTAAATGGTTCCACATGAAGATGGAGATAATGAACATTAAAACAGTTAAGGCTTGATTTAGGGAGAGGCTCACTCCTCCGATTCGGGCGAAGACCATGCTTTTTTCATAATATCTGAAGAAGTCGATGGTAAATCGCCCCACCGAATATAAGGCAAGCATTAGCCAGAAGGTGAAACCATCAAATCCTATGAATCCTCCGGACTTTTTGAACCTTTCAATGAACAAAAGAATACCAAATATCAAGAAACCCTTTAATGAAGCCACTAATTGAATGGGAAATAGATGAGCGTTTGGAAAAAAATATCCAGCTGGGGAGTCGGGAGGGAAGCTCACCCCTAAGAAGCAAGAGGTGGGTTTTCCAAAACAACAACCATTGAGAAAACACCCGAGGCGTGCCACACCCAAACCCAGCATAATCGACGGTGCCACAATATCGGCAATTTTCTGGACGTTTAGTTTTTTTAGGCGAAGATAAATTATGCTACCGGGGATTGCCAATACCAGTCCGCCGAACATGGAGAGTCCGCCAATTCCTATCTCTCCTGTGCTCTGAATGGGATTGATCATGTCCCACAAGTGACCCTTAAACTCGTCTAAATGGCGGATCACATAAAAAAACCTTGATCCTAAAAGGGAGGTGACTAAAATGACTAAAGATAAATCTGGAAGCCAATCTATGTCAATCCCTTGCTTCTTGGCTCTTTTAGCGGAGAACCAAATTCCCAAGATAAAGGCCAAGGCTAAAAGAAAACCGTAGGTTTTTACTGCGACCGGACCTATTTGGAATAGAACGGAATGCAATAAGTATTCCTCCAGTTATCCAGCATTAACTCTTTATTATCGGTATACAATTTGTTTTCAGTGTATTGTCAAGCAGTCCTTCAGACATGCTTGACCTACTAATCTTTAAGCCATTAGATCTCGAAGCTCGTTTAATGGTGACGATGCTCGTATCGAGGCTCGTGCCTTGGACATCGAATCTCGATACTATAACAAACGCACTAAAGAGTTTTACATTGTAATTGCGAGCCACTGTCCACCATAGGCGGATCCGCCTTCGGCATGAAAAGGAGCGTCGGAATCTCAAAAGATTGCTTCGTCGCTTCGCTCCTCGCAATGACATTTCATTTAATACGTTTGTATTAGTATTCATACCAGCGGTAGTGAATGGCTAACAAAACTCCCACCAAAATCCAACTTAAAAGCAAAGAGGAGCCACCATAGCTTACGAAGGGCAAGGTTAAACCTGTAACCGGTAAGAAGCCCACGGTCATGCCGATATTGACCAGCATCTGAAAAGCGAATATGCTGGTTATTCCCAAAGCGACATTGCTGGAAAAAGCGTTTCTGGTTTTACGGGCTATGATAGTCCCCTTTATTATTAAGAAGGAAAATAACCCTAATAGAACCAAAGCACCCAATAGCCCAAATTCTTCGGCTAAAACAGAGAAGACAAAATCGGTATGCTGATGGGGAAGAAAAGCTAATTTGGTTTGAGTTCCCTGCAAATACCCTTTTCCCAAAATGCCACCGGATCCGATGGCGACTTTGGATTGGATTATCTGATACCCAGCCCCCTGGGGATCCCTTCCTGGATCAAGGAAAATGATGATTCTATCTTTCTGATAATCATGCAACCTGTTCCAGACCAAAGGAGTGATCATTCCAAATGTAAGATTACACAAAAGGAAACCGACCGACAAAAGAAAGTTCAATCTTAAACGATATAAGAGAAATACAACGAGCAAAAAGAATAGCGCCCAGGCTACCCAATGAAAAGCGCAGATCAAGCTAATAAAAGGTGAAACGATCAAAAAGAGATATAAAATGGGAACACCCGACCAAAAGAGCATAAAAATTAGAATGGCGAAAAATACCAAAGAGGTCCCTAAGTCCGGCTGTTTCAGAATCAAAAGGGCGGGCAGCAAAGCAATCCCCATCACCACCGCAAGCCATCTGAAACTATAAATGGAGTGCTTGGAATAAACTAAATATCGAGAGAGGGCAAAGATGGTGGCGATCTTGGCGAACTCGGAAGGCTGAATATTCAGACCTCCAAGAGAGAACCAGCGTATCGCCCCCATTTTGGAAGAACCAACCATCAGGATGATCAAAAGCGTGCCCACTGCTGTAAAATATAATACATAGGAAAAAACCTCGTAAAATCTCAGGGGAATAAAAAATACTATGGCACAGGCAAAAAGACCTAAAAAGAGCCAAACGGTTTGCTTTAGATAAATTTGTCTCTCCATCGCATCCGCGGAGGAGTGTTTGGCGCTGTAGATCAAGAGGATGCCAAGGATGGACAAAATTAAAGCGATGACTACTAAAGTCCAATCGAAATCTTCAGAGCGAAATTTGAGCATGGCTTAGAAAAAAATAAACATTAAAAGCATCTGTCGAGTAGCTATCACCCGTCAAAGGCGGAAGATCGCAACCTGACTTACAATTTTACACTTGGTCCCCCTCACCCTAACCCTCTCCCACAAGGGGAGAGGGAACAACTAATCTCCAGGACGATGTCGGGTAGCTCTCCCGCCTTTGGCGGGAGAGCTACCCGACCTACAGGTCTTTCTATTTTTGGGTTTCGCTAAAGTGAAACACTCCAATTATCTGGTAATCCAATTTTTCAACAGACCTATTATATTTAATTACCAAAATCAAGGAGTGCTGACTGCGACGGTGCTATCTGTTTTGTCGACGACCTCCTCTTTTTTAAGATACTTAGATATAATCGCTTTAGCTACGGGGGCGGCAAAGGTTCCACCATGACCTGCATTTTCCACCAGCACCGCCACCACTATCTTTGGATCCTCCGCTGGAGCATAGCCTACAAACCAGGCATGATCTTCGCCGTGCGGGTTTTGAGCTGTTCCAGTTTTTCCTCCTACGATGATATCAGAAATCCGTGCCAGATTGCCTGTGCCATAGCCAGCATTTACCACTCCAATCATGGCTTCTTTTAATAGCTCCAAAGTGGAGGAGGAAAAAGGAAGACGCCTCAAGACCTTACTCTGAGTGGTGATAACCCGTCCGTCCAGGGTAGTTATATCTTTTAAAATATGGGGCTGATAGATTGTGCCATCAGTAGCCAAACCACCATAAAAGCTTGCCAATTGAAGGGGGGTGACTAAAACCTCCCCCTGCCCGATGGCTAAGTTGATTACTAAATTCTTAACCCACTCTCCTTTTCCAAACTTTTTATTATAATATTCCGGGGAGGGGACAAAACCTTTGGCCTCATTTGGCAAATCCACTCCTGTTTTTTCTCCAAACCCACACAACTTAGCGTAATGGCTCCATCTTTTCAACCCCACCTTCAACCCCAATTGGTAGAAATAAACGTCACACGATTGGATGATTGCCTGCACCAAGTTCAATCTTCCATGTCCCTCTGGTCTCCAACACCGGAACGCTCGGGTTCCAAAAAGATAAGAGCCAAAACAGGGAGAAAGATAAGTATCTCTTGTGGCGATTTTTGATTCCAAAGCGGCTGCGGCGGTCAGAAGTTTTATGGTTGAACCGGGAGGATAAGTGGCTTGGATGGTTCTGGAAAAGAGGGGATGAAGTGGATTTTGTGAAATTTCTTTCCATTCTTCAGGGCTCAAAGTCCCTGACAGGAGGTTAGCATCAAAGCCGGGTTTGCTCACCAAAGCCAGTATCTCTCCATTTTTGGGGTCAAGTGCCACCACGGCACCGCTTGGATAGCCGGCTAATGCCGATTCTGCCTCAGTTTGTAATTCCAAATCGATGGTTAATTTTATATCTGCACCTTTGATCGGTAAATCTGGGTCTCTCTCCTCTATAAGACCCAAAATTTTTCCTGCGGCGGTTACCTCCAAAAAGTTCATCCCATCCTTTCCCCTTAATAGATCATCATATTCCTTCTCCACCCCATCTCTGCCAATGTATCCCCCTAAACGATAACCTTTGTTTTCGGTTGGATTTAGAGTAGAAGACAAGGACTCACCCAGCTTCGAGTAGTTCGTTGTGGAGGAGACTGTGCCTTCGGAGAGCTCTTGTTTGGAGAACTCTTTTATATAACCCAAAACATGCCCGGCCCAATCGCAGTCTGGATAACTCCGCGTTTGCTCCACCTGATATATTACCCCTGGCAGATCTTGGTTCTGCTCTTCGATAGCACAAACGGTTTGAAAGTCCACGTCCTTTTTGAGTTTGATCGGCTCATATTTTTTTAACCAACATGTTTTAAGCTTTTCTTTTAGCGTGAAAAGATCTAAGTTCAGAATGGGGGCGAGCCTTTCGGATAAAAGGTCTAAATTTCTGGCTTCGGAGGGTATGAGAAAAATTGTATAGGAGTATCGATTGGAGGTGATGATTTTACCATTTCGATCTTTTATGGTTCCCCGGGGTGCGGGTAAAGGGACCGGCTGGATTCGGTTCTCCTCTGAAATCCGTTTATAATAGGATACTCTTATAACCTGCAAGAAAAACAACCTGAAGCTCAGAACCAGAGTTGAAATCACCACAAACCCCATCAAAATTCTGAATCTCTTTTTGGGGGAGACAAATCCACTCAGATACTTTGGGGTATATTCTGACCTTTCCATATTAAATCACACCTAAGGATTCATACTAAAGGAAAACTTTTTCTCTAAAATAACAAAAAGCAATATTCCTATTACAGAGGTATAAAGAGCAGAGGGCAAAGAATAGTATAAGATGGTCTGGAAAGCAAAGATTGTCACCCCTTCGGACAAAAAGTGATAAAGAAGATCATTCAGAAGAAGGCTTAAGAAAACAATGGCTCCTTTTGAATAGGAACTCTCCAGAAATAGATGGTCCTTGAAGTTTCCCACGGTGAAGCCAACTAAAGATTTAATCAAAGCCCCCAATCCTAACTTTTCGGGAGTAAAAATATCCAGTAGAAGTCCAATCAAAAATCCGAAAATCGCCCCTTGAGCTGGACCTTGGGCAAGCCCTATATACACTAAAATAAAAATACCCAAGTCCAGCCTAATCCCCTTTATAGCGACCACCTCGGAGAAGAAACTTTGGAAGATCACCAGGATGAGCAAAAGGAATATGGCAGAAAGGATTTTTGAAAATACGGCACTGCCCCAGAACATGTATTTAAGATTCTTCATTTATTTATAAGGTATTGAGACGAACGAGATTATTTCTGATTCGATACTATCCCCTCTCCTTAACCCTCCTACGGATTTCACTTCGCTCAACCCTATGGGTTTCACTTCGTTCAATCTCCCACAAGGGGAGAGGGAAGAATGAGGGGAAATCAAGTGGAATGCAAAAAATGTGTATTTTGATTGCATTACACTTTTCTTCGGAATGAATTCTATTTACCGTGGGCACTTAATACAAAAAGCTCCTCCAAGCTATTGAAGTTGACGGAAGGGACGACCTGTATTTCTTTAAAAATCCCGGGATATGGGCTAGTTTTGTCAAAAGTTCCTTCTTCAACACTTAAGACCACTCCAATCTTTATCCCTGTTGGGAAAACGCCCCCTAAGCCTGCGGAGACCACGGCATCTCCTATCACCACATCCTCTCCAATCGGGACATTGTCCAATTTTAAGAGCAAGCCATGCCCGGGGCGGGGCTTTATGATTCCGAAGACTCGGCTTCTTTGATCTAAAGCGGAGATCCTGAAGTTAGGGTCTAACATAAGCTGGACCGTGGAACGGTGAGGAAAAACCTCTTCAATTTTTCCCACCAATCCATGCAGGTTCAAAACCGGCGTATTCCTACCTATCCCTTCCTCTTTTCCTTTGTTGATCAGAACCGTTCCCCGGCCGGAAGGGCGATTTGGTTCGGCCGCCACTACCTCGGCAGGGATCACCTGATATTCCAGCTCTGAGCGGAATTCAAGAAGTGCTCGCAATCTGGAGTTTTCTAAGTGTTCCTCTTTGAACTTGGAATTCTCCAAAACCAGTTCCATCACCTTTTGTTGCAGCTTTTTGTTCTCTTGGTAGACCCCTCTTAACTCTTTTATCTTTTGACTTAAGGCGTAAAATGGGGCATAGGTGAATCTAAACACAAGTGCTGAAAGGTCCGATTTCACATCTCCGGGCAAAACCAAAAGCAATAAGGACAAAAGGACGCAGGTAGCCAAATAAACAAATTTTCGCTTTTTCGCCACCGCGAAAGAGATTTTATTCATAGCCATCCGGCTATCCGCCCCGCCAAGTCGGGACTTTTCTACGTTCGGATGTCAAGTATAAAGTTGGTCTTCTGACCCAGACCAGCCTTTGGCAAGATTTTTATTCCTCTGAATCCAATATTTCCAAAAGCTCTTTATGGCTTTTGATTTTCATCAGCCGGTCTCGGTTTTTGTCGCTTTTCATCAGATATGAAAGCCGGGCCATGACGGTCAAATGGCTTTGGATGGCGTCCTCCGGAGCGGCAATTAGAAAGAAAAGATAGACCGGCTTTTTATCCATGGAATCGAAATCGACTCCTTTTTTCGATCTGCCGAAGGCGATCACAATTCCTTTGACCGCTTTAGATTTAGCGTGAGGGAAGGCCACCCCATACCCCACCCCGGTGGTTACCAGCTTTTCTCTGTCTAATATATCCTTCAAAAGCTCGCTTGCATCTTTGACTAACTTCGACTTCGAGGCTAAATCAACCAATTCACTTATCACCTCGTTTTTGGATTCCCCCTTCAGTTCAAAAGAAATCAAATCCTCTCCACAAAATTTTGAGAGTTTCATCCTCTCTTTCCTCCTACTTTGTTTGTAATATGTTTTTTTCTAATCCTACCACTTGACAGAAACCTGTCTGGGAGGCTATAGCAAATGTACTAAAAGGTTTTACATTGTCATCGGGAGCGTATCAATTTTCAGAGATTGCTTCGTCGTCCCGCCCCGCCTTCGGCGGGGGACTCCTCGCAATGACATTTTGTTTACTACGTTTTCATTAAAATCTTTCTGCCTGGTCCAAAAGCATGATCGGTATGTCGTCTTTTATGGCATATTTCAGCCTGCATTTTTCACAAATCAGTTTTTCGTTTTCTTTGTCATAAATTAAATCTCCTTTGCAGGCGGGACAAGCTAAAATCTCCAAAAGCCTTGCATCCAACATACTTCTCTCCTTATTGCAAAAGACAGCTCTAACTATTCATACATTTTCATAAATACGATGCCAAAGTAATTTAAAATTAAAAAAGAAAAATTCAAAATTACAATGCAAGAATAAAAATTATCCTATGATTGGGTTTTTGAGAATGCATTAACCAATAGAATTTGAAATTTGCATTTTGTTGGTTATAAGGTTCCTTTCTGGGAGAGATACTCTCCCATCACACGAAACTTCTGGATTCTTCTTTCGATCAATTCTTCCTGATTCAGACTCTCCAGCTCATCCAAAGCGTTCAAGATCTCTTCTTTTAGGATTAAAGTTTGCTGATTTGGGTCCTTATGAGCTCCTCCAATAGGTTCAGGGATGATCTTGTCTATGACTTTAAGCTCAAGAAGATCTGGAGCGGACAATTTTAAAGCCTCGGCGGCTTCTGGAGCTTTGGCGCTATCTCTCCATAAGATGGCGGCACATCCTTCTGGTGAGATCACCGAATACCAGGCATTCTCTAACATGAAGACTTTATCTCCTATCCCTATCCCCAAAGCTCCTCCACTGGCTCCTTCGCCCACCACATTTATGATGATGGGGACGCGAAGGCGAGTCATCTCCCTTAAATTTCGAGCAATTGCCTCCGCCTGTCCTCTCTCCTCCGCTCCAATGCCGGGGAAGGCACCCGGAGTATCCACGAACACGATGATGGGCTTACCAAATCGAGAAGCCAACTGCATTAGCCTCAACGCCTTTCTATATCCCTCCGGATGAGGCATCCCAAAGTTCCGATAGAGTTTTTGTTTAGTATCCTTTCCTTTCTGTTGCCCCACCACCAAGACTGGTTTTCCCTCCAATTTGGCAAATCCCCCCACAATAGCTTTATCATCTGCGAAATTTCTGTCGCCGTGCAGTTCAACAAAATCGGTGGTCATAAGGTAAATATAATCCAGGGTGCAGGGTCGACGAGGATGGCGAGCCAGCTGAACCCTCTGCCAGCGGGTAAGCCTGGAATAAATCTCCAAAGAGAGCTTTTCCAGCTTGATCTCCAATGCCTCGATCTCATGCGAAAGCTCTAACCTCTCCAAAGGATCATCTCCATGCCGACCAGCCAAATCCTTCAGATCACTGATTCTCTTTTCTAACTCATAAATCGGTTTTTCAAAATCCAAATACGGTCCGTTCATAAATTAACAATAGAAGATTCACTCCTTTTCAATCTCTCTCCAAGATATTCTTTCTAGATGGTCGTTCATTTATTTCCTATCCTTTGTGGGAATAGTCTCCAAAGCCAAAGTCGAGCCCTGTTCCTATTACGTTTTCACAGTTTGGACAAAGGACTGTTTGTTCCGGGTCGGTAACAAGACCGTGTTTTGCTGTGCACTCGTTATATCCTTCTCCGTTCCAAGACCACTCCTCTGTCATCAACGCAGTAAACCAAATGGCGTCCAAGATTCTTCCACAATTCTTGCACCGCTTTCTTCTGGTTATTTTTCTGTTAACCATATTTTTACGTTTGTTCTTTTACGAAATTCTCTCGCTTTTTGAAGATACTACATTCATACACTCACTATATAACATAAATTTGGGCAAAACCAAGAAATGCATCTTGTCTCTCAGGAAGAGAAAAGCTTAATCCTCATCACAAAGAATAGACGCATCCAAATGGTTAAGAAAACAATCCCTCTTAAAAAGACATTGGGGTTATGATGCTTCTTGTAAAAATAATACATGCTTTTGTGATGTTCCAACTGCATGCTGAATTTTTTCTTCTGGGTGCTTTTGGCGATGTGGTGAATCACCAACACGGGTGGAAAATAGAACACGGAAAAGCCGAATTTCTTAGCCCGATAACACAGATCCACATCCTCCACATACATATAAAATCTTTCATCTAAAAGCCCTATTTTTTCCAGCATCTCCCTTTTGGCTAAAAGGCAGGAGCCGGAGACCCAGTCTACTTCGCTGATTTGAGAATGATTTTTTTCCTTCAAAAGATATTTTTTAGACAGAAAATTCTCTGGAAAAATTCGATTTAAGATGGATTGGCTGGAGGAGATGGCGGTAAGATAAGAGGGGAACGATCTACAGGAAAACTGAAGTTTCCCCTCTTTATTTATCATCTTAGGACCACAGATGCCGACCTCCGGCTTTGATTCCATAAAATCTATCATCTTTTTGAAACCGCCTGGGGTCAACTCCGTATCCGGATTCAAAAGCAAAATATATCTTCCGTGACTTTCTTTGATACCTTGATTACAGGCGCGTGAAAATCCCAAGTTTCGTTTGTTCTCGATTAGTTTTATTTGAGGGAAATCTTTTTTTAGCATTTTCTGGCTATGATCCATTGAATTATTATCAACTACTATCACTTCAAAATCTATATCCTTTTGATATTTAAAAATCGATTCTAAACATTTCTTTAGCAAATTTTTCACATTGTAGTTGACGATAACGATGGAAAGCTCTTTATGCGAGGCTTTAGCATAGATCATAACTTACCAAAAAGGGAAATCAGGTCAAGCTAAAGCTTGACACCCCAAAATGGGTTATCAGAAGTCATAGCTTACCCAAAAGGCTCATAAGTCTCAATCTCCAAACCATCCAGATGGCTTCTCTGACGATCTTTTTGGACATTTTGGATTGTCCCAGCCTTCGGTCCTCAAATACGATGGGAATCTCTTTTATACTGAAGCCCTTTTTCCAAACTCTGAAGCTCATCTCGATTTGAAAAGAGTATCCATTGGATTTGACCTTGTCCAGATCGATTGCCTCCAATGCCTCCCGGCGGAAGCATTTGAACCCGCCAGTGGCATCTTTGAGCGGAAGCCCCGTGATTATACGGGAATAGACGTTGGCATAGTAAGAAAGAAGGAGCCGGGTCATGGGCCAGTTAATCACATTCACCCCACTTATATATCTGGAGCCAATGACCAAATCTACCTCTTTTATGGCATTCAAAAACTGTGGAATATATTCGGGATCGTGGGAAAAATCGGCGTCCATCTCGAAGACATAGTCGTATTTATTTTGAATGGCATATTTAAAGCCAGCCACATAGGCGGTGCCCAGACCACTTTTGTTTTTGCGGTGCATCACAAAGATGCGGCTATTCTCCTTAGACATCGAGTCGGCAATCTCACCGGTGCCATCCGGAGAACCGTCATCCACAATCAGAACATGGATAGATGGATCTTTCTCCAAGATCAGAGGAACGATGCTCTCGATATTCTCTCGTTCATTATAAGTGGGTATGATGACCAAAGTTTTCATGTTTCATCCTGTCGAGGTTGAAGTCGGGATAGCATTTTTAGATACACGTCCTTTTACTCTGCAAAAAACAAATATAACCAATAATGCGAACCCTGTCAAGAAAGTGGAGGTTATCCCGATCCTGTAAGGAACTGAGTCGAAAACAAACTTTACCTCATGTCTCCCTTTATCCAAATATACCGCTCTAAAAAGATAATCCGCTCTATAGATATCACTATCACTCTCTTTGCCATCCACATAAGCCTTCCAGGCAGGATAATAATTCTCGCTTAAAACAAGAAAACCATCCTGCTGCATTTCGACATCCACTTTAAAACTGTTTATTCTCTCGTGATCATAAACCTTAGCTGGAATGACAGGATTAGATGAATCTCTGGGGATATTAGATTGGGGATGGGGAGGTATTTCGGTTAAGAGGATTTTCTGCCGAGGGTCAAATCCCTGATTTTTTAAATCAGAGAGGATTTTGCTTTCATCTTTCTCCACCTCCCAAGAATATACTGGGAATGCTCGGGGAAGATAGTTAAGATTTTGGTATACATATATTCCTTCCGCTTCAAAAACTTGCTTGGTCCAGGGAGTATTCAGCTGTGAAGGGCTAAGGAGGTATTTAACATTCAGTAAGTCGATAAAATTAGGGTTCGTTAGATTGGGATTTTCTTGATGGCGCCCGACGAACTCGTCGTAGAGGCGCAAATGATTGCCGTGCATGGCAGTGAGGGAAACCTCCTCAATCCCGTATAGAGCCAAATAATTATCCGGGTAGGTCTTGGGAAGCATAAAAACCCGAAAAGGTTCCTCCTTCTGTCTTTCTCTGAGAAAATCGACAACCGGAGATTTTCCGTAGGATTTGCTAGGATCTAAAGCGATGATTGAAGGGGAGGCAAAATACTGTCCGTAGAATTGGTTGGGATCCACAATAATGATGAAACGCGAGTCGAACCGAAAAAGATCAATTAAAGAAAGAACTGCCAAAGCTCCCACAACCAGACCTTCCTTTAAAGCTCCCTTTAAATGGATTCGTAACACGGCATAACCCAGCCACAGAAGAAGAGTGGAGATCCACAATCCACCAATGACCCGGGGAATATTATCCACCAAAGCGGCTCTTTTTGCAGGTTCGATTCCGGTATAAAATATGGCAATCCAAATATCAAAGAATGATTTGCCTAATAGGCTGATTAAGATTGCCAAACCTGAATAAGCTATTACAAAAATAAAAGCTATCTTGAGAAATTTATTAGCCTCATCCGGGTGACCTTTTAACGTAAAGAACTTTTCCAAACCCAACATAGCGATGGTTACTGTGGAGAAACAGAAGAGAAAATTTATCATGCTGGGTCCCCGGAATGATTTCACCCCGGGAACCAAATAATAAAAGATTCTAAAAAACGGAGTCGTCGCCCCCAGAGCGTAAATAAAGGCTAAACCACCTAACCCTATGAAAAACCAGATCAAGCGACTACGCCTGTAAATAATGGTCACCACCGCTAGGAAAAGGGCAAGAAGTCCGATATACTCGCTGTTAAGCTTGAAAGGATTTCGCCCCCAGTAAAAATTTCCCTGAGTGTGAATGTTGTCTCCACAAAATTCGGGAACGATCTCTGAAGCGGCCTCCTCCAAATGCATAGACCAGGAGGTGGCATACTCATATCCACCCTCTGCCTCGGTGTGCATGGTGCGCATGGAATAGGTTTTAAGATAAAGATAAGGGGAAAGAAGCTGAATCATGGAGAGGGAGAGTCCGAGAACGATGGAAATCACAAAATATGCAATATACTTAAGGATTTTTTTATTTCCATTTCGATACATGTTCCAGAGCTGAAACAAAAAGAACAAGCCTAGACCCCAGCAGGCAAAATAAGCCATCTGCATATGGGCAGTAAATAATAGCAAAGCCAAGACTACGCTGAAGAGGAGAAAGTGAGGCAGTCGCCCACTTTTGCAAGCTCGATTTAGAATCAAGAAAGCCAAAGGGGTAAGCGCCATCACATACATCTTGCCATCATGACCCGGATAAACCAAAGAGACCAGGCAGGGGGAAAACATGTAAAGCAACCCGCCTAAGAACGAAACCCCCACCCTCAGGTTTAGACCCCGCAAGAAATAAAACATTAATACCCCTGCCAGAAAGACGTGAAGAATCTCCTTCAAACCCATGACGTAGGTGACCGAAAGAAAAAGTTTTAAGATCGACGTCGGGTAAAAGATATCACCATGCATGCCGTCCACAAAAGGCATCCCTCCATGAATGTAAGGGTCCCAAAGGGGCATGGTATGATAAGCCTTCCAGAAATTGGCATAGAAGGTGTCCCAAAAGACCCTGGAACTCATGGCATCGGAGCCATAGAGCATCAGGGAGGAATGAAAAAACGGCTCTCTGAAAAGTATTATGGTAAGTATAGCGAAGATAGCGATAACAATAGGATTATGGAATCGAGGATCGATTATCCTCTTTTGAGGGCTTGGAACAACCTTCTTTTTTTTCTTTGACGTGGGTTTCAATTTTACTCCTATCTTTTTTAAGTTTTCCGTTAGGGTGGGGGTTGCACCCCCACCCTCTTCACGGAAAGGGGTACAACCCCTGTCCGAACCAAGATAAAATTTTCAATCTACAGTTTAAATGACACCGCTAAGCACAGAATTTCTGCGGCGGTCATCCAGAGACGAGAAAGCAAAGCGATTAAAGTTGCTACGGGCAAGGGGAAATAACTTGACAGATAGAAAACCAAAATCCCCTCCCGCACCCCCAATCCTCCCGGAACGAAAACACTTAAAAAACCAATGATATAGGAGAAGGCAAAGGCTGAAGTTATAAACGGCATGAGGCTCCAGGCAAAGGGGGTTAAGGATCGGATAAAAATATTAAAAGCCAGCCCGTAAATAGACCAGCTGATCATGAAAAGGAGGGTAAAAACCAAATTATTCCTAAAACTTAAGTTTATACTGATCGGTTTCTTTTTCATTAATTTTAATAATACGTTCAATGATCTCTCCATGAAAGGAGGATAAATAAAGATAATCAAAAGTAAAACCAAAGGGAGGTAAGCGATTTTTGGCAAGCCACCTAAGAATTTGGTTCCGGAAACGATCAATACTAAAAGGAGACCTCCGATCATGTTTAAAGCTTGATTCAAGATGGCAGTAGTCACACTGACCTTCATGGCCACGCCTTCCTTCTCACACATATAGACCATGCCTACAACCGACCACAACTTTCCGGGAACATATTTCCCCATGCTGGAATAAAAGAAGATCTTAAAAGCTTTTTTGAACTTGAGCAGACATCCCATCCGGGAAATCATCTTTCTCCAGATTTGGACCAAAAAGACGAAGTTGACAATCACCAGCATTAAAGAGACCAGCAAAAGCGGATAATTAAACTTCCATTGATATTGTGCGAGACTGGTCCAATGGGTGTATATATACCGGATGAAGAAGAAAAGAATTACCAAAACGATAGCAAATTTAGCAGAATATTCCCAGTATTTGGTTTTGGGCTTAGGGGCGGAAATTTCCAGATCTTTCATTTTAGCTACAACTTCTGATAAATGGCTTCTAATTTTTTGGAGGTGGCTTGGGGGGTGAAGTTTTCATGCACGAATCTGTATCCCTCTTCAGCTATTTTCTTCTCCAAATTTTTATCCTTCAAAAGGCGTTTTATGGCCGAGGCTAAAGCTGAAGAATCTTGTTCTGGGACCAAAAGACCGGTCTTCTCATGAAAAACTATATCTACCATTCCCCCTGATTTGGTAGCTACCACCGGGACTTTGCAAGCCATAGCCTCCATAAGAACCATGCCCAACCCCTCCGCCTCTTTTTTCCAGTCGGTGATGGAAGGCAAGACGAAAATCTCACTTTGATTATAATAAGTGTTCAGCTCTTTTTGGGGAAGGGTATCCATAATGGTAACATACTCATTCAGATTCAGCTCCGCTATCAGTCTTTTCAAGTTGTTCTCCTCGGGACCACTTCCGATAATGGTTAATTTAAATTGCACGCCTTCATCTTTTAAAATCCCTGCGGCTTTCAACAAGTAGTCATAACCTTTCCGCTGGATTAATCTTCCGATGCTCAGGATGTATCCCGGCTTAACTTTTTTTTCCTTTAGCTGGTAAAATTTGTGGGTATCGAAGGGCATGGGGAAGACAAAAATCTTGTTTTCATCTATCCCTAAGTCCTCTGAAATCAAAAACTTTAAATAGGTGGAGACAGCGGTGACAAACTGAGCTTTTTTGAAGATCAGCTCTGCCAAAGGCTTTGCCCATTTGAACTTGCGCAGGATAAAAACGTCGGAGCCGTGAGTGGTTATCACCATCTTGAAGGGGACAAAAAAGGAAAGGAGATAGCCGACCATCCCTCCTGGCACCCACCAGTGACAATGCACAATGTCGATTCTATTCTTTTTAATAATCCTTAAACCATAAAAGAAAAAGGATGAAAGAAAAGATAGAAAGGAAATTTTGCTTAAGGTACTGCGGAAGATTCGTTCGTGCATATCACCCCGATAAGCCAAATTTTCATAGGAGGGAAGATTATAGCGAAATCGGTATATCTTTATTCCGTCCATCTCTTCATAGGTGGGTAGTCCTTTCTGGTGGGGGGCTAAAACAAAAATGTCAAATTCTCTAATTAGCTCTCTCATCAGGGTAAATATGAATTGTCCAGCTGAGTCCTCTTTGGATCGGACGAAGTTGTGAGTTAAAACTAAAACTTTCTTTTTGGACATAATTAATTTTTTTCAATGGTCACAGCTTAGGAAAAAAACGGGGAGATACTCACGGTTTGTGTGGTTACTCCTTCATTAACAAAGTTATGGTAGTTTTTCTAATTTGAGTCTAAAGAAAATATATTATTGATTTCTTCTGGACACATGTTATCATACGTCCTGTGGGACAGCTGGATGATAATCCAAAGGATCCGTAGGACAATCCCGCTTGAACAATAACTGAAAGGAACGAGATAATCTTAAAGGATTGCTTCGTCGCTTCACTCCTCGCAATGACATTTAATTAATTACATTTGTATTACTGTTTCCTTCCATTATCAGGAGTTTTTCTTTCCCTATTCAGAGGAGATTCTCTTCTTTTGTTCTCTAAGAATCTGCTTGGGGAGAACCTTCTTCTTGCTGAAATTTGTCTTCCTAAAGTTCTGATCTCATCTTTCAGGCTAACTATGGCTTCTGCCAAAAATCCCAAAGCAAAAAAAGATATGCCGGAAAGGACCAAAAGGATTACCAGATACAGAAGGGGTCTTAAGCCTTCATTTTTTGCGATTCTTAAATAAACTGCCACCCCTCCGGTCACAATGCCCAAGAAGATCAGGACCAATCCTAAAAAGCCGAATAAAAGCAAAGGCTTTTTCATGAACGAGAGTTGAAATTTCACGGACAAAAGATCCAAAAAACCGATGGGGATCCTCCAGAATCCGAATTTAGATTCACCCGACCGACGGGGATATAATTTGACCTTTACTTCGCCGATCTTATAGCCTTTATCCGCCGCCATCACCACCATATACCTGTGCCAATCTTTGCGCAAAGGAACCTCATTCACGATCTCTCTTCTGAACGCCTTAACTGAGTTCAAATCGTGAACTTTAACCCGAAATATGATACGGGACATAAAATTGTAAATAAGGGAGACAAACCTCTTTATCCCATAAGAACCCTGTTTCCATCCGCAGACCACATCGTAGCCATCTTCAATTCTTTCCACTAATTTGGGAATTTCCTCGGGAAGGTATTGCAGATCTGCGGGCCAGAATACAAAAATTTGCCCCCGCGCTCTTGAAAAACCAGTCATCAAGGCGTCCGTTAACCCCCGATTCCTCTTATGCACTGCCAGCTTGAGGAAGCGGTATTTCTGCTGACATTCTTTGGCTTTCAAAAAAGTCTTGTCGGTGGAACCATCGTCCACCAAGATCACCTCTCCGTTCATCTTTGACTGGGAGAACATATTGGAAAAATGCTCCATCAAAGGAGCAATGTTTTCTACCTCATTGTAAGCTGGCACCACTATTGAAACTTTGACTCTCTCCTCTGTTCTTAGCATGCTTTAGTATCCTTTAATGTTTCTCAATTGATCTGCCAATTGCTCATTTTGGGGAAATAGTTTCAAAGCCTTTTCCCATTCTTCAATGGCTAAAAGCCTATAGCTATCATCCCTTTTTTGATCATACAGATTCAAATAGACTCCGCCTAAAAACTGATGAGTCACAAAGTCGGTGGGGTCAAACTTTGAAGCTTTCTCCAAACAAAAAGCCGCCTTCTCAAAATCCTTACGATCATAGTAAATTTCGGCTAAGGTTTTATATCCGCTGAAATTTTGAGGCGAGTGGGTAACAAACTGGTTAAGCTTGATTATAGCTGAGTCAATTTGACCCTCTTCGGTTAACAACTTGGCTTTCTCAAAATCGGAGATTTGATATTCTTTGGTTTTTGGATTTCCGGTCCCCTCTGCTATTCTATATATGTCGACTAGCATATTTCTTATCCAATAAGTGGTCACTATCTTTGCCTGATTCATAACTTGGGGATAATCTTTAAAAGCCCGCTCTCTATTTACACCCCGCTCCATAGCCAAGTGCGTGATGGGAAATTTCTTAAAAAGGAGAGGATCCGGTTTGTCTGCCGCGAACATATGGATCACATTCCCAAGCCGATTGTCAATAGTTAAGGCGGAACAGTAGGGACCTGAGATCACGGCATCTTGATTCAAAATTGTGCCTAAGTCGATTGAAGATTTGTAAAGGCTATATCGAGGATTTTTAGCCCAAGAAATAAACTGGCTTCCTTGGATAAAGATGATTAAAAGGATGACTATCAAGACCAGCACTTCTCTTATGTTAGTCCGTTTAGTATCAGTTTTTTTCACTTTTCTCTTTCTTGAGAGAAACAAATATAATACGAAATTCACAACTAAGGAGAGAAAAATCGAAATGCCTAAAACTGAAGGATAGGAACCCAGGCTCTGTTTGATCTTCAAATAAAAGGAGATCAAGTGAAATATCCCAAAGGTTATGAGGACAAAAGAGAAAAGATAGAATAAAAGACCAACTTTACCTCTTTTGCTTAAATCTTTTTTAATTAGAAACTCATCCAGACCAAAAGCGGCTAAAACACAAAGAGGGAAAATAAACAACAACTGATACCTTAAAGGTCGATAGTTCCAAGGGAAAAGGGCCACAAAGGCGGCAAAAGTCCAGATGACAAAAAAGAGCTTATTCTTAGAGAAAGAAAAAAGGCGGGTTAGGAACTTGTTTTCCTTGCCACCAGAGACGGACCCTTCGGAAAATAATTTGAAGACGAAAATTAGAACAAAGAAAACTGACAAAACAAATATGAGGGGCATTCGGAAAAAAAGATTAGTTCCTTGACCAAAAAACTCGTCCTGATAGACTCCACTGACTTGTCCAAAGGATAAGATGGCTTTTAGGAAGTTGCCGATTGACTCAATGGAACGAGGCTTTCCATAAAGACCCAGAGACTGTTGGGAGAGGTAACCAGAAACCTGGGAGGAAGCAGGCAAGTAGACAAAAACCAACCAGAAGAGTGAAGTGGCTATCACCCCAGCCATAAAAGATGCCAGAAGGACTACTCTTTTTCTCCCATTATTCAAATGGGGATTGCGAAGAAGCGAAAAGATTAAGACCAAGGAAGCCACAAAAGGTATGAAGGCAGATTGAAGTTTGGCAAAAAAAGGTGGGATAGTGAAAACCAGCCCAGATAAAAACAGAAGCAAAGGATTTCCCTTTTCACCCGAGGCAGACTTTGGGGCTGCCGAAACAAAAATGAGAAATCCCAATGCAGTAAAGAAGATGGCGGTATTCTCCACAAAGAGACAGCGATTGCACATCAGAAAAAGATAGTTAACTCCCAAAAAAAGAGCGGAAAACATTGCCGCCCTCTGGCTCTCCTTTTGTAGCACAAAATAAATAATAAGAATGGAGAGGATACTTAATAGCACTGGTATAAAATTTAACTGCCCTCTTCCCACCCCTAAAATTTTAAAGATAAAAAAGGAGATCACGGTGGTGGCAGATTTCAAAAACATCGGAACCGGATTGTTACCAAATAAGTCCCACTCCCCCCATAAAACCTTATATCTGGCAAAGGTAGTATATTGGGGAGGGTCGGTGAAGGGCGCCTGACTCCAGTCCAGATCCCCAGGGGGATCAGCTTTCAAGTATAGGGATCTCAAAGAGAAAGCCAGGAGAATGATTATGCCTAAAACAAGTAAGTTAAACCAGAGGGAATCCCAGGGGAGAGCCAAACCTTTTGAGGACTGTTTCGAGGGGTTTTGGGAAGTGTCAACTTCTGTCTTGGCAACAACCGCTGAATCTTTTTTTCTCTTTTTGCTCATCCGGTAACTTGATTAAAATCGAATAATTCAAACGGAATCATCTCTAAAACTATGAAGCCCCCTCTCCCTAACCCTGCTATGCATTTCACTTCGTTCAATCTCCCACAAGGGGAGAGGGGAAATGATGTCGAAGTTCGTTTAAAGGTGGTGAAGCTCGTATGGTTCGACTTCGCTCACCATGAATCGAAGCTCGTCTTTCGAAAATCGAAACTTGATATTCCCCCTCACCCTTCCCTCTCCCCCCAAGGGGAGAGGGTTCATTCTGAAAGGATTTTATTCCTTAGTCTTTTGCTTTTTGTTTCGTTTTGATTTTTCGTGCATGAGCCACTCTACTGTTTTCTTTAATCCATCCTCCAATGTAACCTGAGGGACCCACCTTAGTCGGGTTCTCAACCTTTCAATATTTAGAACCCTTCGACGAATATTATCTATATCTCTACGATCTACATGCTTAGGGGTAATCTCCTTCCCGAAGATACTCCCCAAAATCTCAATAACCTCTAAAAGATCAGTCTCTATTCCACTCCCCACGTTGAAGACCAGACCCTCGGCTTTGGGAGAAATGGCACAGAGCAAAGTGGCTTCCACTGCATCTGAGACGAAGGTGAAATCTCTTGTTTGTCTGCCATCTCCATGAATAACCGGGTTTTCTCCTTTCATAATACTGTCAATAAATTTTGAGACAACTCCGCAATAAGGATTCCCGGGACTCTGCTTAGGACCATAAACATTAGAATATCTGACTATTGAGACGGAAACCTCATAAGTTTCATAGAAAGCCCTGCAATAGTTCTCACCGGCTAATTTAGAGACTGAGTAGGGGGAGAAGGTTAGGGTCTGCTCGTCTTCCATAATGGGTAAAAAGCGGGGATTTCCGTAAACTGAGGCGGAAGAGGCATAGACCACCCTTTTGCCAGGATTATCCTTAGCGGCCATTAAGATATTTAAGGTCCCCCCTATATTGGTCTCGTAATCCTCATAAGGATTTTTTGTGGAGACGATGATATTTCGAGCCGCCTCATGGATTATTATAGGGACCTGGGAGACTAATTCAGAAACCAATTTCCTATCCTCCACCGAGCCTTTTATAAACTTTAAATTTTTATGCTCGGGCAGGTTTTCCAAACTTCCGGTGAAGAGGTTATCTAAGACAATTACCTCTTCTGCATTTAAGTCTAGTAGCCTCTCCACAATATTTGAACCTACAAAGCCTGCTCCTCCGGTAACCAAAACTTTTTTCTTTGAAAAATCTAATTCCATGTGGTATAACCTCCTTGAAAGTCAATCCGCTTGAGGCGAATAATAAACCTATTTATTTCTAGTATAAAGCCGCCCCCTCACCCTATCCCTCTCCCCCGTGGGGAGAGGGGAACGGTGAGGGGAAATCAATTAGAGTGTAACAAATCTTAGTGCATTTGTATTTAACCATCTCCAAAAAACTACTTTTTTATTCTCAGCTTCAGATAGATCATGGGTCTAAAGAGGCGCCACCAGTCAGAAAAGAATTTCATTTTGGTAAAGCCTCCAGCTGTATTGTGATAGATCAAGGTAATCGGCACTTCTCTCATTTTAATATTCTTATCGACAGCCACCTTGAATAACATGAAGGGCTCTAACTCATACCGATCGAGCCAATCCTGCCACAGATTTATCCCCCTCTCTTTGAAAATCCAGACATAGAAGGCCCGAAAACCATTGGTGGCATCGGTGGAGGGAAATCCCGTTAGAAATCTGAAGATTATAGCATATAATTTGGTGGTAAGCCTCCGGAAAAGGCTTCCTCCTACAATCTTTCCTCCTTTTAATCTGCGGGAGCCTTGAACAAAATGGCATTCCTCATTCAAAAGAGGACTCAAAACCAAAGGAATTTCCCGGGGATCATGCTGGTCGTCCCCAGAGAGGATTACCACTATATCAAAGTCGTTCGCCATGGCATAGTTGATGCCAGATCTGATAGCCGCCCCCACCCCTAAGTTCATCTTATGTCGGAGGACTAAAGCACCCTCGCTTTTTGCCTCTACCGAGGTTTTGTCAGAAGAAAAGTCATCTACTACCAAAATCGTATCTACGCAATCTTCTTTCTTAACCTTTTTAACTACCCGACCAATCTTTCCCTCCTCATTATAGGCGGGCAGAACACAGAGAACTCTTTTTCTTTTAAGTTTCATTTAACCGAACTCGACAACAAATAATACAAATGCAACAAAATGTGGATATATCTTGGATGCCTATGCATTTTCAATTTGTTACAGTCTAAGAGAGTCCCCCTCACCCTATCCCTCTCCCACAAGGGGAGAGGGGACTTATTAATTCCTTTTTTCCATCGGCGATGGATTCTTGAAGGATCGGAATGCCCATTTATCCTCCATCTTAACCCTAATTTTCCGATGTCGAGCAACATCCAACATCGGATATTCCATAAAACCAACGTTATTATAATAGTTTTGGCTCAAAAGTCAAGTCGGAATAAAGTGAGGGTTTTACATGATAATCATGGGCGATTTGGGTTAGAGGTTAAGAAATCTAAATTAAATACAATCGCATCTATGAAAGGGGGTCCAATCTCAAAAGATTGCTTCGTCGTCCATACGGACTCCCCCGCCTTCGGCGGGATTTTCAACCCGCAATGACAGTTTATTTAATGGGTTTGTATTAGAGGCTGAATCTTAAGTTCGGATGAATAGATCATAATTCAACAAAAGCTCTTTGGTAAAAGTCCTGGTAATTTTAGGAGTTTCTTTCCCCCGCAGAGCGGGGATTTCCAAGAGTTGTTCGGCGTCAAATCCTTCTTTTCTTAAATACTCTGGGAACTCAGGAAAACCGTGCACCGTGTAAATTTTTTGAGGCTCAGCCAATCTGACATATTCCATGAGCTCTGAGAAATCGGCATGATCGGACAGCGGAATAGCGGAATCTACCTCAAACCAACCTTTGCTTCCGGAATCAATTGCCCAACCAGTCAAGATGGCAACTCTCTTTTGGGGAATTTTTTCGATCATACGGGAGTGTCTTACATAAGGGGGGACAATCAACACTTTTCCCTCCAAATCTTCGGCTTGTCTGCCATAGGCAGATCCACCTCTGGCGGAATAGTGCTCATGGTTTTTGAATTTGATTCCAAACTCTTCATAAATTTTGGCTATTTTAAATATGGCTCCATGCACGCTAAGCTTATATCCTCTGTTGCTCAAAATCTTCATCACCTCTTGAGCCTTCCCTAACGAATAAGCCAAAAGAATGGGGACTTTGTTAGAGGATAAAGCTTCGTCCACAAAATTAGTAATTCGGCTTATGATCTCTTTTCGATCGGGGAAAATATAGTGTGGTAATCCAAAGGTGGATTCCATGATCAAAATGTCGCATTTTTTTACCTCGGCTTTTTTAGCCGTCAAACCCCGCCGTAATTTGAAATCTCCGGTGTAAACTATCCTCACTTCACCTATATTTAGAAGAATCTGGGCTCCCCCCAAGATGTGACCCGAAGGAAAAAGCTCCACCTTTGCCCCTTTTATTCTCTTAGGACAGTTGTATTCCAGAAGATTGATTTTTGCCTTGCCGAAGCGATGCTCATACAATCTGGCGGTCTCTTTGGTGGCTAAAATCTCCTTATGTCTTACTGCATGGTCAATATGGGCATGGGAGACAAAGGAAAAATCAACCTTTCTTTTGGCATCCAGCCAAAGATCAGTTCCTTGTATGTGGATACCATTCCGCCACTCAATCATGAACTTAAAGCCTTAAACTTTTGAATGTTCGAATCGACTAAATACAAACGTAATAGAATTTGTTAGATTCTTATTTATTTCCCCCTCACCCTTACCCTCTCCCCCAAGGGAGAGGGAATTTGGAACCCGTGCCGGACAACATAAGGGGTGATACCATCTCCCCACGGAACGGTATTCCAAGCCTCAAACTTTCAAACCTTCAAACTTTTGAACCAATTATAATTTATATCCTATTCTTCTTAAAAACTGTTTCCTTTCTTTAACCTCTTCCTCAGTCTCCACTCTCTTCGGGATGAACCCATCGATTACTCCCACAATTCCTCTCCCTTGTTCGGTTTCAGCAATAATCGCCTGAACCGGATTAGCGGTGGCACAGAAGATTCCGCAGACCTCAGGACAATTCTGGATTGCTTTAAGCACATTGATGGGATAGGCACCTCTTATGTAAATCACGAAGACGTGACCAGCCCCTATATCAAAGGCGGTCTGAGTGGCTAATTTTTTCAACTCCGGATCATTTCCTTCACACCTGACCAGACAGGGTCCCGAAGCTTCACAGAAAGCCACGCCAAATCTTATGCCCGGGACTGCTCCGATTAGGACTTCATATAAATCTTCCGCTGTTTTGATAAAATGGGTTTGCCCCACGATCACATTGGTCTTCTCCGGTATCGGCACCTTATAAACTCTGAATTCCATATCATCCTCCTTTTCTCAGATTTATTCTGACGTTCGCATAATAACCATATATATGAGTTTGCGGAGGCACCAAGCCTCCGCTGCGCGAACATTGACTGACAGTTACAATATAATCTAAAAATCGAAGGGGTAAAAAGCAAGGAAATAAATAAGTGTGGAAGCTACCTCTCCCCCTACCCCCCTCTCCATGAAATGGAGAGGGGGACAAAGGAAGTGAGGTGGGAAAAAATAAAAGCCCCGCCAAAAGACGGGGCTTTTACAT